>Ga0115572_10003426_pt1 | contig 12521 bp, 8 predicted proteins | sample COGITO_mtgs_1206_FD_88681 | JGI IMG/M metagenome (GOLD analysis project Ga0115572, IMG submission 88681) | Pelagic marine microbial communities from North Sea - COGITO_mtgs_120607 | ecosystem: Environmental > Aquatic > Marine > Epipelagic | place: Germany:Helgoland, sampling site Kabeltonne... | reverse complement strand
TGTTTGTTTGTTGCCTCATTGAAACAGCCAGAATCAGCAGAAATCTGCGCTGATATTCTCAGCCGTGCTGGCACTGATATCATTTTAAATACTACAAGCTTTGCTGTTTCAGACCCTGATACAGCTACGATAGCGCAGGAGAGTAATGACCGGTCTCCGGGGCCTTTTGGGGCCTGTGATGCGCCGGTCTTTCAGGTTGTGCTGTCATCCATGCGGAGCGATGACTGGCAGGCGTCCATGGCGGGCCTTAGTGCGCGCGATCTTGCGATGCATGTTGCCCTGCCGGAACTTGATGGGCGGGTGTTAACGCGGGCACTGGCGTTCAAAAAAACGCCGGAACGTGATGCTCTGACAGGCGCAATGCTTACCGGCTATGATGTATGTGGTGATAGGGCAGATTATATTGCGAGCCTATCGGCAAACTGGGCGCGCTTGCGAAGAACGCCATCAGCTAAGACATCTGTTGCGCTCATTCTGGCAAATTATCCCAATAAAGATGGGCGTATTGCCAATGGTGTTGGGCTTGATACACCAGAAAGTGCACTTCATATCCTGCAATGCCTTCGCGCAGACGGCTATCATATAGAGGGCCTGCCGGACAGCTCGGCGCAGTTAATCGAGGCGCTAAAAGCCGGGCCAACAAATGCAGGCTGGCAGGGCCGTATTGCAACCCACCACCTTAGTCTATCAGATTATCAGCAGCGTTTTACAGCCCTGCCAGAAGAGGTAAGGGAGGCAATTTTAGCCCGCTGGGGCGCGCCAGAAAAGGACCCCATGTCAGATGGCAGCCGCTTTTATCTGCCACTATTGTCTTATGGCAACGCTTTTGTTGGCGTCCAGCCAGCACGTGGCTATCAGATAGATCCCAAAGCAAGCTATCATTCTCCTGACCTTGTGCCGCCGCATCATTATCTCGCTTTTTATTTTTACTTGCGAGAGCAGGTTAATATCGATGCTGTGATGCATGTCGGAAAGCATGGCAATCTTGAATGGCTGCCGGGCAAGGCGCTTGCCTTATCGCAGGCTTGTCTGCCCGAAGCTATTCTGGGCCCTATCCCGCATCTCTACCCCTTTATTGTAAATGATCCTGGTGAGGGCGCGCAGGCTAAACGCCGGACATCAGCTGTTATTCTTGACCATCTGACGCCACCCCTTATGCAAGCTGGCGCGCTTGAAAGTATGGCGGCACTGGAAAGTCTGATGGATGAGTATTATGAAGCAGCTGGCATGGATGCAACGCGCGCCAAGGCTCTGATGGATGATATTTTGGCACAGTCAGATCAGATGGGTCTGACAAAAGATTGCGCGTTTGAGAGCACTGACAGCCCGGCAGAAAAATTGATGAAGCTGGATAATTATCTGTGTGATTTAAAAGAACTTCAAATCCGTGACGGCTTGCATATTTATGGCAAGCTGCCAGATGCTGGCCAGACTGATGCACTTATTGCTGCTATCATGCGCAGTCCGCGCGGGCTGAGTGGCGCAGCAGACGCCTCTTTGGTGCGGGTGCTAGCAGATGAGCTTGGTCTTCTGCACGGCTTTGACCCACTTGCCGCTGAAAAAGCAGAACCATGGGAGGGGGCGCGCCCTAATATTCTGCGTGATATTAGTGATAATGTCTGGCGCACGAATGGTGATACGGTTGAGCGGCTGGATGCCCTTGCGCTCCAGCTTGTCAGTGCGCCGGAAAACGCGCCTCAGATTGGCCCGCAGCTAACAGCGTTGCTGGCAGGCACTGGGGCTGCTGTTCGGCGCGGGATTACGCTCTCTGCTGAGATGGAAAAACGCTCTTTATTAAGAGCGCTGGACGGCAAGTATATTCCCGCTGGACCGTCTGGCGCGCCGACACGCGGACGCCCAGAAATTTTGCCAACAGGGCGTAATTTTTATTCACTGGATAGTCGCGCCCTGCCAACACCAACTGCATGGCGTATTGGCTGGGCATCGGCCACTGCGTTGCTGGAACGGTTTGTTATGGATGAGGGCTGCTGGCCGCGCTCGCTCGCATTATCTGCGTGGGGTACGGCCAATATGCGGACGGGCGGTGATGACATTTCACAGGCGCTAGCGTTGCTGGGGGTGCAGCCAGTCTGGGATTCGCATAGTCGGCGCGTCACAGGGTTTGACGTCATGCCGCTTTCTGTTCTCGACCGTCCACGTGTTGATGTCACATTGCGCTGTTCAGGATTTTTTAGAGATGCATTTCCGGCTCAGATTCAGCTTCTTGATAGAGCCATGCGCGCTGTTGCTGGCTTGGATGAGCCAGAAGATATGAACCCGCTTGCTGCTTCAGTAACAGCAACGAAGAACGCGCTGATGGCAAAAGGTATGAGCGAGGCAGAGGCTGAAAACCGTGCCTCCATCCGTATTTTCTCTGCCAAACCCGGTGCTTATGGTGCGGGTCTTCAAACCCTAATTGATGAAGGTGTGTGGCAGAAGACTTCTGATTTTGCAGACGCTTTTATGGCGTGGTCTTCTTATGGCTATGGTGAGGGGCGCGAGGGAATCCAAGCAGGTGATATGCTGACTGAGAGGCTTGGTGCCACTGACGGTGTAATTCATAACCAAGATAATCGTGAACATGATATTCTAGATAGCGATGATTATTACCAGTTCATCGGCGGTCTGAGCGCATCGATTGAAACGATAAAGGGGCATGCTGTTCCGATTTATCATAATGACCATAGTAATACTGAACGCCCGATTATCAGGGCTCTCTCCGAAGAATTGGGGCGGGTTGTGCGGGGCCGCGCCAGCAACCCAAAATGGATAGAAGGTGTGATGCGGCATGGTTATAAAGGTGCCTTTGAGATATCAGCAACGCTTGATTATCTATTTGCGTTTGCTGCAACAACAGGTCAGGTTGAAGAGCATCACTTCTCACAGCTTTATGAGGCATGGGTTGATGATAAGACAGTCTCTGCGTTTCTTCAGAAGGCTAATCCTGATGCATGGCAGGACATTCTTGCCCGCTTTTCAGATGCGATTGACCGAGGGCTGTGGCATCCTCGCCGAAATGATATCCCTGACAGGCTGGGCCGATAAGAGTTGGCCTGTTCCAGAATGAGCCGCGCGCTAATAAGAGAGGTAAGAAAATGAGTGATACCGCAGCAGATAGCAGCCGTCATAATGAAAAAATGGCGAAGAAAAAAGCAGCACGCGATAAAATTATGGCAACCAAGACAGATGAAAAAGGTCTTGTGATCGTCCATACCGGCAAGGGTAAGGGGAAATCTAGTTCTGCCTTTGGGATGATTTTCCGCTGTATTTCGCATCAGATGCGCTGTGCTGTCGTGCAATTTATCAAGGGCGGCATGCATACAGGTGAACGTGTTCTGATAGAGGAACATTTTTCAGATATTTGCCAATTTCATACTATGGGTGAGGGCTTCACCTGGGAAACTCAGGATAAGGACAGAGACATTGCTGCAGCCCAGAAGGCATGGGAAATGGCAAAATCGCTCATCCGTGATGCGGATAATAAAATGGTCTTACTGGATGAAATCAATATTGCCTTGCGGTACGGCTATATTGAAATTGACGAGGTCATTCAGTTTTTAAAGACAGAAAAGCCAGCAATGACCCATGTCGTTCTAACCGGAAGAAATGCAGCAGACGAGTTGCTTGAGATGGCTGACCTTGCGACTGAAATGACATTGCTGTCTCATCCCTTCCGTTCAGGGATTAAAGCCCAGCAGGGTGTTGAATTTTAATGACAGCGTCTGTGATGTTGCAAGGCGCAGGCTCGAACGTCGGCAAGTCATTGCTGGTAGCAGGTCTCTGCCGTCATTTTGCCCGTCAGGGAATAACTGTCCGCCCTTTCAAGCCTCAGAATATGTCCAATAATGCAGCTGTGACGCAAAATGGCGGCGAAATAGGCCGTGCACAAGCCCTGCAGGCGCGTGCCTGTTTTGCAGCCCCCCATACAGATATGAACCCTGTTCTGCTGAAACCCCAGACTGAGACGGGCGCGCAGATTATTGTCAATGGCGCGGTGTTCGGCACCATGAAAGCGCGGGAATATGGCAGTCGGAAAGCTGACCTTCTGCCAGCTGTAACAGCCGCTTATGACCGGCTATCAGCGGGATGCGATCTCGTCATTATCGAAGGGGCAGGAAGTCCGGCTGAAATTAATCTGCGGCAGGGTGATATTGCCAATATGGGATTTGCTGAAGCGCGTGATATCCCTGTTATCATGATAGGGGATATTGACCGTGGCGGCGTGATTGCCTCTCTGGTTGGGACAGGTTTTGTGCTTGATGTAGCAGACCAAGCTCGCATTAAGGGCTTTGTTGTGAATAAATTCAGAGGCGATACAAGCCTGTTTCATGATGGCATGAAAATGATTGCCGATGCGACAGGCTGGCAGGCGCTGGGGATTCTCCCCTGGTTTGAGGCAGCCCGCTATTTGCCAGCAGAAGATATTTTAGACCTATCTGGCAAGGCAGATACAAAAGTGCATGCAGGCGCAGTGAAGGTTGCTGTTCCGGTGTTAAAACGGATTGCAAATTTTGACGATTTAGACCCTTTGGTATCTGACCCTAATATTGCTGTAACCCTGTTGGAGCAGGGTGAGCCTGTGCCGGCTGATACAGATCTTGTCCTCCTTTGTGGCTCGAAAGCAACAATTGCTGATATGGCTTATTTGCATAGGATGGGCTGGGCTGCTGATATTGCCGCCCATGTCAGGCGCGGCGGCCATGTAATGGGACTATGTGGCGGCTATCAGATGCTGGGAAAGACGATTTCGGACCCGCACGGAATTGAAGGGCTAGCCGGCTCCATAGAGGGGCTTGGCCTACTGGATATCTCAACTACTCTGGAAGGCGATAAAACAGTTAGTCTCTGTACAGGCCATGATGTAGCAGGCAAGCTTCCCCTTCAGGGCTATGAAATTCATATGGGCGTGACAACAGGCGCAGATTGCGCCCGCCCTTTGGTCTGTATCGATAAAGATGCGGGGCGCGCTGTTGGTGATGGGGCTGTGAGTGCAAACGGTCTGGTTGCAGGCACCTATATGCATGGCTTATTTGCCAATGATGCATGGCGGCAGGCTTATTTTGCCTCATTTGGAAAACAGCTCGATAGCCATGTGTTTGATGATGTTATCGAGCAGGGGTTGAATGACCTTGCCGACCATCTGGCCGTGCATATGGATATGACCGAATTTTCCCGTATTGCCGGTCTTTAACCAGCAAAATAACCAGTAAGGTAGGCAAGCCCAAAACAGAGAATAGCACTCAGGATAAGGGCGGTTATTAATAGCCGCAGGGCGTGTGTAATATCGTTGGCGCTTGCATTATCGCGCCCCTCATAATTGAGCATGACGCCGTCAATCTGTCGCCCTTGATAGATGCGGGGGCCGCCTAATCTTAGCCCAAGGCATAACGCCATAGCCATTTCAGGCCAGCCGGCATTCGGCGATAAGTGACGCGGCGCATCAGCCTGCAGTAAGTCAATTCTGGCTGACCTGCCGCAGATCATAAGAAGAGCTGCTGTCAGGCGGGCTGGCACAAGATTTAACACATCATCACTAAGTGCCGCCGCCCAGCCAAAGGCGTAATAACGGCTGTTTTTATAACCAATCATGCTATCGGCAGTATTGATCATTTTATAGATAAATATCCCGGGCAATCCCAAAACAAGATACCAGAAAGCAGGGGCTATCACGCCATCAGAGAGATTCTCAGCTGTTGTTTCAATAGCCGCGCGCGATATGGCGTCGGGCGCCAGAGCGTCTGTTTTCCGCCCCACAATCATAGAGAGGTGGTAGCGAGCACTGCTTATATCACCTGATGAAAGTGGGCGTGCAACGGCTGCAACATGGTCGTATAAAGACCGGCCAGCTAATAAGATAGTGACCGCCACAAGCTGGGCAGATAATCCTAGAATACCATCTAATTGCTGCAGCGCCATCCCGGCACATCCTGCAAGAAGCACCAGACATAGCGCTGCTACGATGCCGGCTCTCTTGCGGTTTTTGCCAGATAGTTTGCGATTATTCAGGCGCTTCTCCAGAAATGAAATCGCACGACCGAATAACACAACCGGATGTGGCACATTACGCCACAGCCAAACAGGCTCGCCTATCCATAAATCAAGCAATAGGGCGCAGCCTGTTATCACAAGCGCAAGGCTTACGGGGTGGGAGGCGATATGCTGTAATAAATCACTCATAACCATATCTTCTGGCTATATCACTTTTCTGCTGGTGTCATTAGTATGATTTTTGTCGGTATTTTAGCGATTGCTATCTTGTTATAAGCCTAGTATCGAGACTGTATCAATGCGGAGCCTTATCAACAAAGGTGAAAGTGATTCTGGTGCGCGCGACCTCATCCAAGGGCTGCAATTCCGGACTCCGGCCACGTTAGGGCATAATATGCCTTTTTTCTGGTTTTTGCAGATTTGTTGTGTGAACGGTTCTCGCTGGTTCAGCAAACATGCTGAGCAAGGTCAATAAACGAGGCAGAACAGATGACAGATCAGATAAAATATGGGGTGATGATTTGTGGGCACGGCTCGCGCTCGCAATCAGCTGTTGATGAATTTGCTGCGATGGCAGTAAAGATGAAAAGCTATTTCCCTGATTGGCCTGTTGAATATGGCTATCTTGAATTTGCCAACCCCGTTATCCGCGTTGGGCTTGATAAATTACGCGAACAGGGCGTCACACATGTTCTGGCAGTCCCTGGTATGTTATTTGCGGCAGGGCACGCAAAAAATGATATTCCGTCTGTTCTGAATGCTTATGCAGAAGAAACAGGTATCAGCATTCAATATGGCCGTGAGCTTGCTGTCTCGCTTGATATGATTGCAGCAGCGGGCGATCGGGTGCAGCAGGCGCTCACAAAAGCCGATGCCGCCAGCGGGCCAGTACCATTATCTGAAACCTGTCTTGTTGTGATTGGGCGCGGCGCGTCTGACCCTGACGCAAATTCCAATATTTCCAAAATTGCCCGTATGCTCTGGGAAGGGATGGGGTTCGGCTGGTGCGAAGTTGGCTATTCCGGCGTGACCTTCCCGCTGGTCGAGCCATGCTTGTCACATGTTGTAAAGCTTGGTTACAAGCGCGTCGTGGTATTTCCCTATTTTTTATTTTCCGGCATTTTGATAAACCGGATTTATGGCTTTACCGATCAGGTTGCGGCTGAAAACCCAGATATCGAGTTTGTGAAAGCAGGCTATCTGAATGACCATCCCAAAGTGCTGGCAACCTTTGCTGAGCGGGTAATGGAAATTATCGAAGGCAGCAATTTGATGAATTGTGCTCTTTGTAAATACCGGACAGCAGCGCTCGGCTTTGAAGAAGAGGTTGGCTTGCCGCAGGAATCCCACCATCATCATGTTGAGGGGGCAGGCGCAACAGCGCCGGGAAGTAACATTGAAGATTGTACTCTTTGCAATGATTTCTGCACAGGGGCGTGCCGTCTCACTGATAGCGCAGACCATCATCATGGGCACTCTGATAAACACGGGCATGATCATACGCATGACCATGATCACGGGCATGATCACGGGCATAGTCATCATCCCTATCCGCATGCAAAACATCCCCATGGCCCTGAATCAGTCCGTAAATATATGACCGAGAATGGTAAAGAAACGAAGGAGTGATGGCATTTCTATATGAGAAAGATCCAGCAGCAATTTACGATTTGTCCTTCCAGCGGGTAAAGACATCTCTGGTGCCGTTTGATCTTCATCCCAGTATAGAACCGCTTATTACCCGGCTTGTGCATGCGTGCGGGATGCCGGATATCGTACCAGCTCTTAAATGGGATGAGGCTGTTATTGACACAGCCTCGGCGGCATTGCAGCGCGGCGCCCCTATTTTATGTGATTGTGAAATGGTTGCAGCAGGGATCACCCGCCGGTTTTTGCCTGCAGATAATCAGGTAACGGTTACATTGAATGATGCTTGTGTGCCAGCACTGGCTAAAACACTTTCAACCACACGATCAGCAGCAGCGGTTACGCTCTGGGAGCCGTATCTTGATGGTGCTATTATTGCCATTGGTAACGCGCCAACAGCCCTGTTTGCTGTGCTGGAACTAATTGAGCGTACGCGCATACAGCCTGCTGCTATTCTAGGGTTTCCGGTTGGTTTTGTTGGCGCAGCTGAATCAAAAGACGCTCTTTGTGAGGCTGCAGCCTGCCCGTTTATAACGCTAACAGGGACACGGGGCGGCTCGGCGCTGGCATCGGCCGCGGTGAATGCTATCTGCCGGATTGCAACCGGAGATAAACAGTGATGACATCAGCACAATTTTATCTCTATGGCGTGGATGAGACAGGGCCGGAAACATTATCTCCTGCTCAGCTACAGCAGATAGACGCTGCAGATCTTGTGATTGCCGATAGCCGGTTTCATGCAGCATTGTCTGATTGTGAAGCGCTTCAGGACTGGCCAAAACCTTTCTCCCAGCTGGCAGAGATGCTGACCAATTATCGCGGCTCATCGGTTGTTATGCTGGCAACGGGCGACCCTCTCTGGTACGGCGCTGGTCGTTATCTGTTGCGGCATTTTGGGCGCGAACAGCTCCATATTGAGCCGGGCGTATCAGGACTGCAATTCGCGGCGGCAAGAATGGGATGGCCGCTGGAGTCAGTGCAGATTATCAGCCTGCATGGGCGTCCAGAAAGTCTGCTGTCACGCAGCCTTTATCCGCGGGCACGCCTTATGATTATCCCGCAATCAGCAGAGACCGCCCGCACTGTTGCGCGCCGTCTCTGTGCAGCAGGATGGGGCGCTGCTGACATAACAGCGCTCTCGTCACTCGGGCATGAAACTGAAACACGATTATCTGCATCAGCAGAACAATGGGATAGGCTGGATGAGGCTCCGGCTGATTTCCATATCTTATGTGTTGATCTTAGCCCTGCTGGACGGGCTGGGCAGATAGCGCCGTCTTCCTGTTTGCCGGATGAAGCCTTTATCACTGATGGCAAGATGACAAAATTTGAGGCGCGTTCTGCGGCGCTATCACGCCTTATGCCGCATCCAGGCGGGGTTTTGATTGACCTTGGATGCGGGACTGGTTCGGTCTCTATTGAGTGGCTAAGGTTTTGTGCGGACGGGGCTGCCTATGCTGTCGATACAAAACAGGAAAGGCTTGACCTTGCTGTGCAGAACGCAGACCAGACAGGGGTGCGCGGGCTGACCGCTCTTCATCGTGAATGCTATGATGCCCTTGAGACGCTTCCTGAACCTGACGCTATCTTTATTGGCGGCGGGTTGAGTGCCGAGCTTATTCTGGCAGCGAAGAAAAAATTACCTGTCGGGGGCCGGCTTGTTGCGCATGCTGTTACGTTACAGTCAGAAGCCTTATTGCTAGCAGCCCATCAGCAGGATGGGGGTATGTTGGTACGCATCCAAGTGAATTATGCCCAGCCAGTTGGCGAATATCATGGTTGGCGCGGGTTGATGCCTGTCACACAATATATCTGGCATAAAGGTGGTGATGCATGAGCCAGCCACAGCTCTTATCAGGGACGCTGATTGCTGTTGGCGTTGGCCCGGGTGATCCGGGGCTTGTTACGCGTGCCGGCTGGCAGGCGATTCAGAACGCGTCGGTTATTGCCTATCCTACTCTTGAAGATGGACCGAGTTTTGCCCGCTCAATTGTTGCTGATGCTATCGCGCCAGACGTGGTTGAGATTGCGATGTCGGTGCCAATGACGCTAGCACGAAAGCCAGCTCAGGATGCCTATGATAAGGGGGCTGACGAAATTGCCACTCACCTTCGTGAGGGGCGGGATGTGGTTGTGTTATGTGAGGGCGATGCTTTATTTTATGGCTCATTCATGTATGTGCTGGCGCGGCTTCGCGGACAGGCGGCCATTTCTGTCATACCGGGTGTAACGTCTGTTACAGCTGTTGCGGCGGCCGCGCTTCGCCCGCTGGTTGCCCGTAATGAAGTAATGACGGTGCTGCCGGGGCCGCTTGATGATGATAGTTTGCGCGCGCATATCGCTGCATCAGACAGTCTTGCTATCATGAAGGTAGGACGGCATTTCACCCGCCTGCGCGCGCTCATAGATATGATGGGGCTTACCCAGAAATCGTGGTTTGTCTCGCATGCAAGCTTGCCTCATGAACAAAGCTGCGCGCTAGCCGATGCGCCAGATAAAGCGCCCTATTTTTCATTGATTCTCATCCTTAAGGAAACAGATGAATGGACAGGATAGCTCCGCCCCCGGTGATTATTGCCCTGACAGCAGATGGTATGCGGCTTGCCGAGCGGTTCCTGTCAGCCTTGCCAGCAGGAACCGATATTCATGGATATCGGCCGCGCTGTGGTGAGGCGCCTGTATTAAGTGATTTTGTATTATTTGATAATGTGATGGACCATATTGCATCGGTGTTCTTATCAGGCCGGCCGCTGATTGGTATCTGCTCATCTGGTATTCTTATCCGCTCTGTTGCGCCCTATCTTAACAGCAAGCATGAGGATGCATCTGTGATTGCGGTAAGTGATGATGGCAGTTCTGTTATTCCGCTTCTGGGAAGTCATCATGGCGGTAGTGATATTGCGCGGAAAGTAGCGCTTTGTCTGGATGCTCATCTTGGCTTAACCACAGCTGGGGATGTGCGGCTGCCTATTCAGCTTGATATGCCGCCATATGGGTATCAGCTGAACGCTGAGTGCGATGTAAAGGCCGCGATGGCAGCATTGCTGGCAGGCGGCGGGGCTGCATGTACAGCCCATGCTTATCCTGATATGCAAGACTGGCTATCAGCTCTCCCAGATGGCCAGCAGGTCAGAGTTTCAGTTACCACTGCTGCCATCTCGCCAGCACAAGATCAGCTTGTCTACCATCCAAAACAGCTCGTGCTTGGCATCGGCTGTGCGCGGGGCTATCCAGCCGAAGCTGGCGAAGCATTTGTACTACAGCAGCTCGCAGAGGCCGGCATTGCCCATGAAGCAATTGCTGCGATTGCCTCAGTGGATTTGAAAGCAGATGAGCCGGCGCTTCTGCGGGTAGCCGATGTAATAGGCTGTCCTATAAGGGTCTTTACGCCTGCCGAACTCGAAGAAGAAACAGCCAGGCTGTCCGCGCCGTCGCAAATTGTGTTTGATGAAATTGGCTGTCATGGTGTTGCTGAAGCAGCTGCCTTGCGTCTTGCTGGGCCTGTGGCTTTGCTTGTCGTGCCAAAACAGAAAGCAGATAATCTGACGCTTGCGATTGCAGATGCGGGCGCGCCAATACCTTCATTATCGGGCCGCAAGCCGGGCCGTGTAAGTCTTGTCGGGATTGGTCCGGGCGCCCAGAGCTGGCGCACCCCAGAGGCAAGCCGGCTGATTAGCGAAGCTGATATTCTTATAGGCTACCGGCTATATCTTGATTTGCTTGGCCCGCTGGTTCAGGGAAAAGAGTGCCGTGAATTTGCTCTTGGTGAAGAAGAATTACGCTGCCGTGTTGCTCTTGAAGAAGCAGCAAAAGGTCAGGATGTGGCGCTGATCTGTTCTGGTGATGCAGGGATTTATGCCATGGGAGCGCTTGTCTTTGAGCTTTTGGATAGAGGCGATGCTGTCAAAGGGGTGAGCCATGCGGCCCGCCGTGTTCAGGTTATTACAGCGCCGGGTATTTCAGCGATGCAGGCCGCCGCCGCGCGCTCAGGCGCTCTATTGGGACATGATTTCTGCTGTATTTCGCTCTCAGATTTGCTGACCCCCTGGGAGCAAATAGAAACGCGGCTACATGGCGCAGGAGCTGGCGATTTTGTTGTTACCTTTTATAACCCTGTATCGATGCGCCGCCGCAGTCAACTCATGCGGGCGCGCGAAATTCTTCTGTCCTATCGCGGGCCAAGCACGCCTGTTCTGCTGGCATCAAATCTTGGCAGGCCGCAGGAAAAACTCACCTATAGGACGCTGGAAACACTTGATAGTGCTGAGGTGGATATGCTGACTGTTGTGATGGTTGGGTCCAGCCAGTCACGTCATATTAATCTTGGGCGTGCAGATGCTGTTTACACGCCGCGCGGCTATGCTGCCAAATCACAGACTGATGCAACATACAAAAAGTAAAAAGGCGTATTACTCATGACCGTGCATTTCATTGGCGCCGGACCAGGCGCGCCGGACCTTATCACTGTTCGCGGGCTAAAACTAATTGAGAGCTGTGCTGTGTGTTTATATGCAGGCTCGCTTGTCCCGGAAGCTGTTGTTGCACAGGCGCCCGCAGATGCCCGTGTTATCGATACAGCGTCTCTTAATCTTGACCAAATCATGGCTGAAATCCAGAGCGCCCATGATAGGGGCTGTGATGTGGCCCGCGTTCATTCAGGTGACCCATCGCTTTACGGTGCGATTGCAGAACAGGTAAGGCGCTTAACCCAGATGGGTATCCCATTTGATATTTGTCCAGGTGTGCCGGCTTATGCCGCCGCCGCTGCTGCAATGGGAACAGAGCTCACTATTCCAGAGGTGGCACAAAGCCTGATTTTAACCCGCACGGCTATGAAGTCATCGGCAATGCCAGCAGGTGAAGAACTTGAAAGCCTCGGCAGGACA
>Ga0115572_10003423_pt1 | contig 12533 bp, 13 predicted proteins | sample COGITO_mtgs_1206_FD_88681 | JGI IMG/M metagenome (GOLD analysis project Ga0115572, IMG submission 88681) | Pelagic marine microbial communities from North Sea - COGITO_mtgs_120607 | ecosystem: Environmental > Aquatic > Marine > Epipelagic | place: Germany:Helgoland, sampling site Kabeltonne... | reverse complement strand
ATTTAGTTTAGTTATCTCTGGAAAAGCTAAATCTTTAAGATTAGCTGGTTTAGATGGTTATGAAAAATCTGATCCAGATTATGATAATACAGAGGAATTATTAAAAATTTTCGTAAATAAATATTTCAAAAATAAAAGCAACCATTGGACCAACAGTTACACTGTATGAAATTATTCCTGCACCTGGAGTTCGTATTTCTAAAATTAAAAACTTAGAAGACGATATTGCATTAAGTTTAGCAGCTTTAGGAATAAGAATTATTGCACCTATGCCAGGAAAAGGAACGGTTGGGATTGAAGTACCAAATTCTAATCCAGAAATAGTAGCTATGAAATCACTTATAGCTTCAGATAAGTTTCAAAACAGTAAAATGGAATTGCCCATAGCTCTAGGTAAAACTATTTCTAACGAATCTTTAATTGCAGATCTTACCAAGATGCCTCATTTACTTATGGCAGGAGCCACAGGACAAGGTAAATCTGTAGGTTTAAATGCTATTTTGGTATCCTTAATATATAAGAAGCATCCCTCTCAAGTTAAATTTGTTTTAATAGATCCTAAAAAAGTAGAATTAACTATTTATAATAAAATTGAAAGACACTTTTTAGCAAAATTACCTGACGAGGAAGAAGCAATTATAACAGATACAACCAAAGTAGTTAATACTTTAAATAGCTTATGTGTAGAAATGGAAGCTAGGTATGAGCTCTTAAAAGAAGCAATGGTTAGAACCATTAAAGAATACAACCACAAATTTGTTCAAAGAAAATTAAATCCTGAAAAAGGCCATAAGTACATGCCCTATATTGTATTGGTAATTGACGAATTTGCAGATTTGATAATGACAGCTGGTAAAGAAGTTGAAACTCCAGTTGCTAGGATTGCGCAATTAGCAAGAGCAGTTGGAATACACTTAATAATTGCAACACAAAGACCTTCAGTAAATGTAATAACTGGAACCATAAAAGCGAATTTCCCTGCGAGAATTGCATTTAGGGTAACCTCTAAAATCGATTCAAGAACCATATTAGATGCTGGAGGAGCTGACCAACTAATCGGAAGAGGTGACATGTTGTTTTCACCAGGAAATGAACTAATAAGACTACAATGCGGTTTTGTAGATACTCCTGAAGTAGATGAAATTGCGGAATTCATTGGTTCTCAGAGAGGATATCCAAGTGCATTTTTACTTCCTGAGTATATAGATGAAGCTAATGAGTTAAAAGAAATAGAAGATGACTTAGATAGTTTGTTCGAAGATGCAGCAGAAGTTATTGTTAATGCTCAACAAGGTTCTGCGTCTTTATTGCAACGTAAATTAAAATTAGGCTATAATAGAGCCGGTAGAATAGTAGACCAACTAGAAGCTACTGGTCTTATTGGACCTCACAGAGGAAGTAAAGCTAGAGATGTTCTAATTCCTGATGTTTTGGCTTTGGAACAGTTTTTGACTAATTTAAGAGAAAAAGGCAAACTATGAGACCAAAAAAAATATTATCGATATTGATACTTATTGGGATAAGTTCTACATTTTTAGGACAATCTTTAGAAAGTGAAGATTTAAAATGTGAGAGAATTCTTCAAGAAGTAAGTGATAATATTCAAAAAAATAACGCCTCGAAATTCAATTTTAAATTGGAAATCAAAAGTGAGGATATTAACGAAATCCAAAATGGATATGCTCTGATAGAAAAAGAAAAGTTTTATTATAAAACAGAAGAAAGAGAAGTGATATGTGATGGTATAAATGTTTGGACCTATTTACCCGAAGATAATGAATGCTACATAGATTTATTAGAAGATTTAGACAATACACTTAATCCAAGTGAGATTTTCACTTTATGGAAAGAAGGCTTTAAATTTAAGTATATGAACAAAACAATAGTTAATAATCAAACTATTCATAAAATTAAAATGTTTCCCTCTCAAGCAGACAAAAGTAATTTTCATACCATCATTATGGAAATAAATGAATCCTTAAAATTAATTACCGAAGCTTCTGTCAAAACAAAAGATGGTGTAACTATAAAGACTACTATTAGTAAGCTTACAAGAAACCCAAAAATAAATACAAAGCAATTTTCTTGGGATGTAGAAAGCCATCCAAATTCAGACGAAATTGACAATCGTTAATTAAGAAGTTCTAGAGCATTATTTAGTGCAGCCCTACCTGTCTTATCTCCACCAAGCATTTTAGCTAAAACTTGAATTCTGTCATCTTTAGATAAATAGTTTATACTAGATTCCATTTCACCTGCAATTTCTTTCTTATTAACATTTAAATGGTATTTAGCAATTGCTGCAACCTGTGGAAGATGTGTAATATTAATAACTTGAGAAGAGGAAGAGATATCTTGCAACAATGAACCTACTTCAGAAGCTACCTTACCACTAATTCCTGAGTCAATTTCATCAAAAATAAGTGTAGATATTTTGTTAAATGAAGAAGATATATATTTCATTGCTAATGCAATTCTTGAAAGCTCACCGCCAGATGAAAATTGATGTAAAGGGGAAAACATGGGATTGTTATTTACAGAAATTAAAAGATTTAATTGGTCTATACCATGCTCAGTAATAGAACAATTATCTATTATTTCAATTTTAAAATTTGCATGGCCCATAGAAAGAGTTTTCAATACTTTATTAATCTTTTTTTCTATAATAGAAGTCTTCTGAGAACGAAGTTTAAAAAGTTTACTACCAGTTTCCAGACATAACTTTTTATTAGACTCTACTAAATTATTGACCTCCTTTAATTCTAAATCCATTTCAGATAGTTCAGAAAGTTCTTTCTTGAAAAGATCTCTTTTTAAAATTAGGGATTTTAAATCTGTAACATTGAATTTCTTTAAAAGAAAATTAATTTGTCTCAATTGTTGGTCCAGTTCATGAAGATTCTTTTTGTCTGTACTAAGACTAGAGAAATTTTGATTGATTTCATGAAAAACATCTTCCAGTTCAATTTTAATAGAATGTATTCTATCAGAAATTGAAGTAAAGTCTTTTAAATGTATTTTCAAGTCAATAGCTTGAGAATTTAAATCTCCCAATAAATCTCTAAGACTATTGTTTGAAGAATAAATATTATTTATTTTTTTTAAAATATCATTTATTTCATCTTGGTTTGCTGCAATTTTGTAATCATTTTGAATTGCTTCCTCGTCCCAGTTCTGAAAATCATAATTGGACAATTCATCTAATTGAAATTTTAAAAAGTCTTTTTTTTCATTTAATACATCTACTTTTTTAACAATTAATTTTTGTCTTTCTAAAGATTTGGAATAATTTAAATAGGAATTATTATAATCAACCAAAACATTTTTTTTTCCTAGAAAACTATCTAAAAAACCGTATTTAAAATTCAAAGAACCCATCTTGTTAATAAGATGTTGTCCATTTATTTCTATAATAAACTGGCTAATAAATTTTAGTTGATCTAATTTTACTGGTGAATCGTTAATAAATGATCTAGAACTTCCATTTTTTCTAACTTCTCTTCTTATAATAAGATCTTCTTCAATATCTAAATCCATTTTAACAAGTTGTTTTATAACTTGTTCATTTAATGAAAAAACACCTTCAACAACACATTTTAAATTAGGGTCTTTAAGAATCTTATTGGATGATCTAGCTCCTACTAAAAGCTCTATTGCACCAAAAATAATAGATTTACCAGCACCAGTTTCACCAGTTATAACAGTAAACCCTTTTTTAAAGTCAATAACTGTCTTAGAAATTAACGCGTAATTTGATATTCTTAATTTTTGAAGCATTTATCTAATTATTTTAATAAAGCTATTTGATGCTGAATAAAAATTTAGTTCTAAAGAGTTTAAATATTTAAAACATACATTTTTAAAAAATTTTACAGTAGCATTAATAATTTTTTTAGAAACTACTAAAAGAAAAATTAAATTATTTTTCATGGATAAATTTTAATAGTTCATTAATTAAAAAATTAGGACAATTTACAGGTTTTTTTGTTTCCCTATCAACAAATACTAAGGTAGTACTTCCAAAATTTAGTAAATCACCATTCGTATTATGTATTTCGTATTTAAATTTTATTTTAACCTTTGGTAGTTCATTTATTGTACATTTCACCAATAATTCTTCGTCATAGAAAGCTGGTAATATATATTTTATCTTAAAGTCTGAAACTGGTAATAAATATCCTTGGGCTTCTAAATCTTTATAAATAATTCCCAATTTTCTTAACCCTTCAACTCTTGCTACTTCGTAGTACTGAGCATAATTTCCATAATAACAGTAGCCCATTTGGTCTGTTTCAGCATATCTTACTCTAACCTTTGTTGTTGTTTGGAACATATTATTTATTTTAGTGGTGTGCTAAAAAGTTATTGTAAATTTTCAATATTCATAACAATTTGTGTTGTTCTTGTTTCATCTTGTCAAAGTTACAAAATAGTAGATGCAAATTCTTCTATTTTAGAGATCGATAAAAATCTAACAGAGCTAGAATTTAAAGAAATCGAACTTTCAAAATTTAGAGATTCTATTTCTAAGGAGATGAACAAAATAATCAATTATTCTTTAATTTCTATGGAAGTTGGATGTCCAGAAGGAATTTTAGGAAATTTTATATCTGATTTAGCAATATTGTATATAAGAAAAAACTTTCCTGAAAACGATTTCAATCCTGACTTTTGTATTTTAAATAATGGAGGATTTAGAAGTACACTTAATAAGGGTTCGATAACAGTAGGCGATATTTTTCAAATAATGCCATTTGACAACTATCTTTTAATATTGGAAATAAATGGGAAAGAAATGAAGGATTTAATAAACTATATTAAAGATAAATCTACCACCAATATTTCAAGAAAATCAGGAGTTCCTTTAAGTGGAATCAGACTAAAAATAAGTGGAGATAAAGTTAATCGTTGTATGATTAATAATAAAATGTATGACCCTTTAAAAACCTACAAAGTCCTGACCACTAATTACTTAGCTGATGGAGGAGATAATATGGAGTTTTTTAAGAATTGTAAAAATGTATTAAACACAAAACTACTTCTTAGAGACCTAATTATTAGTTACATTGAGGAAATAGGTATGAATAACATAAAAATAAATGCTCAATTAGATGGAAGAGTCCAAGTTATTCAATAGAAGAATTTTTGCAAAGAAAATTATTCTGGGAGGTATTTCTATATCACTTCTAAATAGCTTTAGCTTTTTAAATAAAAAAATAAAGAATAAAAAAATCACTATTTTACATACCAATGACATGCACAGTCATATAGATTCCTTCCCTAATAACCATTCTATATACCCAGGTTTAGGAGGAATGAGAAGAGTAGCTAGTCTTGTTAAAAAAATTAGAGCAGAAGAAAAAAATGTTGTTTTAATAGATGCTGGAGATGTATTTCAAGGTACTCCTTACTTTAATAAATTTAAAGGAAGTTTGGAGCTAAAGATCATGAGCAGTATGGGCTATATTGCATCTACCATGGGAAATCATGACTTTGACAATGGAATAAATGGTTTCAAAGAAGTATTACACAATGCTAATTTTCCTTTTGTATGCTCCAACTATGAATTTTCTGATAGCGAAATGATTAAAAAAACCAAAAAACATTTAGTAAGGGAAATAGATGGAATAAAAATTGGTTTTTTTGGACTTGGTATTGAGTTGGAAGGACTAGTTGGTAAAGAATACTATGGAAACACAAAATATTTAGATCCAATAAATACAAGTAAATACTGGTCAAATTATCTTAAAAATAAAGAAAAATGTGATTTGGTAATTTGTATTAGCCATTTAGGACATAAATATCAAAGCGATAAAATTTCAGATTTAAAATTAGCAAAACTTACAAAAAATATTGATATTATTATCGGAGGTCACACTCATACTTTTTTAGAAAAAGCCAAAGTGATAAAGAATACAGAAAATAAAAATGTGATTGTCAATCAAGCAGGTTGGGGAGCGCTTGCTCTAGGAAGAATTGATTTAGAATTTTCGAAAAATAAGGTAAAATCCAAATCCTTTTCCGTAAACAGTATTTCAAAAAAAAACTATGCCAAAATTTAATTTTTTTTCAGAATAAAATATTTTTAAAAAACAATAGCAAATAAGTTTTTTTTTTAACTTTTTTATTAAATATTTGTTACGTGTTTAAGCATTTGGTAAATTTTTCAATAGCTACCTCAATTGTTATTTTTACACCTATCCTTTTTTAACAAAAAAAATAAATATAAATGAGTAAATCTTTTGAATCAACTTGGAATAATTGTCTAATAGTAATTAAAGATAACGTATCAATTCAAGCATTTAAAACATGGTTTGAGCCAATAAAGCCCGTAAAACTTAAAAGTAATGTTTTAACTATCCAAGTTCCTTCCCAGTTTTTTTACGAGTGGTTAGAGGAGCACTATGTTGATTTATTAAAAAAGACAATACGAAAAGAAATTGGCTCTGAAGCCAAATTGGAATATAGCATTGTTATGGAAAATAATAGTGGAAATAAAAATCCCTATACAATTAAAATTCCTACAACAGATAATAGTATTCTTAAAAACCCTCAGGTTAGTATGCCTGTAGATATTGGCAATAAAGCTATTAGAAATCCGTTTGTTATTCCTGGACTTAGAAAAGTTAATGTTGATTCTAATTTAAACCCAAATTATTCATTTGAAAATTTTATTGAAGGTGACTGTAATAGACTAGCAAGATCTGCAGGTTTTGCAGTTGCTGAGAAACCAGGAGGAACTGCTTTTAATCCTCTTTTAATTTATGGAGGTGTAGGTTTAGGAAAAACTCACTTAGGTCACTCTATTGGAATAGCAATCAAGGACAGGCATCCAAATAAAACGGTACTATATGTATCGTCAGAAAAATTCACACATCAGTTTATTGATTCTGTTAAAAATAATTCAACAAATGATTTTATTCATTTTTATCAAATGATTGATGTTTTAATTATTGATGATGTTCAATTTTTTGGTGGGAAAGAAAAAACACAAGATGTGTTTTTCCATATTTTTAATCATCTTCACCAAACAGGTAAACAACTGATTATAACATCTGACAAAGCACCTGTTGAAATGCAAGGAATGGAACAGAGACTTTTGTCTAGATTTAAATGGGGCCTTTCTGCAGACTTACAAATGGCAGATCTTGAAACAAGAATTGCCATACTTAACAAAAAAATGTATTCCGATGGAATTGAATTACCATCTGAAGTTGTTGAATATTTAGCTTACAGTATTTCAAATAATATTAGAGAACTTGAAGGCGCATTAATTTCTTTAATAGCACAATCCTCACTCAATAAAAAGTCTATTACTCTAGATTTAGCTAAACAAATGATAGATAAGTTTGTCAAAAACACCGCTAGAGAAGTTTCAATAGAGTATATTCAAAAAGTTGTATGTGATTATTTTGATCTTCCTATTGAACTTATGAAGTCTAAGACAAGAAAAAGAGAGGTAGTTCAAGCAAGACAAATTGCTATGTATTTTTCTAAGAAAATGACCAAATCATCACTAGCAAATATTGGTATGCATTGTGGTGGAAAAGACCATGCAACAGTACTTCATGCTTGTAGAACAGTTAACAATCTTGCTGAAACAGATAAGCACTTTAGAACTTATCTTGCAGATTTGGAAAAAAAGCTAAGCGTACAATAAATTCATTTAGTAAATGTATAAAGTCCTAATGGTATGTTTAGGTAACATATGTAGGTCTCCCCTGGCACAGGGAATACTTGAAAAAAAATCAAAGGAAAATAACACCAAAATCTATGTTGATTCTGCTGGAACTGCCGGTTTTCACATAGGTTCTTCACCTGATTTAAGAAGTATAAATATTGCTAAAAAAAACAATATAGATATTAGTGATCAAAAAGCAAGAAAGTTCTCTACTTACGATTTTAAAGAATTCGATAAAATATTTGTCATGGATACCAGCAATTACAGAGATTTAATAAGATTATGCTCCAATCAAAAAGAATGCAATAAAATTCAGTTAATTTTAAAGAATACAGATCCAGAAAAAAACCTCTCTGTTCCTGACCCGTATTATGGCGAAGAAGATGGATTTGAAAAGATATATAGATTACTTGAAAAAGCTTGCTCTAAAATAATAAGAGAAATTGAAATAAATGAGTAAAGGAATATTATATCTAATACCAGTACCCATCCATAATGAAGAAGATTTTAATATAAAACTTATTCCTCCCTATATTATTAAAATAATCGATAATCTTAAGATTTTTGCAGTAGAAAATATAAGAACTAGTAGACGATACATTAAAAAATTAAACTCGAATTTTGATATAGATAACACCAATTTTCTTATCGTAGATAAAAGAGCAGAAGAAGAAATTATTTTAGATGTAATTAATCATCTTTTAGATGGAAATGATGTCGGGGTAATGAGTGAATCAGGATGTCCAGGAATAGCAGATCCAGGACAAGAAATTTGTGAATTAGCACATAAGAATCAAATAAAAATAAAACCACTTATCGGACCAAGTTCTATTATTTCAGCGCTAATGGCTAGTGGATTAAATGGTCAAGAGTTTAAATTCCATGGTTACCTTCCAATTGAACAAAAAGAAAGAATAAAAAAAATAAAAATTATTCAAGAAATGTCTGGGGCTCACATTTTTATTGAAACACCATACCGAAATCAAAAAGTTCTAGAAGATTTAATAAAACATCTAAAGCCTCAAAATAGAAAAATAAGTATAGCAATTGATCTAACTGGAAAAGGAGAAAAGATTATTACCAAAAGTGTTTATGAATTATCTAATAATAAAATTATTCTTGAAAAAAAACCTTCAATTTTTATATTTGAATAACATTATTTAATTTTCAGATTAACCTTTATAGGTGTATATGGTGGGATTTTATTAATAAATGAACCGCTTCGACCAAATAATAAATTAGAAGGAATCAATGCAATAATAGAATCACCCTTTTGAAAATTTCCTACAAGAATTTCAAATCCCTCCAATAATTGACCCTCTTTGCTTTTATCATAGATCTCAGGATTTAAATAATTTGTTTCATAAATTAAACGTCCTGAAATTTCACTCATTGTATAACTAATAATAATTTCATTTCTAATAGAATCTCCATGAAAATTTAAAGAATCATTAGAATAGACTTTAATTGCGTATAAACCACGACTTTTAAATATGTTTAGAAATTTACTATTCCATGATTCTTTAGCTAAATCTAATATCGAATCTTCTTTATTCTGAGCAGATATTTGTAGTTTTTTTTGATAATATATTTGCTCTTGGTAATTAAAATAACCTAAAACTTTTAAATCAACTTTTAATAGGAATGATTCTGTAATTGTTCTATTTAAAAGTTTTTCTCCAAAAAAACTATAATAAAAAACCGAGGATTTCATAAAAAATGACAAACTGTCTCCCTTACATGTATTTAATAGAACACCATTAATTGGAGATTTTAAAATGGTGGAGTCGTAATAGAAAGAAGAAACCCCATCTAATCCATTTTCTTTCGAAGAATAAACAATTTTTTGGTTTTCATCTCTTGCAATAATATTCAAATTAACTATACATCCTTTGTTGACTTTGTTAGTATCACCTGAAATTTCATGAAAATTTAGTATATAACCATTTTCAGTCTTAATAGAAGAATTGCTTTTTTGGTTGCAACTATAAAGAAATAAAAATATAATTTTTAATAAAATAGCTTTATTCAACATCTACAATCTTAATAAAATATAATACTGTAGAAAGCGGAGGAATTAGCTTAGAATCTCCTGATATCCCATGAGCTATGTGGTGGGGCAAAATAACTAAAGCACTATCGTTCTTTTCTAAATATGTTACAACTTCATCGATACCACTTTCTATGGTAGAATGTTGAACTATAAACTTTGCAAGACCACTTGAATCAGAACTGTAACATTTAGTTTGAAAAGAATCCATTAATCTAATATCATAAGAAATAATAACTTCACTACCTTCTTCAACTTTAATACCAGAGTTACTATTATTCAAAATTTTATATCTAAGACCGCTTTCTGAACTTAACATATCCCAGCCTTGTCTAATACAATATTGGTCGATTTTAAAAACTTCGTCTGTTAACCAAGACTTATTCATTTTTATGGATGATTCTTTATCAAAAACCCCTAATAAATTATTGTCTTGAAAATTTTCTTTTTCATGTTTACAAGAGAATGAAAAACTGAACAAAAGGAGTAAAAATATTAAACGGAACAAAAGGATCTGAAATTTTCAATTAATTTTTGTGTAACAATATCAATATCATTACTTTTAACAGCTGCTCCTGCTGCGTTTTGGTGACCTCCACCACCATAATATTTTTGAGAAAATATATTCATTTTTACATATCCATTTGATCTTAAAGAAATTTTAATAAGATTTTTATCCTCTCGTAAAAAAACAGCATTTTTTATATTTTTAATAGAAAGACAATAATTAACAAATCCTTCAGAGTCTCCTTTTTGAAAATCAAACTGTTCTAATTCTTTTTGAGAAAGCACTAAATAAGCTAAAGAAGATATTTTATCAATCTTTATTTTTTGTAATGCGTAACCTAAAAGATTGATTTTAGATAAAGAATTTTGATCAAAAATATTATTATGAATATTTACATGATTCATTCCTATTTCTTTAAGTTTAGAAGCAATAAAATGAGTATGAGAAGTTACTGAAGAATATTTAAAAGAACCTGTATCTGTAATTAGCCCTATATACAAAGATTCCGCAATAGGAATATCGATAAGATCTAAATCACCATTGGATTTAATTAAATTAAATACTAATTCACAAGTTGATGAAGCATTGGTATCAATAATTTCAAAATCTCCAAAATTTTCAGGATTTGTATGATGATCAACTACAATTACATACTTTTCACTTAAATTAATTAGTAATGGGCTTAAATTAATACCTACTCTGGTTCTATGGTTGAAATCCAAACAAAAAATTAAATCTGATTTATTAAATAAATCATCGATTAATTCCAAATTTTCAGATGAAATAATTGAATTTTCAATTCCATTTATCCAAGAATAAAAACTTGGATAAGGGTCTGGAAAAATAATCTTATTTTCTATTCCAATTTTATTTAAGTACAGGCTAAGAGAAACTGAAGAACCTATAGAATCACCATCTGGACCTTGATGTGATAGAATTAAAGCATATTTTTTGGTTTTAATTATATCTTTCATAAAACCACTGTAAGTTTAAATAAATTATCTTCTAAAACCAGTAACAATTCCGGGTTGATGTTCAATAAGAAGACCGACACATGCAAAAGTATTTCCAGAAATTCCTGATGACATTTCCTCAGTTTCAGAACTTGGAACATAAACTTTAATTTTTAATTTTCTAGTTTTATCTGATGTGAAAATAAACTCTTGGCTCATTTCATCTTCTGAATTATCATATCTAACTTCTTGTGTTGTTTCGAAAATTCTTTTTCTTTGAGTTTTAGGAACTTTCACAGTAACTTCTTCAAAATTCTCATCTTCGTATGTAGAGTCAACTTCAATAGTATTTTCTTTCCAAACTCCCTTTTTTATCTCCTCAATTATTTTGAATTGAAACTTCCCTTCTAAATCAGGATGAGAAGGTGAACATAAAGATACTCTATACTCCATATTTTTGTATACAATTATCTGTACTATATTTGTATCACCCGGCACAAAAGCTCCACTTAAGCTTTGCATATTTCTTGTAAACCCACCTTTACTATCTGTATCACAAAAAGATACTGCGTTATAACACTCTATTTGACTTTGATAAAATAATGGTAAAGCCATTAGAAAAATTGTCGTTAAAAAATTAATTCTTTTCATTGTTAAATAATTTATCTTAATTCCCTTCAATTATTGAAGTTCTCAAATCCATTACTATAGTTTTTAGTTGGTCGAATTGATTATTGGTAAGAGTTAGTGAATTTCCACCTCCAAAAACAACTAGACCATTTTCATTAGTTTTATTACTGAGTTCCAAATTATTATCTTGATCACTAGAATTATCAAGATTTTGATTAAAAATTTCTTCTATTTTGATAAGGTCATTTACGATATCTATAAACTTATCATTTTCGACGCTAGAAATAAATATTAAGAGGTTTTCTAGTGTCAATTTTTGATCTGCAATTTGTTGACATACTTCTGAATTTTCGCTAAATGGCTCTAAGTTTAAAATAATATTTAATCCTTCAACCCAACCGCCAACAGCTATTATTCCAAGCATATCTTGTCTATCGTTTTCTTGTAAGTAGGAAAAAGCGTTGTAATAAGTTTCATTAGAAATCAAAAATAAAGAATCTGCGTTTGCATTTTCTAAACTTTTCTTCAATCTTTCAAATATTATTTGATCTATTGCATTCTCAATCTCTAAATCTTTAGCCAAACTTTTAACAGATTCAAACAATAACGCAGCATCTTCAAAACTTCCCTGACTTGTTGCATAAGCTAAATCCGCACAGTAGACGCCAAAATTCAATGATTTTGAAAATTTTGTAAAATAGTTTTCGGAAT
>Ga0115572_10003422_pt1 | contig 12538 bp, 10 predicted proteins | sample COGITO_mtgs_1206_FD_88681 | JGI IMG/M metagenome (GOLD analysis project Ga0115572, IMG submission 88681) | Pelagic marine microbial communities from North Sea - COGITO_mtgs_120607 | ecosystem: Environmental > Aquatic > Marine > Epipelagic | place: Germany:Helgoland, sampling site Kabeltonne... | reverse complement strand
GGGACACCGCCAATAGTACTGGCAACCATGTCACCTATTTGGAGACTAGATCGATGCAATTGGCCAATAACCACAGTGATGAAACATAGAGGGATATTTGAATGTATCAGCAACATATGTTGTTTTCTCGATGCTTAATGTGTTCTTGGATCTTGGTTTTTTTACTGGCATCTAGCCTGCTACAGGCAAGTGAAAAAAATCGCATATTAACAGTGGAAACGGCGGTTGAAATTGCCATCCGGAACAACCCCGGCCTTGCCGAAATGCAAACACGCTATGAAGCGTTGGCGGAAGTCCCCTCACAGGTGGGCACGTTGCCGGACCCGATGGTTAGTGTCAACGCGATGAACTTTCCCACCGACACCTACGAAAGGGATCAGGAAGCGATGACACAGCTCCAAGTGGGGTTCAGTCAGGTCTTTCCTTTTCCAGGAAAGTTGAGTTTAAAGGAAGAGGCAGCCGAGTACGATGCGCGGGCGGCGGGGCATTCTGTCGATGAGTTGCGTTTGCAGCTTATAAAGAATGTGAAGAGCAAATGGTGGCAGCTCTACTATATGGATCGTGCCCTAGAGACAGTGGACAGCAATCAAGCTTTGTTGCGTCAGTTTATTACCGTAGCTAAAACCAAATACGAAACTGGTAAGGGCTTACAACAGGATGTTTTGCTTTCACAGCTGGAACTCTCCCGGCTGATGGATCAGAAAATTCAGCTAGAAGCCATACGGCGCAACCAGGCTATACAGCTCAATATTTTGATGGATAGACCTGCTAACGATCCTATAACGCTGCCGGATACGGTTTCCAAAATGATGCCAAATCTTGTTGATGAGAGTGAACTGTACCAGAAGGCGGCGTCTGTGCGACCACGTTTGAAACAAATGGAAACGCAGATTGATGCAGCTCAATCTCGTCTCGACTTGGCCAAGCGCGATTATTATCCTGATTTTAAACTGGGTGTGACCTACGGTGATCGAACCGGGGACAATCCACCTCCCCGAGGTGGTGCACGCTCAGATTTCGTTTCTGTCATGGTGGGAGTAAAAATCCCGCTCTACGCTGGACGGAAACAATCCAAGGCAGTTTCTCAGAAAAGCTTGGAACTACAGAAAAACCGCTACGCACTGCTTGATGAAAAAGGCCTGGTGACGGCGGCAATTTCATCCGCCGTTACAGATTATCACCGGGCAAAGCAACAATATTCGCTCTTTGGTAACGGCATTGTTCCGCAAGCTCAACAAACGGTTCAATCAATGTTGGCAGGTTACCAGGTCAGTGAAGTGGACTTCCTGAACTTGGTGCGAAGCCAGATGACACTCTTTAATTACGAATTGCAATACTGGAAGGCGTTAAGCGATGCCAAGCAAGCATTAGCCCGCCTTGAGGCCGCCGTTGGCGAGGAAACTGTTTATGAATAAATCTACCCTTTTAATTGCCGTACTGATGCTCGGCATTGGGCTCGGCATTGGCTACTGGCTGTCCGGTAATAGCAGCTCGACAGTGGCAGTAACAGAGCAGGATAAAAAACCTTTGTTTTATCGCAATCCGATGAACCCGAGTATTACATCTCCGGTACCGGCAAAAGACTCCATGGGTATGGATTACATACCTGTTTATGCGGATGAAGATAAACCATCGTCCGAACGAAAAATCCTTTTCTATCGAAACCCCATGAACCCATCAGTGACTTCACCTGTACCGGCTAAGGATTCGATGGGAATGGATTATGTGCCAGTTTACGCCGACAACGAAGCCAGTGACGTTGCAGGTACAGTGAAGATTGACCCGGTAGTGGTTCAGAACATTGGTGTTCGTACTGCCATAGCCAAGCAAGAGTCAATCAGCCGAACTATTCGTGCTGTTGGTAGAGTGGATTTTGATGAAGAAGGTATGGCGCGATTGCACCCCAAGGTTGAAGGATGGATTGAAGAAATCCGTGTTGATAAGACGGGGCAGAATGTGGCTGAGGATGATATTTTGCTAAGTATCTACTCGCCTAAGTTGGTTTCGACTCAGCAGGAATATTTATTGGCACTTAATAACCTGTCTGCTTTGAGCAAAAGCCAATTTGATGAAATCAGGCAAGGTGCAGAGGATCTGGTAAAGAGTTCTCGCGAACGTTTGGAATTACTGGACGTGCCTGAGCATCAGATTCAAGAGCTAGAACAAACCCGAAAAATTAAAAAAAGTCTGCATATACATTCACCGGTAGCCGGTACCGTTATTCGTATCGGTTCGCGTCAGGGGCAATTCGTTACGCCGAAAACCGAGTTGTACATGATGGTCGATCTGAGTCAGGTCTGGGTCTATGCAGATGTGTACGATTACGAATTACCTTGGGTCAAGCTTGGCGATGAAGTCGAGATGACCTTGGCATCCGTGCCCGGTAAAACCCTTAAAGGCTCTCTGGCCTATATCTACCCCTATGCGGAATCGAAAACACGGACCACGAAAGTACGTTTGGTGTTTGATAATCGTGAACTGTTACTACGCCCGGATATGTTTGCGGAGGTCAGCATACAGTCCGATACGCTGGATAACGCCATCGTCATACCCGCTGAATCGGTTATCCGCTCCGGCGGCAGGACGCAAGTTTTTGTTGTGAGAGGCCCCGGTAAATTCGAACCGAGAACCGTTAAGTTGGGTATTGAGTCCAGTGGCCAGGTGGCTGTACTGGAGGGTGTTGCGGCGGGCGAGGAGGTCGTGACCTCCGCCCAGTTCCTGGTAGATTCCGAATCCAAATTGCGGGAAGCGACGGCCAAAATGATGGACGCGCTAAACGGCTCTGAAAGTATTTCAGAAGATAATTCGAGGAGCATGGAAAGCCACAAGGGAATGGATCACGGCAGTGAGGAGATGACTGATCATTCCCAGATGCAGATGGACGGTCACGCTGATATGGAAATGGGTGAGCAGATGGGTGGCCCTGGGAATGGAGTGCATGATCATGATTAATGCCATTATCAATGCCTCCCTGCGCGATCGTTTTATGGTGCTGATCGCGACTGTCATCATTGCGCTAGTCGGCTTGTTTGCTTATAAAAACGCCCCGCTGGACGCAATACCGGATTTATCGGATGTACAGGTCATCATCTTTACCGAATATCCCGGCCAGTCGCCACAAGTAGTAGAGGATCAAGTTACATACCCTTTAACCACCTCGATGTTGGCGGTACCACGTACCAAAGTGGTTAGAGGATACTCCTTCTTTGGTCTTTCCTTCGTGTACATCATTTTTGAAGATGGCACCGATATGTACTGGGCTCGTTCTCGGGTGCTGGAATCTATTAACTACGTCAGTGGCCGATTACCGCAAGGCATTACGCCGACATTAGGGCCAGATGCCACGGGCGTTGGATGGATCTACGAATATGCACTGGTGGATAAAACGGGTAAACATGACTTAGCCCAACTCCGCTCTTTGCAGGATTGGTATTTACGTTACCCGTTGCAGACCGTAGAGGGTGTTTCAGAAGTCGCCTCAGTGGGAGGCTACGTTAAACAATATCAGGTAGAAGTCGATCCCAATGCCTTGTTGCGTTACAACATCCCGCTGAACAAAATTAGGATGGCCATCAAAATGTCCAACAAGGATGTGGGTGGGCGTCTGGTTGAGATGGCGGAAACTGAATATATGGTTCGGGGCCTGGGTTATGTGCAGTCGATTGATGATCTCAACAGTATTCCAGTCGGTGTTGATGCGAACGGTACGCCCATACGTTTACAGGATGTGGCGCATATTCAAATCGGCCCTGAGCTGCGTCGAGGTCTCGTAGATTTGAATGGCGAGGGCGAGGTCGCCGGTGGTGTGGTGATTATGCGCTTCGGTGAGAATGCTCTGGCTACCATCCAAGCGGTGCGTGCTAAATTAGAGGAATTGAAAGCTGGTTTGCCAGACGGTGTAGAGATTGTCCCAGTCTATGATCGTGGTGACTTGATCGAGCGTGCAGTAAAAAGCCTGAACACCTCACTGATGCAGGAACTGATAATCGTCAGTTTAGTGGTTATCCTGTTTCTGCTACATGCGCGCTCAGCTTTCGTGGCGATCATTACTCTGCCATTGGGTATTTTGATGGCTTTTATCGTCATGCGCATCCAGGGACTCAACGCCAATATTATGTCCTTGGGTGGTATTGCTATTACCATCGGCACCATGGTCGATGGGGCTATTGTGATGGTTGAGAATGCGCATAGTCGGCTAGCTGAAGCCAGTGAAAAAAAGACAAGTGAAGGCAAAGGCAGTGAACTGACACTTGATGAGCGTTGGAAGACGATTGGCGCGTCCTGTCATGAAGTCGGCCCGGCCCTGTTTTTCTCTCTGTTGGTCATTACCGTATCGTTTTTTCCGATCTTTACTATGCAGGCCCAGGAAGGTCGGCTATTCAGCCCGCTGGCCTTTACCGCTACTTATGCCATGGCCGCTTCGGCAATTTTGGCCATTACCTTGGTACCAGTGATGATGGGCTATCTCCTACGAGGGAAAATCATTGCTGAACACAAGAATCCGATTAATCGGGCACTACATGCGTTGCATAGACCAGCGTTGACGCTGGCGATGCGGTGGAGAAGCATTACTTTAATTGTAGCTGCAGGCCTGTTGGCAGTGACCTACTATCCCTATTCCAAGCTGGGTAGCGAGTTTATGCCACCGTTGGATGAGGGCGATATTTTGTATATGCCGACCACTTTCCCAGGTATCTCCATTACCAAGGCCAAGGAGTTGTTGCAGCAAACCGATAAAATATTATCGACTTTCCCTGAAGTGCGTCATGTGTTCGGCAAAGTAGGGCGCGCGGAATCTGCAACGGACTCGGCACCTTTGTCCATGATAGAAACCACGGTTCGATTAAAACCGAAGGACGAATGGCCAGACCCAAAAAAATCAACCAAAGACTTGATGAATGAAATGGATAAGGCGATTCAATTCCCCGGATTGGCTAACGCCTGGACAATGCCGATCAAAACCAGAATCGATATGTTATCGACAGGTATTAAAACGCCTATTGGTATCAAAGTCTCCGGCCCCGATCTGAATGTCTTACAACAGGTGTCTCAGGATATTGAGCAAGCCATGAAAACACTACCGGAGACTACGTCGGCCTTTGGTGACAGGGCGGTTGGGGGCTATTACCTGGACTTTAACATTAACCGGGAAAGCGCAGCGCGCTACGGGCTAACGGTTGGAGCGGTTCAGGATATTATTCAAAGCGCGATTGGCGGTATGAATATCACCGAAACTGTCGAGGGGCTTGAGCGGTATCCGGTCAATCTACGCTACCCGCGTGAGTTGCGCGATGATCTGGAAACCCTCAAGCGTGTATTAATACCCACACCTACGGGCACCCAAATTCCACTGGCGATGGTGGCGGATATTGACTATCAACGGGGTCCTCCGGTCATTAAAAGCGAAGATGCGCGTCCTAACGCTTGGATTTATGTCGATATTTCCACTTCGGATATTGGAGGCTATGTTGCCAAGGCTAAGCAGGTGTTGAATGAACAAGTTACGGTGCCAGCGGGATACACCATTACCTGGTCCGGTCAGTTTGAATATATGGAACGTGCTGCTGAGCGCCTGAGCATTGTGGCTCCAGCAACGCTGCTCATTATTTTCCTACTCCTGTACTTCAATTTCCGAAACATAACCGAGCCGTTAGTTGTGATGATGTCGATTCCGTTTGGTCTCGTAGGCGGAATCTGGCTTATCTATATCAATGATTACAATATGTCGGTGGCTGTTGCTGTGGGCTTTATTGCGTTGGCAGGGATGGCGGCAGAAATTGGTGTTCTGGTCTTAAGCTTTATTGATGTCGAGATCGCCAAACGACGCGCTGAGTCGAGGCAGTTGCTATCGCTAGAGGAAATAAAGGATGCGGTACTGTCGGCAACGTCAAAGCGGGTACGACCTGTGGCGATGACGGCCATATCCACGATGGCTGGACTGATTCCTATCATGCTAAGTAGCGGCACTGGCTCCGATGTTACGCACCGTATTGCCGCGCCGATGTTAGGCGGGATGTTGACGGTCATGATACTCAACCTGTTGGTATTGCCGGTTATTTATAGCTTTATTTTGCAGTTCCAGGAGAGGAGAAGGACAGGTTTGGTAGCGTCGAAACCCCTTTCAAAAATTCAAGAAGGAGGAGAGTCCACGTGATATTTCTTTTGTTGTCTGCTGATGAGCTGTAACTAGCTCGTTATGAGCAGCAAGACCTATCCTGCTGAATGGGTGGGCAGGGTACCGTTCCGTAAGAGCAATAGACACAGCAATCTCCCTGTTTGGGTTTAAGTATCGTATGGCACTCGCTGCATTCATAAAACCATTGGCAGGCATTGGTGGGCATGGTTCCCAACTTTTTATAGCCGCAGTGAGGGCAAGTGATTTCTGAGTCTAACCGAATATCTTTGTTCATGGCTTGTCGGCCAGCTTAGCTGTGGATGGGTAGCCTGCATTGGTCGTGACATTGATCAGATGCAGCCGGGCTAGTCAGTTCTTCATCAAAACTAATAATAGTCTCTTTGCCTTGATATGTTATGAAGTTTCGCTGGAGAGAATGAGATTGTGTCTACCAATTTCACCACTCTGACAACTCTACACACCTATGAATGAGCCTCTTTGTGGCGAAGAAATGGTATGATCCGTAAAGACCGCTTGGATCAGATCAAATTTAAAGCTCTAAGCTATTGCTCGTCTTGATGAGTTTTGGTTGTTTTTTGTGCGCCCTGGAAATAAATGTAACTTTTTTTAAATTTTTTTCTAATCATGGTATTTATCATGGTATTGTTTAAATGATAGATTTTAACTATATGAAAAATAAGAAGAAAAATGTCTTATTTACAATCGAGTGGGAATGATTCCACGTCTGGCAACGCCAAGCATCTACAAGTAGCAAACATACTGTAACCCATTGTTATAAATAGGTTTTTTCTTTCTGGGCTCGGTAATTTCAAGCACCTTCTAGCACCGTCAAGTAAACTTTTTTCATGGCCTTTTCCATAGTATTAGGGGCGTTTTTAAGGAGGGTCCTTATGTTGACTGATACCAAGCTTCGAAACCTGAAACCTCAAACCAAAATGTACAAAATTGTCGATCGCGATGGGCTTTATGTCGCGGTATCCAAGACCGGTATCGTTTTATTTAGGTACAACTATTCATTAAATGGTCGCCAGGAAACGCTGACCATCGGGCGCTATGGCATTGGTGGTATTACCTTGGCTGAGGCCAGGGAGCGTCTTAACGAAGCAAAGAAAATGATTGCTTCTGGTAAGTCTCCTGCGAAAGAAAAGGCTCGTGATGGGGGCGAGTGAAAGGTGCCGAAACATTTGGCGCATGGGCGGATAAATGGTTACGTGGGTATCAGATGGCGGATTCAACCCGCGATATGCGCAAGTCTGTCTATAACCGAGAATTGAAGAAGGTTTTTGGAAATCAGAAGTTGGCTGAGATTACTCATGAAGATCTACGCTCTTTGACTGACGCAATAGTTGGGCGATTGAGCGAGGACAGAATGTAGAAAACCCTGCTGAAATGGTACACCCAACCACTATAGCTAAATTTGTACCGCGTGAAAGAGCATTAACACCGTTTGAAATTGACCTGATGTACAAGTAGATGAATCGAATCGGGACTTCACCTCAATACCGCGCGGCGATTAAACTAGTGCTGCTCACTTTAGTGAGAAAGTCAGAGTTATCGAATGCAACCTGGGACGAAATTAATTTTAGCGAAGCCCTTTGGACTATTCCGAAAGAACGCATGAAAAGACGTAAGCCCCATTTGGTTTTTTTATCTCAACAAGCAATGGATATCTTTATTGCATTGAAAACATTTGCTGCTGGTTCAAAGTATGTGCTTCCGTCGCGGTACGATTCGGATACACCGATGAGCAATGCAACACTCAATCGAGTTCTAACGTATACGTATAAAGCGGCTCAAAAAGATGGAAATCTGATTAACAAAGCACAACATAATTGCGATATTTGGGTGGCAGGTGGCGTAACATCAAAGAATATTCCAGCATTGATGAAGCTGGGTGTCACTGGTTTTATTGTCGGTCGATCACTCTTTCAGAACCAAGACTACTATACGATGGTAGCGGGGTTGAAAAAAGCAATTAGGTCTAGCGCTACTGTCTGAAATTGTAATGCCCCTATAGGCTGGTATATGGTAAATCGCATTCAGGGTAAAGCTAATAGCCTGATTTCAATGTCTTGACTATCACGCTGTTGGATACGTAAATATGAAACCGATAAGTTGCGATTTGCACGATTATCTTGAAATAGCCTGTCTATACAAAATTCAAGTTTATCTAACGTTAACCAATGGAGACAATCACAGCGGCATTCCAGTCACCACCAGGATCAACGTTGAAAGAGAAGAATGCCTTCAAATTCTGCCTGATTCTGGCAGTGAGAAAATCGACATACCGTTGCATCTGTTAGAGAAAATGAAGGCGATCACGCCAAATACTCATTTCAATACGATTGTTTTTGTTGAGCCACAATCATCAAGCTAAAGCTTCTGACAGTTGTTCGATAGATTTCGTAATCTCCGTTTTGTTGAGGGCTCCAAACCCAAATCGGACATGAGCAGGTGCAATTTTGTCGTCTGTATACAGTGTACTCAGGGTAGAGTCTTTATTCGGTAGACTCTCAAGCTTTTTGCCGTTGGCTAATTTTGAAATATCGACCCATATAGCCATGCCGCCGGTGGGTAGGCTAAAAGAAATTTTGTCGCCAAAGACTCTCTTAAATTCTTGCGCGGTATGATTCCTTCTGGATTCGTATTCTCTCCTTGATTTTCGGATATGGCGTTTGACTTCTCCCGACTCCATTAAACTGGATAGCACCAACTCTGATAACGTGTTGCCTTGTCGATCAATAAGCACGATTTCCTGTGCGGCTCTCTCTATAAATTGGGTGTCTGCGGCAATGTAGCCAAGCCTTAATCCTGGTGCAAATACTTTTGACATTGACCCTATGTGAACGACATTCTCTGAATTCGGCAGACTTGCTAATGGTGGAATTGGGTTGGTTTCATAGTGGAATTCATGGTCGTAATCATCTTCCAGCACTACAAACTTGAACGATTTAGACAGCTCTAACAAAGCCAATCGTCTATCCATGGGTAGACATACGGTTGTTGGGTATTGATGGTGTGGGGTGACGTAAATACCGGCGACGGTGTGTTTGTCCAATATCTCCTGTAGGTGGTCAATGTTCAGACCGCGGTCGTCGAGCCTACATTTCAAGACCTTAAAACCATTCGACTCAAATGCTGCTCTGGCAGGCAAATAGTAAAGGTCCTCCATGACGATGGCCCCTTTTTTAGGGTCTAGAACCCTTGAGGCTAGGTAAATACCCATTTGGCTGCCCCTGACAATACAGACTTGCTCAGTCGAGCAATTCATAAACCTATCACCGGATAGCATTTTTCTAACGGAGTCACGTAGCTCAATGCTACCTCTCGGATCTCCATACCCTAACTTTGATTGGCGGCTGAGATTAATGCACACCCGTCGATATGTTCGGGCGAGTAATTCGTAAGGAATAAGCCGGGAGTCCGGTATCCCGTCGTTGGTTGCGGGGATATTGTTATAAGGACTGAGGGCATCCTGATAGAGGATTTCAACCAATTCAGAAGGTAGTTTGGCCTTATGTGTGCTGCTGACTAGGTCTTTATTTATTGGCGATAGTCCTTGTTCCGGCAAAGTCTCGGAAACAAATGTACCAGACCTTGGCCGGGTAATTAACCACCCCTGAGCTTCAAGCTCTTCATATACAAGTTGGACTGTTTTTCTATTAACCCCCAGTTGTTCTGCAAGGGAGCGTGACCCCGGCAGCATGCTGCCGGGCGCTAGTCGCCCGTCTTTAATATCGGCTGTTAGTTTGTTTAACAGTTTTGAATGCAGGGTTTTGCCTGGGCTGTCTTCCAGCCAAAACTGCGTTTCCCATGGTCTCAACATACCACTTACCTTTTCTGGGCCATTAAAATTGTTAAATCTGGATCTTATTGTAGGGCCAGTTTATCGGTATCGTGCAGCCATTGTCAAAGCAGTTACAGAGGATGATAGGTATGAAGACAGCAACTACGACCAAAGACGAGCTAATGCAGAAAGCTGAAAGCGATATGCAAAAGCTGATTCAAGATATAGGCCTTACTGATCGTGAAAAGTTAGCAGTGACGTGCCGAATTCTCTTTGATAAGGGGCATGACTCAGGTTTGGCCGGACAGATTACCTGTCGGGGTGAACAGCCCGATACGTTCCTGACGCAACGGTTTGGCTTGGGTTTTGATGAAGTCACGGCTGAGAACTTGATCGCGGTGGATCAAGACCTTACTCCGTTGGATGGTGAAGGTATGCCTAACCCGGCCAACCGCTTCCACACCTGGATCTATAAAGAACATCCAGATGTGAACTGCATTATCCATACGCACCCGACCTACATTGCTGCGTTGTCCATGTTGGAAGTGCCCTTGGTGATTTCCCATATGGATACAAGCTGCTTGTACAACGATTGCTCGTTCGTAAAAGACTGGCCAGGTGTGCCTGTTGGCAACGAAGAGGGCAAATTAATTTCTAAGGCTCTGGGCGATAACCGGACGGTTTTCCTCGCCCACCACGGTCAACTTGTGACCGGCAAGACGATCGAAGAGGCGTGCAATCTGGCGGTGTTGATCGAGCGAGCTGCCAGATTGCAATTGCTGGCGATGGCCGGCGGCGAGGTGAAACCGCTGCCTCATGAACCGGCTCAAGAAGCCCATGACTGGGTCTCTACAGACAAACGCAACAAGGTCAATTTTGCGTACTACGTAAGACAGGCACTTAAAAACCACCAAGACTGTATTTGAGGAATACTACTATGAATTTATCTGGAATCATCGGCTACCCAGTAACGCCGTTTAGCAAAGACAACACCAGTGTTGATCTCGACAAACTGGGCAAAGTAATCGACGTGCTGCTCGAAGCGAAAGTGGATGCCATTGCGGCACTCGGCAGTGCGGGCGAAGCGGCGTATCTAAGCGAGACGGAATGGAAGCAAGTGGCTGACTATACCGTGAAGTATGTTGACGGGAAGATACCGGTTGTCATCGGCCTTGCCGAGCTGACCACAGCGCAAGCAGTGAATTATGCGAAATACGCCAAAGAAATCGGCGCTGACGCAATCATGCTGTCGCCTTTTTCTTATTACAAGTTGAGTGAGGACGAAATTTTCCTCCACTACGATACGGTGTCAAAGGCAACACCTCTACCCATCATGATCTACAACAACCCGGCAACGTGCGGCGTTGATATGTCCCCCGAGTTCATGTTGGAAATGATCAACAGCATTGAAAATGCCACCATGATCAAAGAAAGCACGGGCGACATCCAGCGCATGCACAAGATCTATAAGTTATCGAACGGTGAAGTCCCATTTTTCAATGGCTGCAACCATATGGCATTGGAGGCACTTAATGCGGGCGCAGTTGGTTGGTGTACAGCGGCTCCGTGTCTAATTGGTGATCAGCCGAAGCAGCTGTTTGACGCCGTTAAAGAAAGTAATACGGAGAAAGCTCAGCAACTCTTCTATCAGCAATATGAGTTTCTTGAGTACATCGTGACATCAGGTTTAGCGGCTGCCGTTAAATCAGGCTTCGGTCTTCAAGGCTTCGATGTTGGGGATCCCCGAAAGCCGTTGTTGCCACTGAACCATGATGCGAGGAAGCGTTTACTAGAGATGTTGGACAACTTGTCGTAGTCAAAAACAAGGATAAAGGCTTGCTGTTTTTCTCTACGAAAATTTCGGGTCTTTTCTCGTATTTGCTGTCGGTGCTTTTATGAAAGAGTCAGATACATCGAGCGTCATTCTTCGCCTGCTGACCGAAGCAGGTAAGGCGGGGCTTCATTGCCTGGAGCTTAAGCGCTTGTCGAGGCTGCCAGAAGATCTTTTCAACTTGGAAGCCACGCGCTTGTAGGATCAGGGGCAGTTGACCGGTGTTCGAGAAGACCGGTGCTGTGGCTAGGGTGTGCATTCATGTGCGTTTCTTACATGGCAGAAGATCGTATCTGGCGGCTCATAGAAACGGGCTGATGCCGTAAATTCAGTTTCTAAAACAATTCGTGTCAGTTGTGTGGTGACTGACTTACCGCTAGCGACTGAAGAGCGTCTTGAAAACGCAGCTCTTGTCGCTGCAGGCTACCGAGTTATCGAGGTGGAGACGGATGAGCTCTTAGATAAAGTACAGCTACCATTTCCCCTGGATGAGTTGCCCCCAACTTTTTCAAAGTTTCGAAAGGCGGTTGAGAAAAAGCCTGCCTTGAACCCATTAATACCTTTTGGCATTCCAAAACTACCACCGATTCCAAAGCAACCTTGGTCCAAACCGTCGCAGTGGCTTAAGCAATCCGAGATCAAAAGTTTGGATGCGCAATCACTTTTGATCGGTGGTCGCAAAGCAGGGCTTGCATATTGGCATGGCTATTTAGAGGCCGGTGCATTGTCTCACTACAAAGAAACGCGTAATGCGTTTGAAGGTCTCTATCAATCCAGTTATTTG
>Ga0115572_10003418_pt1 | contig 12541 bp, 11 predicted proteins | sample COGITO_mtgs_1206_FD_88681 | JGI IMG/M metagenome (GOLD analysis project Ga0115572, IMG submission 88681) | Pelagic marine microbial communities from North Sea - COGITO_mtgs_120607 | ecosystem: Environmental > Aquatic > Marine > Epipelagic | place: Germany:Helgoland, sampling site Kabeltonne... | reverse complement strand
GGCATGGCCCAGACGCTAATATCCAACACCCTGTCGGGCAAGGCGGTTTCTTCTGACAACACCCCGGGGCAGGTTTCATGTGGCTAAATGGGGAGTGTTTTATCATTCGGCGAGGCTACGAAACCGCCCTGCACGGCTCAAGCTCATTTTTTCTGAAAATACCGTTTTGAGCTGTCGCATGTCCTTGATCAGCAGCTAGTCGAAACCACCGATTAAAGACTACTCAACCGGCCAAATGTACCAAATATTTGTTCAGGCTCTCCAACGCGAAATCCAACCTTTCTGCATTCGCAAAAACTCCGTCCTTAACAGCCGCAACGGCATGCGGTATCGCCACCTCTGGGGTCGCGTAGACCTCTGCAAGGAGCCCGTTCATAATATACTTTAAATGGGATTGGGCGCGGACGCCGCCTAGAGCGCCTGCGGAAATGGAGATTGTGAAAACCGGCTTGCCTTTGAAGACCGAGTTCATGGCAGGGCGGGAGGCCCAGTCGATTGCGTTTTTCAGAACTCCAGGGACACTATAGTTGTACTCTGGCGTCACAATGACCACGCCATCGGCATCCGAAATCTTTGTTAGAAAAGCCTCAATCTCCGCGTCGGGTCGGATGTCCGCATTGAAATGCGGTAGGCGTCCGATTTCGGCAATGGATGTCTCGCATGTCCCGCCGAGGCGATGCATCAGCGCCCGGGTCAGCGCTTTGGACGCGGACTGGTTTCGCAGGCTTCCGGGAATAAACAGTAATTTGGCCATTGGTCTCTCCAAGAGAATTTAGTTTTATGCCTTTTGGGCAAGCACAAAGTCATATTCCACATCGTAGAATTTCGATCCACCGAACCCATGATTTGCTGCCCTGTCCGCATCATCAATGAGTTTGAATTCAGCCATCAGGCTTTCTTTAACTCCAAAAACGGCGTCTGAATTGATATATGGATCATCTGGGTCAAAGATGTGCGTTGTCAGTTTTTGATATCCGTCCAGCGTGATCAAGTAGTGAAAATGCGCAGGCCTGAAGGGGTGTCGCCCTAGTTTGCCGAGCAACTGCCCAACAGGCCCATCGTCGGGAATCGGGTAAAATTTTGGTTTGATCGCTTTAAACCAATACCGGCCATCCGTGCCAGTTCTGAAGACGCCGCGTAGATTGAAATCTGGCTGAATTCCGCGCTGCTGAACGTCATAGAAACCTTCGTCATTGGCTTGCCAGACATCGATTTTGGCCCCAGCCAACGGATTGCCATGAATATCCCGCACATAGCCATGCACGAACATTGGCTCACCTTTTTCATCAAGGCAAATGTCCGATCCCATTTCAAGTTCGGGGGCATCACCCACGTGGAATGGGCCTAGGACCGTGTTTTCGGTCGCACCAGATGGACGGCGGCTTTGGATCGCGTCAGACAGCATCGACACGCCAAGGACATCAGACAAAAGAATGAACTCTTGCCGATAATCATCGCAAGTCTGGCCCGTCCGGGTTAGGAACATGATGGCTTCCAGCCATTCTTCCTCACTTGGCTCGATTTCTTTGACCGCTTCGTGCAATTTGCGCACGATCACTTCCATCACCTCTTTAATGCGCGGATCTTTTGTATTCTTGTTGCGGGCAACAACAACGTCTACCGAGTTATCTTCGGTGAAAAATCCTGCCTTGTGGTCATCCATATTAACGCGCCTTTTTGGTCAAATCTTAACTGTTGGAGTCCGGTGGCATCGTGCCATCAAATGCGTCTTGTAACATCGCCCGAAGGCCAGTTTGGTCGATTTGGCGAGGGTTCCAATATGGATTAGCTGCTGCAATCTCTGCCGCACGATCCAGATCCTGTTCGCTCAAACCTAGTTCTTTCAGCGACATGGGCGAGCCAAGGTTCTTGGCAAAACCAAACAGCCCAGCCCCCGGGGATTTCCCAAAAAGGTCGCCGATCGGTGCCAGCAAATCAGGCACACTTTTCGAATTGAACCCAATGGTATGAGGCAACATCACAGCGTGGGTTTCGGCGTGGGGCATGTTGAAGGATCCGCCCAGCGTGTGACAAATCTTGTGGTGTAGCGCCATGCCAACCTGGCCCAAAACAATGCCACACAGCCACGCCCCATAAAGGGCGGCGTCGCGCCCCTCTATGGACCTTTCATCCTCAAATATCAGGCCAAGTCCGGTTTTCATCGCACCAAACCCTTCAACAGCCAACATTGATGAAATCGGATTGCGATTCTGAGCATAAAGCGCCTCTGCCGCGTGGGCCATTGCATTTAATCCGCTGACGATGCTCATCTTCAGAGGCAAACCATCAGTCAATCTCGGGTCATAGATCACGGCCGTAGGCAGAATGCTGTCCGCCCTTATAGTGGTCTTAAGGCCGTCTTCTGTCTGCCCTAAGATGTCCGTCACCTCGGAGCCTGCATAGGTTGTCGGCACGACGATATGAGGCAAGCCTGTGCGATGGGCCAACGCCTTGCCCAGCCCGGTGGTCGACCCTCCGCCTACAGAAACGATGCTGTCAGCGCTAATGGATTCGCAATAAGCGAGCGCTGTGTAGGTCACATCTGCGGGCGTGTGCATGACGGCGCCCGAAAACACGCCAGCTGCGGCGTCACCTAAATGGCCAACAGCTGTTTCTGCCATAGGTCTTTGAAATTCAGTAGATAAAACCAAGGCCCGGACTGCGCCACAATCCTCGACCACTTCAGGAACCTGTTCAAACGTTCCACGACCAAACAAAATCCGTGATGCACCAGTACGGTAAGAATAACTACTCATGACTTTCTCTTTTGCTACTCATCTCATAATGAATTCATAAATATAAATAAAGGAGAATTTTTTGTAACTTTTTCATTTTAATGGATTCATTTATCTTGATCGAATCCATTCTTACTTTTAGGCTAAACAAATCATTGCGCTTTTAGCGGTCCAAGCGTAGCGATCTAAGGCGCTAAAATTTGAGGGAGAATATCTTGGCAGAAGCAGAACAGAAAGTTCTTTCAGATCTACGCAAAATGATCATGGAAGGGACGCTTGTCGCTGGAGAAAAGATCTCTGAAGTTAGCGTGTCGCAAATGCTCGGCGTATCACGCACGCCTGCCAAGTTCGCGCTTGCGCGCCTTGAGATGACCGGCCTGATCGAAAAATTGCCAGGCCGTGGTTACACTGTTTGCAGCGTCAAGCTGGAAGATATCGAACAGATTATTCAGCTGCGAGGCGTGCTTGAAGGGTCTGCCGCGGGGTACATGGCGACGCATGGCATGGCCGATGAAGCGCGGCAAGCTTTCGTTTATTCGCTGAGCGTGTCTGGTGCGATCACCAGAAAAGGCAGTGTCACCGTGCAGGATATTGAGGATTATCAGGCCGTGAACACGCTATTTCATGAAACAATTATGGATCTGTGCGGCAACGATTATATCGCAAAGGTGTATGATCGAATCCGACACCTGCCCATGGCTGAACTTGGCGCGGTTGCGGCCAACCTTGATCGTCTTGAGGGCGAATTGACGCGAATGTCCATCGGCCACGCCCAGCACACGATCATTTACGAAGCAATTTCGCGCGGCGATGCGATGCGCGCCGAAATGGTGATGCGTGAGCATGCGCATGCCACGCTCGATTATGCCCGTCTATTTGTCGGCAAAGACGCTGTGGATCAGTCTATAAAATCCGTTAACGCAAAGTCATCGCCATGAGGGCCGAGGGGATTGCAAACCTAAACAATGGGGCCGCTTGAAATGTCATTAGATATCAATTCAACGGATATTGATTACGCAGCTGGCTATGCTGCCAAGGGTATGTCGATAGGGGGCCGCTGGGTCGCTGCCGAAGACAGTAAAACCTTTGATGTGTACAATCCTGCGACTGGCAAAGTCTGGAGCAACGTTCCGGATGCAGGCAGAGTGGACGCCGCCGCCGCGATTTCCGCCGCCGCCGTTGCGCAACCCGCATGGGCAGCGATGGCCTTTGACAAGCGCGCCGTACTGATGAACCGGGTGGCCGAAGTATTAGAGCGTCGCAAGGACGACTTCATCAAGGCACTGACATCTGAGTGTGGCGGCTGGGTTCGCAAAAGCATGTTCGAGATCAACTACGCGCCGACAGTCTATCGCGCCGCCGCCGCCGCTGCCTATTCGCCGATGGGGGAAACCCTGCCGTCCGATCACGGCAAGCTGAGCATGGTGGAACGCACGCCGTTGGGCGTTGTGTCCGTAATTTCGCCGTGGAACGTACCACTTTTGCTCTCAAGTCGCGGAATCGGGGTTGCGATTGCCATGGGCAATTGTGTTGTCCTCAAACCGTCCGAGGAAACGCCTGTCACGGGTGGGTTGATGCTCGCCGAAGTGTTTGAAGAGGCGGGCGTGCCTGCGGGTGTGCTAAACGTCGTGACTTGTTCGCGCGACCGCGTGTCTGAAGTCGGCGATGAACTAGTAGTCAATCCGTTGGTCAAGGCGATCAGTTTCACAGGATCGACGGCTGTGGGCAAACATATCGCGATGACGGCGGGGGGGCTTTTAAAGAAGGCCTGTGTAGAACTTGGCGGCAAGGATTCACTGATCGTGCTGGATGATGCGGACATGGATCGCGCGATCCGTGCGGCGCGCTTTGGTGCGTTCTTCCATCAGGGCCAGATCTGCATGTCTACGGAAAAAATCCTTGTCGACAAGAAGCTTGAAGATGAATTCATGTCGCGTTTCATAGCGGCGACGAAAGAACTCAAGGTTGGTGATCCAACGCAGATGCACAACCAGATCGGGCCCATCATCAATCAAAAGCAGGTTAAAGCCGTAGAAGCCCGCCTTGCACAAGCGATTTCGGACGGCGCGACGGTGCATCATGGTGGGACGCGCGACGGGCTGTATTTCAACCCGACCGTCATCACAGGTGTGACACCGGATATGGCGATGTTTCACGAAGAAACCTTTGGCCCGGTCGCCAACATCATGTTCTTTGACGACGAAGAGCACGCGCTGTCACTTGCCAACAATTGTGACTACGGGCTGTCCGCATCCGTCATCACCCGTGACGAGGCGCGTGGTTTGCATGTGGCGCGCCAGATCGAATCCGGCATGGCCCACGTCAATGACGCGACCATCTATGACGAACCAACGATCCCCTTTGGTGGAGTGAAAAATAGCGGCATGGGACGGCACGGCGGCAAGGCATCGATTGACGCATTTACTCAAACACGCTGGATCACAGTTGAACGTGGCGGGCGCAAGACTCCCTTCTAAGAGAAAGGAATACTTCGTGGATCAAGATCTTTTAGACCGCCTCGAACTGAGGCAGCTTATCGACAATTGGGCCATTTGGCGTGATGCGGGCATGTGGGAAAAATTCCGCACGGTCTGGCACGATGATGGGAGGATGATGGCTACATGGACCCAAGGCACCGCTGATGAATTCATCGCGATGAACCAAGCGGGTTGGAAAAAAGGCGTATCGATCTTGCACTTTTTGGGCGGTCATACTGCTGAAATCAACGGCAACCGCGCCGTGACCCAGACCAAAATGACGATCTCACAGCGCGGCGACGTGCACGGGGTGTCGTGCGATGTCGTCTGCACCGGTCGGTTCTATGATTTCCTGGAAAAGCGGGATGGCAAATGGGGGATGTGCCTGCGCCAACCTATCTACGAAAAAGACCGTCTTGATGCCGTTGATGCGAACGCTGCGCTGACGCTCGATCAGGACCTGCTGAATCAGTTCCCGGTTGGTTATCGTCACCTCGCCTACATCCAGACCAAGGTCGGATATGAGGTCGAACAAAACATGCCAGGCCTGAAGGGCGCGCGCGTCGAAGAACTTTATGCGACGGGCGGCGACTGGCTTGCAGGAAAACCCATCTCTTGGTCTGGAAACACTTGGAGATGACTTGGGCTGCACGGAGAGTAGCCGTGCGCAAATTCAAATAAAAATAGGGAGGACTACAATGTTCAAATTTACCACAGCCTGCGTGCAGGCCGCGACCTGCGTGGCTATAATGGCAACAACAGCCTACGCCGAACAAATCAAGCTGACCGCCGCGTCCAGCCACCCGCCATTCCTGCCATGGGTAGAGGTAATCACCAAACATGTGGTGCCAGAAACCAACGCTCGTCTGGCTGCCATGGGTAGCGAAAACGAAGTCCTTTGGACTGAGGCTTATGCAGGTGCGCTGTTTAATGCGCCAAACGCCCTTGAAGGTGTCGAGGGCGGCTTGGCCGATATCGCATGGGTTGGAACAATCTTTGAGCCTGCAAAACTGCCGCTGCAAAACGTGCATTTCTACGCGCCGTTTGCTGTAGGTGACGTGCATGCGCTAACCGAAATCGGTAACGAGCTGCACGCCAACCTGCCAATTATGAACGAGCAATGGGATAAAAATAACCAGCGCTTTCTTGGGGCGATGGCTGACGGATCTTATCACCTTATCACCCGTGAACCGATCAATTCGATGGAAGACCTTCAGGGGCTGAAATTGCTGGCAGGCGGTGCAGTGGCCACCTGGCTGGACGGCACGGGTGCGACGGCCGTAAATGGGGCATTCCCTGAGTTCTACAACTCAATTTCAACGGGGATTGCGGATGGTGCAGTGATGACTGTTAACGGTATGTTGCCGTTCAAGATCCACGAAGTAGCGCCTTATATCACACTTGTGGACATGGGTGGTCCGATCACTGGTGCGCTAACGGTTAACAATGACACATGGAACAGCCTGCCCAAAGATGTGCAGGGCGTTTTGACCGAACTGGGTGGTGAATACAGCACCATGGTGGCCGACTCTGTAGCTGCGCGTGAAAAAACGTTTCTAGGAATAATGGAAGGTGAAGGTGCGAAAATTTCTACGTTTGATGCCGCTGAACGTCAGAAATGGGCAGATACTCTGCCTGACCTTGCTGGTGATTGGGTTGCCCTGAATGAAGCCAGTGGTTTGCCCGCTGGCAAAGTTCTTAAGGCCTTCCTTGAAGGTGCCCGCTCAAGAGGCTTTGAGCCTTTGCGAACCTGGGGTGAGTAATCCATAACCTGGCAGTTAGGAAATTCGCAATGGCCGAAAATACCCCCACAAACAGAACACCGTCTCACGGACAGGTTCACCCGGCCATTGCGGCACTTGGAAACTTAGACTTAGCGCTTAAACGCCTTACCGAGTTCTTGAGCAGTATTGGAACCATCTGGTTCTTCGCGCTGGTTATTCTGATCTGTACAGAGGTGTTCTTACGCGAGATCTTCTTGTCGCCCATTCGTGGCGTGACAGAAATGGTGGCCTATTCTGTTGTTGGTGCGACGTTCCTTCAACTTGCCGGTACTTTGTATTCTGAACGCATGACACGAGCGGATTTTCTGGTTTCTATTGTGGGCAAGCGAATGCCTAAGGGCGAAGCAGTGCTAGAGGTTATGATTTCGATCATCGGGGTTATTGCGATGATCTTGCTGCTAAAAGCTGCACTTCCCAAATTTATGGACGCCTATATCGAGGCCGAAATCGTCGGCAATCCAGGTGAATTTTTTTTCAAAGTCTGGCCGCTCCGACTGCTGGTGATCATTGGCTGCGCGGTGACGGCCCTCGCCTTTGCCGCGCGTGCGTTGCGCAAAATGGGCGCATTAATGTTGAATTATGGCACGATTGGTCTTGGCTGGCTGGCTGTGACCTGCGTTGCCCTTGTCGCGATGTGGTTCGTTCTGTTCCCGATGCTGATGGACGCAGGGCTGAACAACTTTACGCTTGGCGCGATGATGCTGGGTGTGTTGGTCTTTGTGGTCTTGTTCGGTGTGCATATCGGGATCGCGATGCTGGTCATCGGCTTTGTCGGGCTGTGGTTGCTGAAGGGGCGCATCGCTTTCGGCTATACAATGCTCGGGATCGCCGGGAATGAATTTCTGGCGAACTACTATTTCAGCGCCGTGCCACTGTTTGTGATGATGGGCCTGCTAGTGGCCGCCGCTGACATCGGGCGTGAGACATTTGCAGTTGCTGCATGGATCACCAAATCGACCCGTGGTGGGCTTGGCATTGCCACAGTAGGCGCAAATGCCGTATTTGCTGCCATCACCGGATCTTCAGTCGCCTCAGCGACGGTGTTTGCCAAAATCGCCACTCCCGAAATGATCCGTCACGGCTATAACAAACAATTTTCGGTCGGCGTTGTGGCGGGCAGTTCAGTTCTAGGTATGTTGATCCCACCGAGCCTTTTGTTGATCGTCTATGGTTTCCTTGCAGAACAGTCGGTAGGTTTCCTGTTTATCGCGGCGATCGTGCCGGGTCTACTGCTGGCGGGGATGATGTCATTGATGATCTGGCTAAATGCGACGTTCCGCCCCCACACCGTGTTCAGGGCCGAACCGGGTGCCGACGCCGATGTAGACGTCGTCATTAGCACTGGACAGGCGGCCATTATGCTCGCGCCAATCTTTGGACTGATCATTCTCGTACTGGGCGGTATCTATGGCGGCTTCTTTACGCCCACCGAAGGCGGCGCTGTCGGGTCGGCAGGTGCGCTGATCTATGCAGTTTTGCGGCGCCGTCTAAACTGGGCTTCGCTATGGCAGGTGATGGTGGAAACAGGCCAGATTGCTACGACGGTTCTGTTCATGATCCTCGCGGCGAACATCTTTACGATTATGCTGGCCTCATCAGGATTCGTGCAAAATATTGGTACGATGATGAACACGCTTGATCTGACCCTGTTCCAGTTCGCGGTTGCCTACGTGATCCTATTGGTGCTGTTGGGTATGTTCCTTGAATCTGTGTCAATCATGCTGATCGTGGTGCCAATTGCGTTCCCAACGATGCTGGCCTTGGGAGGAGATCCGATCTGGTTTGGTATCCTGACAGTCATCGCCGTAGAAATCGGCCTGCTGACACCGCCGTTTGGACTGGCTTGCTATGTCGTGTCTGCCACTTTGCGCGGCACCGGAATTGAGCTTTCCGATATCTTTAAGGGTGTTAATCCGTTTGTCGGGGTAATGTTCTTGATCATGGCCATCATCATCCTGTTCCCAAACCTTGCATCGATAACCTTCCGATGACTGGGATCGCGTGCAGGACGTCAACTTAACCTATTTTGTAAGAGCCCCCAAATTCTGGAGAATTCAACCATGCATGATGGCAAAACCTATATCGTAACCGGCGTGGCATCGGGCATTGGAGCAGAGACGTGCCGTCTGTTAAAGGCGCAGGGCGCTACTGTTATCGGCATTGACCGCAACGAAACAGACACGGCCGACGAATTTTTTCAGGCGGACCTCAGCGATCCAACCTCTATTGATGCATTGAGCACAAAACTGCCTGCTGGGACAAACGGGCTCGCTAACATCGCCGGTCTGCCACCGACTGCGCCTGCCTCTCTTGTGATGCGGGTGAACCTTTATGGGTTGCAGCGACTGACCAATGCGCTGGTGCACAAAATGGCCGATGACGCGTCCATTGTGAACCTGGCTTCTTTGGCAGGGTTTGGCTGGCCCAACGCGCTCGAACAATGCACTGCGGCACTGGCGCTATCGATGGATGATAACGTTGATGATTTTTGCAATGCTCAGGGTCTGGACACGGATGACAGTGGAAGAAGCTACTTTTTATCGAAAGAGGCACTGATCATCTGGACCATGCAAAACCGGTGGACCTGGCGCGACCGCAGGATCAACATGAATTGCATCAGTCCCGGTCCGGTCGACACACCAATCCTTGACGATTTCATTCAAACCTTGGGCGCGCGCGCCGAAGAGGACATGAAGGTTATGGATCGCCCCGGCACACCGCAGGATGTGGCTCCCGTAGTCAGTTTTGCCTTGAGCGCGCATGCCAAATGGTTCCGTGGCGCCAACCTGACGGCAGATGGCGGCATGTCCAGCCACATATTATCCAACATCCATCACTTTTGAGGATTATCTGTACCGCGCATCATAGCACTTACGTGGACTCGGAAAACTTCAACACATCGCGCCATGACAAACAAAAATGGCAGACACGAAAGGACAAATACCATGGCAGCACTCGGCGAAAATCTAATTGGTACAAGTAACGTCGCTCCGTTTTTCAAAGTGACGAACGCGGATGACGTGTCGATTGATGCGCCTGAAAACCGCAAAGGCGATGCGTTGCGCACATGGGTGCGTTCACTGTCAGGGTTTCAGAAAGAGGCGCTCGTGCGTTCTGCCAAAACCGGTGAGACGTGGCGTTTGGTGTCTGACGAAGGGCCATATCTGAATGGCCATGATGCAGCACCGTGCCCACTGGCCTTCTTATCGTCCGGCATGGCAGCAAGTTTTATGAATGAAATCATCGCACTGGCCAAAATCCAGAACGTCGAAATCCGCAAACTGAAACTGATTCAAGACAATTACTATACGATGAAGGGCTCAATGCCCAAACGCACCCTAGTTGGGGGCGCTGAAAACATCGACCTTCAGGTTGAGATTGACTGCGACCTTGATGATGCGACGCTGAACGAATTCTTGATCAACGCCACCTATGCATCTCCGCTCAACGGTCTGATGCGCGGACAACTCGAAAGCCTGTTCAAGTTGGGCAAGAATAACGTCGAATTGCCAACGGCCAAAGTGGCCGAACTGGATGGTGCATTGTTCCCTGATCCGGGCAATCACTTTGCCAAATCCAAAGCAAATTCCAGCGACCTGGCGTTGATGAAACCTGTCGGGCCAACTCCGAAAAAGGACGTTGTCATGGGCACCTCATCTGCAGGTGGCAGCATGGCTGAAGAACAAGACCGCCGCCTAAACATCGGCGCTGTCGCGATCATGCGTGAAGATGGCATTAAAGAAATCCAGCAGATGCAATACTCGCCTTATGGCACGTCCTTTCGCTTCCTAAGTTCTGAGGACGGGCGCGCGCCAGATGCAAACAGCCTGATCAGTGCCGGCATTGGTTTCTGTTTTATGACCCAATTCGGGCGGTTTGTTTCGATGCTGAAACTTGACCTGCCAGACTATCGGATCGTGCAGGACACCCATTTCAGCCTTGGCGGTGCCTCTGGTGACACGGGCAAAGCGGGCGAAGCGGATTCAATTGAAACTCACGTCTACCTTGAAACGAGCGAGTCCGATGCAACGGCGCAGGAGATGCTCGACATGTCAGAACAAACTTGTTTCCTGCATGCCTTTTGTCGGACGGATCTGAAAACCAAACTAAAGGTCGTGCGCGTTTGAATGCTGGTGATGGGTCATGCTGCACTTGTCCAACCCCCGTCGTTGTCCAAAGCATGATTGAAAGGGAGACTGAGATATGACCACACCCTGCATTATTTGTGTCGCGATAACCGGTTCACTGCCGACCAAGGCGGACAATCCTGCGGTACCTATCTCCGTTGGTGAACAGATAGAGAGCACACAAGCCGCCTTTGAGGCCGGGGCGACGATCTGTCATGCCCATGTACGTAACCCGAATGAAACGCCCAGTTCTGATCCGGAAAAATTTGCGCTGTTAAAGGAAGGTCTTGAAAAGCACTGCCCAGGGATGATCATTCAGTTCTCAACAGGGGGGCGCTCTGGCGCGGGCAAGACGCGAGGCGGTATGCTGTCGCTCAAACCTGATATGGCGTCTCTGTCGGTTGGGTCTAATAATTTTCCAACTCGCGTCTATGAAAATCCACCAGATCTTGTGACGTGGTTGGCGTCTGAGATGTTGACCCATGAGGTCAAGCCAGAGATCGAGGCCTTTGATCTTAGCCACATCATTCAGGCACATGCGATGTTCAAGAACGCTCAGATTGCCGCACCTCCATATGTCCAGTTCGTCATGGGCGTTAAAAATGCCATGCCCGCCGATCGCAATGTTTTTGACTTTTACATTGCAACTGTGAAGCGATTGTTTGGAGCAGGCGCTCCGTGGTGCGCAGCCGGGATTGGCGCGAACCAGTTGGTCCTGAATGATTGGGCGATATCATCGGGTGGTCACGCGCGCACCGGACTGGAAGACAACATCAGGCTGGACCGCGACTCTCTCGCTCCGTCAAACGCGGCTTTGGTCAGGCGCACTGTTGAGGTCTGTGAAAAATATGAACGACCTGTCGCGACCTACACGCAGGCCCGTGAAATCCTTAATCTACGCCCATTTGTTTGCTGAGTTAAGGTCCTTGACCAATGGATCTGCGGCTCAGTTTAGGTCTTCGGCTAAAAGCAGTCATTTATTTAAAATGCAGCGAATGACTGCTTAGAGCCCACATTACCGATACTCTGCGTCACAGCGAAAGTCTGCTTTCGGTATGGCTGGCAAAATTGCTTTGATATGTTGCGCTATACCAAAGTATCAAATGCTTCGTAACCATTTCGTGGCGTCAGTTATCAGCGCGCCGTGCCATTGCGTCATGTACAGCCTGCATCCCGCGGTCGGCCATGTCAGAGACTTCTGCGGCATGAACATGCAGTGCTGCGACGACGCCAGGATCAGTCGATGTACGCACAACAACAATACCTTCTTCAGTCACGTCGATTTCTGACTGCATCTCGGCCCCACTTGCAAACAGAACATCCAGCGTTGGACTTTGGATGAAAATCTTGGGATCATCGCCGCGTTCGACGCGGTCAACCATTCCAGCAATGTGACTGACGAGCACCGCCATAACATT
>Ga0115572_10003397_pt1 | contig 12571 bp, 8 predicted proteins | sample COGITO_mtgs_1206_FD_88681 | JGI IMG/M metagenome (GOLD analysis project Ga0115572, IMG submission 88681) | Pelagic marine microbial communities from North Sea - COGITO_mtgs_120607 | ecosystem: Environmental > Aquatic > Marine > Epipelagic | place: Germany:Helgoland, sampling site Kabeltonne... | reverse complement strand
TTCAGGGCTCGTTGGAAAGTTCAAATGTAAATGTTGTTCAACAGCTTGTCGATATGATCGAAACACAGCGTGCCTATGAGGTAAGCTCCAAGACAATCACTTCAGTTGATGAAATGATGCGTTATATCGCACAGAACCTCTAATCAGTTATTTGCCGGTCCGAAGGTTTTAAATTCATGAAAATTATCGTTTTCAAATTCATATCGGTTGCCGCTCTTGTTGGCTTGGTCACTGGTTGCTCGACCTATACTGAACAGGTTGTCAGCCAGTCATTCCAACCGGCCGAAGCGCCAGTGACCTTGGCCAAATCCACCAATTTGAACGGGGCAATCTTTCAACCCGGGCGGAGCGGCCTGTTTGCCACTGACCAGCGTGCGCGCCGTATTGGTGACATTCTGACAGTTAGTTTTAATGAAACCTATGCTGCAACCAAGGCACAGACAGCGTCATCAAGCAAAACTGATGCTTTTGGTGTGACCCTGCCAACAGCCTTGCCAAATATGCTAACCGGCGGGTTTGACAAAGACCCAGTCGGATTGAATGCAGGCACAACGCGCAGTTTTGCCGGTGCTGGTAATGCAGTGCAATCAAACAGCTTTAGCGGTTTATTGTCGGTTACGGTCATTCGGATATTTGATAATGGTAATATGGAAGTTCAGGGACAAAAAGAACTGACCTTAAATAATGGCAATGAATATGTGCGGGTTCGCGGTGTTGTTCGCCCTGAGGATATTTCAGCCAGCAATATCGTTTCGTCTGACAGGCTTGCCGATGCGCAAATCCGTTATACGGGTTCAGGCCATCTTGCCGACTCATCCCAGCCCGGTTGGCTTAGCCAGCTAATGCGGACAATTTCTCCATTTTAATGATGCCAAAGGCCCCGCGATCATTCATGTTTAAGATTATTAAAATTGGCATTATCGCCCTTGCTGCAAGCCTTGCTGGATTGTTGCCAGTTCAGGCTGACCGCCTCAAAGATTTAACATCGATTGCCGGTGTTCGCTCGAACCAGCTCGTTGGTTATGGCCTTGTAGTCGGTCTCGCTGGCACGGGTGACGGCAATGCGGCTTTGACACAGCAATCACTGCAATCGATGATTAGCCAATTTGGTGTTGTAACAAGCGCTGCCAATATGAATGGTAAAAATGCAGCTGCGGTTATCATTACCGCCGAATTGCCGCCCTTTACCAAACCCGGGCAAAAGCTTGATATCGTTGTTTCAACGGTTGGTCAGGCAAAATCGCTTCGCGGCGGTACCTTGCTGATGACACCTTTGTTAGGCGCTGATGGCGAAACCTATGCGGTGGCGCAGGGCAATTTGATGGTTGGTGGTCTGGGTGTTGCTGGAGGTGATGGGTCATCTTTGACCGTTAATGTTCCAACTGTTGGACGGATCCCTGGTGGTGCGAGCGTTGAAAAAATGATTGAAACGCCGTTTCTGGATAATGCCAATATTTTGCTAAATTTGCATCAGGGTGATTTTAGTACAACAAACCGCGTTGCCGAGGCGATCAATGATGTTTTTGGAGTTGGCGTTGCCGTACCGCTTGACTCAACAACGGTTAAGGTTCGCGCACCAATTGATCCGGAGCAAAAAGTTTCATTTGTCAGTCTTCTTGAAAATATCCAAGTCGAGCCTGATCGCCCTCGTGCCAAGGTTGTGGTAAACGCGCGAACCGGTACCATTGTTATCGGTGGTGACGTTCGGGTGTCGGCGGCGGCAGTGACGCATGGATCGCTGACGGTGCGTGTTAAAGAAGACGTAAATGTAACGCAAACCCAAGCGATGGCATTGGCTGAAGGGGTCGCCGCAACCGCGCCTGGCGCTGCTGTGCAAACGCCAGACACGACCATAACAGCCGAAGAAGAAATAGCGCGTGCCTTTGTTTTTGATCCGGGTGTTGAACTATCGTCGATTGTCGATGCGTTAAACGCCGTTGGCGGCACACCATCTGATCTTGTTGCCATTCTTGAAGCCTTGCGTGAAGCAGGATCGCTTCGTGCCGAGCTGATTGTGATCTAGGGAGCATCTGATGGATAATATGATTCCTACAATTGCCAAGCCGATAAGCCCTGAATTGGCGCAGCTTCAACGTGCGCCTGAAGATCTGCATGCTGCGGCCGAGCAATTTGAAGCCATTTTTATCCAGACGCTTTTAAAGCAAGCCCGTCAGTCAAAGCTGGCTGATGATATTTTGGGCAGTAGCGCAGGCGATAATTACACTGAGATGCTGGAACAGGAACGTGCCAAATCTATGGCCCAAAACATGAACCTAGGTATTGCCGAGGCACTGGTCAAACAATTTGGCCATGGTGCTCGCAAACCATCGGGTAACTAGTTGATGGTGATCCTATGACCAGTTTATTTGATGTTGGCAAAAGCGCAATTCAGGCCTACCGACAGTCTCTGGGGGTGACCGGTCAGAATATCGCAAATATTAGCACTGAAGGTTATAAACGCCGTGAGGCTAACCTCGAGGAGGTTGGCGCAAGTCAGGGCGGCATCACCAGCATTGCTAACCAGGCTGGCCTCGGTGTGCGTGTGGCCGACATAACGCGATCTTTTGACGCGTTCCTGACAGATAGCACACTCGCTGCCAATTCAAACTTTCAGCGAATGGATAGCTATGTGAAACAGCTTGAAAAAGTTGAAACTGCTTTATTACCGGCAGATGCCGATCTTGGAACGCAAATTGGCAATTTTTTTCGGGGGTTGGCGGATGTTTCGGCAGCGCCGAGTGATCTCGCGCCGCGTGTCGTTGCACTAGAGCAGGGGCGGAGCTTGGCGGCCGCCTTTAATTCAACTTTTTTACAGTTGGACAATCTCAAGACTGCTTCCACCGCGCAAATGCAAGACGCCATGGAAGGTATTAACTTGCTTACCAAGGAATTGACTTCTGTAAATGATCGAATCCTGTCGGCGGGACAAAGTGGAAAATCACCAAATTCATTTCTCGATTTAAGGGATCGGCTAGTTCAGGATATTTCTGCATTGGCCGATGTGTCAGTCAGCTACACAGATCGCGGAGTTGCAAATTTGACAATTGGTTCGTCTGGTGCTGGACCCAGCCTTGTTGAAGGTACCAACAGAACACCGCTTGGCTTCATCGAGCGATATGACCGGATTGGCGGCCTGCAAGTTGTTCTAAACCCTCTTTCGTCACATACGCCGACAAGCCAGCTATCTGGTGGCATTATTGCGGGATTGAGCGAAGTATATGGTTCGATTGACGATGTGGTTAATCAAATGAACCAATTGGCTGTTCAGATCACGACAGATTTAAACTCGCAGCATCATCGTGGCGTTACCATGGATGGCTTACGCGGTCTTGATATGTTTTCTGCGGTCAATGTTGTTGCTGAGAAAAACCCTTCTAACCCGGTAGAGGTTGAAGCTGAAATTATTATCACGGATCCAACCAAGCTGCCAAAATCGAGCATGACATTAACCTACATTCAAGCAAGAGAAGTTTGGCAGCTAACCGGACCTGACCTGGCTGAGTCTGTTGAAGGAAAGTCACTAATCTCAATGCCAGGCTTTGATATTAGGCTAACCGGTCCAGCTAAGAATGGTAACAGCTTTACAATTGTTCCTGGTAAAAATGCTGCTGCAAATATGCAGTTTCTATTAGCACGACCGCAAGATATCGCTGCGGCAAGTCCCGATCTTGTAACAGCTGATAACAAAAACTCCAGTGATGCGACGTTAGAAGTGGCGCGGGTGAACCCAAAGGGTTACCTGGAAAAAAAATCTATTGCAGAAACATTATCCAACTCTTTAACCGCAGTAGAGGCAAAAGAGTTTATCAACGATGGTCTTGTAGCCACCATCCCAGCAGGGACAAAAAATGTTGATATCGGGTCATTCACCAAGCAGGCATCGGCGAGATTCCAATTAACAGATCTTGCACTGCAAAATGTTACACAATTGAGCTTTTTGCGGACTGGATCAGGTGATGATGGGCCGCATAGCTTTGGCATATCATATGCAGCGGCATATCCGAGTGATGACTCTGGTAAGGTTTGGGACGATAGTGCGGATATTGCCAAGCTGTTAAACAGCGGTTTGTTGCGTAGCGCGGCCAATCAGTCACTTTCCGATTTGGGAATGATCGCTAGTGGCCGTGGTGGTAGCCTGACAATAACTTCAGCAGACGGCGATTTTGAAATTACAGGCTCAGGGGTTCCCTCGATTTCGACTGGTGTTGGCGTGAACACGGCTGCAGTGTCGGCAGCAGTGACCGCGTCAGATTTGCAGATATTTACCCGAGAGGGCCGGCACCTCGCTGGCGTTGCATTTTCGGATGCACAAATTACCGAGTTTATGACAACGGGTAATGGTTTTGACGACGAAGCAGTCTATAGCGCAAAATACTTGAATGATGTTGATAATGCCTATCGTAATATGTCGATGGATGTCAGCTTCTCCGGTGGCATGTATGCACTTGAAATTGGCAGTAACGGTATTGCACCGGTATTATCACAAGGAAGCTCAATTCTGCCGGCAAATACAACGCCTGCCTATGATTTGACGGTTGATCTTGCGCAAGGTGCTTCGCATATCATTTCAATTGATAGCGGTGCGTCAGCTGCTTCGGCAGCGACCGCCATAAATGCTGTTTTACAAAATACTGGCATTCGGGCCGATGCAACAACACGGGTAGAATTATTTGAATTTCAAAGCAATGGTGTGGTGACCTTTGATCTTGAAGCGGCAAACCGTTTGCCAATCGAGATATCAGCAGATGTCACCCCTACAAACTTAACTAACCTTGCCATAGCCATTAACAAAGTTGCTGCCGATACCGGCGTCTCAGCTGTTACATCGCCGGATAATCAGCGCATCATTCTTATTAGTGCTAATGGGGATGATATTTCTATCAGCAACCTTTCAAGCACTAGCCCGTTGTTTTCAGGCCGCATGGTTGATGATGATGGTGTTGCCTTGTCAACGCCAGTTGGAACCGTTTCTGCCTCTGGGGCTTTTAAAGATCCCTTGACTACAACTAGTGCTGTGACTGACGTCCTTGTTTCTGGCGCCAATGTATCAACAACTTCAGCCTCTGGTGCCGGTGCCAATCTCAGCCTTACTCGTGATACTTTGGGTGTTTATAGCGTTGCGATTACCAGTGGTGGGGCTGGGTCTGCGAGTCCGTATGTGGTTGGTGACACATTTTCTATTGATGGCACACTTGTGGGTGGCAGCAGCGCAACGCATGATGTTGCCATTACAGTGACATCAGTCGATGCCAATGGTGTCATCACCGGTGCGTCAGCAACTGGTACTGCACCCGGGCTAACGCAAGCCCAAACAACTATCATCACTACCACAACATCCGGTCTTGGCAGCGGGGCGTCGTTTGATATCGCTATAGCAGACGGCGTTGCGACTGTAGCGGTCAATGCTGTTGGTGATGGATATGATGTTAATGATACTATAACTATCCTCGGTTCAGCCCTCGGCGGCACTGATGGTGTTAATGATTTGACTTTGACCGTGGCGACACTTTTGTCGGATAGCATGGTGAATTTTGGTGGTACCGTTAGTGGAAATACTATCGATACGGCGCGGTTTTCCGGAGGCATCGCAATGGTGTCCTCGGATGACTTTAGCATCACCACATCATCTGGCACAACAAACGCAGTCCAGGACACAGCGCTTGGTGGCTTTGCCAATGTGAAATCAAACACAACAGGTGATACCAAACTGGTTACATTTGATGCTAACCCGTCACTAGAGGCTGGAGGGTCGGCGCTGGATGGGCTTCGGGCCGTAGCGCCAAATGCTGCCTATGGGATTACTGTTCCAACTGGTAGTGGCAATGTCACATTTTCGGCGAATGTAAACGCAAATGAATTATCGGTGATTTCAAGTGGGTCGGTGAGCCAGGCCCTCATAAAAGAGCTCCGCGATCAGGCGCCATTGGTGTCACTATCGGCTGGCATGACTTCGTCAGCCAAACAAGTTGTCAGTTACAGTTTTCAGCGAAGCGAAACTGTTGTTCCTGCTGATGATAGTGTGAATGTAAAGATTAATGGTACGGTTATCGCCGTAGATCTAAGCAATATCGACGGTTTGGGTACTTCTGCCACCACAGCGGCGCATGTTACAACTGCTATTGTGACGGCAGTAAATAATGCGAATGTTGGTATAACCGCCGCGACGACAGCGTCCGCGCCAGACTATGGTGTTACGCTGACTGCAAATCAGGCGGGTGAAGTATTTACGGTAGAGGCGTTTCAATTTAACGATTTGAATGAGACAGTTGCCCAGACACAGTTCAGCCTTCAAAGTGAGACTGCGGCGCGCAGCTTGCCACTAGATGGCACTAGTGTTGCGATAAATTTTGGTAGCCAAGTCTATCAATTAAAGATGCAAGATGGCGAAGTTGTTGTTTCTGGCCCGGAGGCTGGACGCGTTACGGCTTACTTTGATAGTGACAACCGATTGCAGATTTATGGTGGGGGGTCACTCTCAGGTACACCACTTACATTGGTAAGTGATACTCAAATTTCTGGCAACAGTACTGGTGCGGCTAGCTTTGGCCTTTCGAGCACAACAACACGGCTTGCGGGGCAGCAGGTAACGCTTGCATCGGATATGGATGATTTGAGCCTCAAGTTTAACGACGTTGATGTTGCAGTCTCCTTAAGCTTAGCGGGGGTTATTACAACTACCCCGTCTAGTGTGTCTGGATTGACTCTGCGCTGGGAGGCCGCCACTGCAACAGCTGGCCGCCTCATTGCTGAGTATGACAGCTTGCAAAATACTCTCAGCGTGAATGGACCAATAAATGCGCTTGGTTATAAAACAGCTGATCGCCAAATTAGCCTTCAAGCTGATGCCATAAGGGTGCAGTCAATAGACAACACGCCATTTGCCATAACCGCCACTGCGACAAGCATCGCCGGCACCAGGGTTATCATGGACGACCTCCCTTATGAGGACTTGCTGGTATTTGCTACAGGTGGTGGTGCGCGTCAGGTTGCTGCCGAATATGCCCAGCCAGTCGAGGTGCAAGATATTTCAACCTATGAAATACGCAGCATAGGTGACACTGGGAATATGCTTGAGGTTTTGGATGCTGATACTGGTCATTCCATTGCGACCCGTGTAGTGAGCGGTGATCGCCAGACAACTTATGGTGAATTTTTATTCACTTTGCGTGGCCGCGCTGGAGATGGTGACAAATTCACCCTTCAACAAGATGCGTCAGGCACTGGTGATAGCCGCAACCTTGACCGTATGATCGCCATGCAGGCGGGAGATGACAATGTTGCGGGAAAAATGGGGTTCCAGGATATGTTTGGCGCAATGATTGCAGGTGTTGGGTCATCTCTGCGTTCTGGCAAGATTGCAGCTGAGGTGCACGAAGAAAATTTGATGGCGGCCAAAGAGGCTGAGTCTGAGTTCGCTGGTGTTAATTTGGATACAGAAGCGGCGGCACTTCTGGAGTACCAACAGGCTTACCAAGCATCTGCCCGTATCTTGTCAACAGCGCGTGAGTTGTTTCAATCTCTCATGGATGTGGTTTAGAGGACAGATTATGCAAGTAAGTACTAAGCTAATGAATCAGCAGCAGGTCGGCCAGTTTGGTAAATTAAATGCGAATATAGCTGATATTCAAGAGCGCATTTCAACTGGAAAGAAGATTTTGCGTGCATCGGACGATCCTGTTGCCGCAGTAAGTCTTTCTGTTGCAAAAGAACAAAGTTTGCTACTCTCTCAATTTCAACGCAATGTTGACGCCGCTGAAACCACCTTAAACATGACTGATCAGACGTTGCAGGAGTCTGTAAATGTGTTGGTGCGATTTGCTGAGCTCACCACGATGGCACGTAATGGTGCGTTGAATGCCGAGGGCCACATGGCGATTGCAATCGAGATGAAACAGTTGAAGGAAGTGTTGGTAGGCCTTGCCAATACGACTGACTCCAATGGTGTTGGTATTTTTAGTGGCTACAATGGCATGAGGCGGCCGTTTGAAGTGGCGGTTGATGGCAGTGTTGAATATCTTGGCAACCGCGGCCAAAACCATTTGCAAATTTCCGAAAACATGACGGTTGCCACCAATATTGATGGCGGCTCAGCTTTCATGCGAGTGAATACTGATGGTGGACGCCGCAGCATATTTGATATTGTCGATAGCACAATTAATACAGTTGAGTCTGCTTCTGCCATCGTTTCCCAGGCCGATGCAACTTGGAGCGCTGATATGGTATTTGAACTGCCGAGTCGCATGGAAAAATGGTCCTTTGCGCTATCCGGCAGTAAAGGAACTGTTGATATCGCTGCGTCGATTAATGAGGGCGGATTACAAAACTTAGTTGATGAGATCAATCTTGTATCCGCTCAAACCGGTATTGAAGCAACGCTTAACGATGACGGGCGGACCATATCATTGCTCGATGATATGAATGGCAGTATTACAGTCAAAAATGTAGAAATTGAGGGTATGAATTCTGCCGTCGACGAAATTGGATCCTATGTGGAGTTTACCGGCCGTGATGGCAGTGGAAAAGCTACAACCAAAACTGTGAAATTGACAGATTCTGATCAGTTGATTTCTGCAAGTGTCGGAAATCTGCAGAGCGCGATTGATAATTTTTCATTGCAGCGTGCATATGTTGGGGGACAACTGAGCATGAGCGCGACCCAATCAGATGTTATTTCATCGCGCAAGCTGGCAGTGGACAAAGATGTCTCACGGCTTGGTGATGCAGATTTGGCCGAGCTTATTACAAGCCTCCAAGCGCAGCTTACTAATCTAAACGCGTCTCAAGCGGCATTTGCAAAAATTGGCCAGCAAAGCCTTTTTGACTTTATCAGATAGCCAGTAACAGAATACCGAGAAAACAAACGGGGCTTTATGGCCTTGTTTTTTTGGGTTTTTTTAAAGGCATTTAAAATTGGCACAGTAATTGCTGGATCAAAGGAAATGTCAAACTTTTGAGGAAATTGAAATGACTGAAATGAGAACACAGTGGATGAGTGGTGACTGCGCTGCTGGTATGACTGTCGCACCGTTTGCGTCACCTTCAAGTACACCTCCTATATTTGATTTAAGGTCTAACATCACCATCAATAAAACTTGGCATGCAAATTGCAGGAACCACGACGTGTCAAAAATTTTGGATTGGCTAGTAACATGAGTAAGATCAATACTAATATGGCGGGGGTAACAACCCTCTATCATCTTCGTAACAAAGAAGACGCGATGAACCAAGCGCTTGAGCGCATTTCATCGGGGCTGCGCATCAACAATGCTGTTGATGATGCTGCTGGTGCTTCACTTGTAAACCGGATGACCTCACAAGTTAAAGGTCTCGAAGCGGCCATTAGAAACGCTGCTGACGCAGTGTCTTTGACGCAAACTGCTGAGGGTGCTCTTGATGAGGTCTCGTCGATCTTACATAGGATGCGCGAACTTGCAGTTCAGGCAGCTAACGGCGTCTACACCGGCCAAGATCGGCAGGCGATCCAGAACGAAGTCGGGCAGCTGCAACTTGAGTTGTCGCGGATTGCCGAGAACAGCACGTTTAACGCTGTCAAAATGCTAAATGGTGATTTTACAAATACTGCCTTCCAGATTGGATTTCAACCCGGTGACTCGGCGATATTGTCTATCGAAAATGTGGACCCAACAGGCCTTGGCGAGTATTTAGTAGGAACAGATCAGCTGGTGAATTCAAATTCCACGTTTTTTCCTGCAGGATTTCCATCAATAGCATCCAGTAAAGCAACCCTGAGCTCTAAGATTGCCGAGACTGAAGACCTTACTATTTATGGCAATGTCGGCAACGCAACAATCGACATCAATGGTGGGGCAACGGCCAAAGAAATTGCTGCTGCCATTACTGCACGCAAGGGTGAAACAGGCGTCTACGCCGATGCTCAAACAAGAATGAATGTAGCTTTCTCTGAGCTCGCTGCAGGGAGTGCGAAAGCCCCAGATACTATCTCGTTTAACCTCTACGGTAAGAATGGTGATGCGGTGCTGATCGCGGCTAACGTTGACTTCGGCATCGTTAGTGGCGCGGGTGCTAACCTTTCCGAGCTTGCTGGTGCCGTCAATGGAACATCAGGAAAAACTGGTATCACAGCGTCGCTGAGCATTGACAAGTCGACGATGACTCTAATTTCTGACGATGGCTATGACATTGTAGTGGAGAATTACAGCCTTGTTGCTGGAACAGGCCCTTCGATGAATATCTCAGGTGCAGATGAGAACTATGCTAATTTGACTGACTCAACCACTAAGTTCTCGGATGCGTCGACTGACTATTATAGCCCGGTTGAATTAACCGCTGGCACAGATCCAGATACGGTTGGTGTTACTGGAACAATTAAATTTCACTCACCATTTGTGTTTTCTGTGGCCACCGCGTCTCAGGGGACAGATGAGGCTCCAACTGTTAGCGTAACGGACAATACAACTCTTGGTGATCTGACAGCAAGTACAACAAAGCTTATCGTTGTTCCCGAGACAGTTGGCGCGGCGGTAACGGGTAATTCCGGCGCATCTCCGTCTCCGTCTGGTATGACTATCGAATTTAGAACTGCTGTCGATGGAAGTATTCTTACTCCAGTTAGAATTTTGAACATGGGAACTGGTTTTGAGTATGGTGATACCATTCAAATCAATGAGAGCCTCCTTGGGGGTACCGGATCTGACACGATTGACCTATTGCTTGGTATTCCGTCAGGAAAATCCGACGGAAATAAGATTGCTACCCCAGGTGGTTTGTTCTCAGGAAACCCATCGGGCGCCAAGCTGAGTTCTGTCTCTGAGCTTGATGTTTTGAATGTGGCCAATTCGTTGAAAATGCTGACTGCAGTCGATGGTGCATTGGTGAGGATCGATCTTGAGCGTTCTGACCTTGGCGCAACGATGTCGCGGATGGAGCACACAATCAGCAACCTTTCGAATATCGTTATGAACACAAAGGCAGCTCGTTCGCGGATTGCGGATGCTGACATTGCTCTGGAGTCGACAGAGCTAAGTAAAGCACAAGTTTTAAACCAAGCTGCGCAAGCTATGTTGGCGCAGGCCAACAAAGCGCAGCAATCAATCCTACAGCTGTTGAATTAAAATAATAAAAGAGCGCTCTCCCTTAGAGTGTGCATGGCTATCCACCCACTTTTAATGCGGCCCTTTTGGGCCGCTTTTTTTATAGGTGGTATATACAAATTTGTTGGCATGTGGTTTGCAGCATTAACCCTTGGCACCACTGCCTAGATATTATGCCTGTCGTCACAAGGACCGCTTATACTGATGGATGAAATGAAACAGCTACATACCAACGCTGCCGGAAAAATTGACGTTTTATCAGTCAAACACTGCCTGCAAAAGGGCGATGACAAACTAGCTTTACAATATTGTCATGAATTACTGGCTGACAACCCACAACATATTCAAACCTTATTATTTGCAACCCTTGCATCGCGCAGTTTAGGCTGGCTTGATGACGCGCTAAATTTTATCAATCGCGCGCTAGAATTAGCGCCTGAGCAGCCAGCTATACACAGCCTAATGGGTGATATACTGCTGCTGCAAAAGAGGCCAGAATGTGCTCTTAACGCGCTACTACAGGCAAGAAAACTTGGTGACGGATCGTCACAAATTAGCTTTAATATCGGATCTGCCTATCTCGCCCTTGCGAGCTATGAAGACGCAAAAATCTACTTTGACCGAGCGCTGGCTATTAACTCTCAGATGGTGGTGGCCCTTGTCAATAAAGGTTTGGCAGAACATTCATTGATGAATTTGGATGCCGCGATTGCCTGTTTTGATGAAGCGCTTCGATTTGAACCTGAAAACATCGATGCAAAATGGAATAAATCGCATGTCTTGCTGACATTGGGCCGATATGAAGAGGGGTTCCGCCTGTATGAAGCAAGGTGGACGCACCCAAAAGTAAGGCTTTATAAAAGAAATTTTGATAGCAAGTCTTGGTCGGGTAAGGAAAGCCTCTCTTGCAAGAGCATTTTGTTGTTCGCCGAGGGCGGTTTTGGAGACACGCTGCAATTTGTCCGTTATGCAAATCTATTTGATGAGGATGTTGAGTTAATTATCCAGTGTCAAAAACCACTGGTCGAACTTGTTAAGGGCATGGGTATAAAGGCCAAAATCATAACTTCTTCGGATGCTCCGCCCAAGCATGATTATCATTGCTCGCTGATGAGCTTGCCTCTTGCTTTTGGTACAACTGTTGTTGATGTTCCGAGATTTGAACAATATATTTTTCCTTCCCAGGATTATTTGCGCAAATGGAAGAGCTTAACCTCTAACTCAGGTAATGCCAAAATTGGAATTGTTGCGCGGGGAAGCGTTAGTCATAAAAATGATAGAAACCGCAGCATGGACTTGGAAAGTCTTCTGCAATTTTTGCCAAAAACCGCAGACTATTTCGTCTTGCAAAGAGAAATTTCTGAAAAAGAAAAACGTGTCATAAGTAAGTCTGATAACATTATGGCCCCCGGAAAAAAACTAGAGAGTTTTTCGGATACTGCTGCAATTTGTGAGCAATTAGACTTGATTGTGAGCGTTGATACCTCGGTTGCCCATCT
>Ga0115572_10003390_pt1 | contig 12580 bp, 15 predicted proteins | sample COGITO_mtgs_1206_FD_88681 | JGI IMG/M metagenome (GOLD analysis project Ga0115572, IMG submission 88681) | Pelagic marine microbial communities from North Sea - COGITO_mtgs_120607 | ecosystem: Environmental > Aquatic > Marine > Epipelagic | place: Germany:Helgoland, sampling site Kabeltonne... | reverse complement strand
TAACGCGAAAAACTATAAAGACATGCAATGGTTTAAGTAGAGCTATGCCCCCATTTTATATAACATGGTCGCTTGTACGTGTTTTTCTTATCGACACAAACACAAAAACTTTTCCCCACAAAACCTGGGTTAGATAGACGCAAGTTAACAGACGATAGGTACAAACTAACAGACGTTTCTAGGAGTTTCTATGTACATTTATATAGTGCTGATATTTCATATATTCATATCAGTAATGATATGCTGATATTCTATACATACTGTTAATATATACATACTGTTAATCTATACAGTACTGGTAATTTATACATACTGATATTCCATACAGTACTGATAATCTATACAGTATATATATTTATACAGTACTGGTAATTTATACAGACTATATCTATATACAGTACTGTATTGATATACAGTTTGACCTGGGTCGGGGGGTTAAATGATTTCTTGGAACTCGAGTTACGATAAACCAAATACTTTGGGGGAATTTTTATCAATATAGTTAATGATTTGTAATATTAGATAAGTGATTGATATATAAAGAAAGGGGTGCATTTAAAAATTTTTATTTTTTTATTTTTTCATGAAATGTGTAACTTTTCTGTATTTTCGGGATCTAATATAGTATACACTATAGAAAAGTTAAGTACTGCAACAGCAAGTGCTTGACGCAATACATCCTGAAAAGGATGTGCTTGACTTGATAAATAAATTAATAATATAAGGCAACTTCAAGGTTGCCTCTTATAATATATATATTATATATGTATATTAATATAATAGTATATATACTATATATAAATATATATTAGTATTAATAATATATATTATATTAATATAATACTATATATGTATATTAAATAGTATTTAATGAGGTAGTTTATGAAGAAAAAGAAAGTTAGTATAGATCCTAAGACTAGATTATATGTATCTGAATATGATGATGAAACTAGAGAAAAGGCTATAAGCCTTTACTTAATATCTGGATCTCTTAAGAAAGCTGGAATGTTATCAGGTGTGCCTTACCGCACACTACAGCAATGGAAGACCACCCAATGGTGGAATGAAAAGCTAGCTGAAGCTAAACGCAAGTATACGAATCAGTTGGATAGTAGGTTTACTGGATTACTTCAGCACATATCTAAGCAACTTGAAGATAGGATATTGAATGGTGACTGGACAGTCACTATGCAGGGAGAGAGGGTTCGACAGCCTATTAAGGCTGCGGAGTTATCTAGGATAGGTGACAGTATCTTCAAAAGTCTGCAACTTATTAGGGGTGAAGCCACTTCTAATGTCAGGACACTTGAACCGGAAGAGAAGTTAGACAAGATACGAGAGAAACTGATGTCTAACAAGAAACTAATAGACGATAAACAGGATGAGGATCATGCACTTCACTGATTTTTCTAACACTAAGAACACTATGAAACAGTATGATGCACTACGTGATGCTGTGTATCAAGCAGGTCTGCCTATACTTGAAGAAGACATTGAGCAGATATTCATAGAATATGAAACTACAGGTGAGTTACCTGAAGAACTGTCAGGTTACTTATTTAATGGAGAGATATAATTAATGGTAAGCTCAACACAAAGGTATATAGACAGGCGTAAGTCTGCTCCGGGGTTTACTCCCACACAAACTAGTTCTGCTGCACGTAAAGTAGTGGGTACAGCTTTATCATTATCTCCACAAGTATATAAGCTACTTAAGACGTATGCAGAAAAACAGGGTATATCTGTAAGTGAGTTAATAAAAACTACTTATGGAGATGTAAAAGACTCTGTATTAAATATAATAGATGCAGATGGAACATCTAGACCTATAGATATTGCTAGAAATGCTTTTGAAGGTTTGAAAGATAAATTTACAGAAAAACCTGCTGAGCGTGCAGTTGACCAAATATTTACTGATAGCCCCGGATTTGATGTTGACCCACCTAAATTATTTTCTGATACAGGTATGGGAAGGAATCCTGCTAATCTCAACTATACTCCCGCTGAACAGAAGGTTATATCTACTGTACAGGACAAAGTAGGTAGTGTAATAGCTCCTGATGTACCTAGTACAGTCACAGGAAGTCCTATCAATACTGGTACAGGGATGCCAGCAAGTTTGCGAGACGGTATGCCTACATCTGCATACACAGAGAATGCTGGTTTTGGTGGTGGCCCAAATAGTTCAATCTACGGTTATGATGCAAGTGTTCCCTATGGAACAGAGTCTGGTGTTGATTTTACTAACCCAAATAATGTGGTTATGCCTGACGGTACACAGGCTGGGCAAGGCTTTGGCCCAAGGGTGGGTGAAATTCCTAGGGTGCGTAACGGAGTAACTACAACTAACCAGAACCTCCCTCGTGGGAATGCAAGAGGTTGGTTGGATGGTGCAAACAATCCAGATGTAGCTGCACAATTTGAGAATGGTTCTTTTTGGGATGAAATATATACAAACAGTAAAAATGGATTCCTACCCCAAGCACAAGCACAAGCACCAGCACAGCCATTTGTAGTTGATGGAACACCTACAATAGATATAAATAACTATGGACAAGAACCTACATCTTACTATAATGAATTAGGTTCTAATGGTATCCCTAGCCCTAGATACAACCCTGCGGGTGGAACCGGACAACGTTACTCTATGGGCGGTGGCCCGGGAAGTATGCAAGTAGGTGGAGCCGCAGGAAGACCGTATGGTATGGGCGGTGGCCCAGGAAGTATGCCTAGATTTGCATACACAGAGAATGCTGGTATGGGCGGTGGCCCGGGAAGTATGCAAGTAGGTGGAGGTGCAGGAAGGCCATATGGTATGGGCGGTGGCCCAGGAAGTATTCCAGCCAATCAAGGATTCTTGGGAAAACTAGGATCAAGTATTAACGCATTTGCGCCCGGCGCAATTCTTGGAGTAGCTGCTAATACATTACTTAAAGCCTATCAACGCCCTTCAGCGGCTGATGCTTTTAGAAGCCAGATGGCATACAATGAAGCAACAGGTTCTTCTGGTAGTCCTTGGGGTTATACAGGTGAGGCGTCTTCTCTAAACCCGTTTGACGCTGCGGGAAACCCACGAACACCCCGGATGCCTAAATATGGTGGGTATACTAATAACAGAACTGACGGTACTCAAGACTGGAATCAGTCTATGGGAGGCCCAAGTGCCGTTGACTTAGCTAACCTACATGCATATAGGGGTAGTACGACACATACTCCTAAGTCTGCAAAACCTTTTGATGTTTACAATGTAGATAACGAAGACTACGTTAAAGTAGGCCCAAGCAACCCACTCTATAAGCGTATGGGACTAACTAATCCCACAGGTGGTGGTGTTGGTATAGGTGAATATGCTAGACACCAGATGGCTTATCGCAATGAAATGCAAGACAAAGCTAGTGAGAATAGAGGGCGGTAAATAAATCTAATCCAATTTAAGTTGGAGAACTAATTGAAAAAGAAACAGATCACAGCAGAGTTGGTCGAGCAGTTTAGTCAAACATTTTTAGTAAGTAAATATGATGGATCATTAGATATACCTAATATACACCGAGAGTGGTGGGAAATGTGTTGCTCTAAGGATCGACTGGTATCTATAGCGGCGCCGAGGGGTTAACATCTAATTGGGCGCGTTACAAATGCAATGCATGGCTCCTCTAAAAATCTTTTAATTCGGTGGACACCCTTGAAATAGGGCAATACCGAGCCAAGCCTCGTACAGAGGAAGGTGTAACGACTAGCCGAAAGGCGTACACTTCAAGTGAAGTGGAAACAGAGATTAATCTAAATAAACTACGGAGTTACTCAATGAGTAAAGCACACAAACTAGCATATGCTGCTGGATTCTTCGACGGGGAAGGTTACGTAACAGTACAAATTCGCGGAGGTCAGTATAAAGGTCACTATATTCGGATAGGTGTAAACCACGTACATCCAATACCTTTATACGAGATGCAGAGATTATTTGGTGGGACAGTTAGAAAACAGAACCCCGCCAAAGTAAAAGGAAACAGAAAGCAAAGGCACGAGTGGAGTATCAGCTGTAACAAAGCTGCATCAGCACTAAGTCAAATGTTACCTTATATGTTATACAAAAACAAAGTGTCAGAGTTAGCGTTATCTATACAAAGTACTATGGGAACTACAATGAAAGTTTCTGACGAAATAGTAGCTTATAGGCAGTCTCTTAAAGAAGAGATTCAACGTATAAACGCATTAGATTAAAGATATAGTCTACTCTGCATGGTAACATGCAGCAGTTCAAACAAGTGAACGGGCAAGACCTAACGAGTTTTGTTGAATATAACGCATGCTAAGACTACAGCAATCACGTTAGCTTACACACTATGCTGCTTAATGTTTAGAGTTAAGCAACACGTAGTAATAATAGGTAACAATGAAGACACAGCTATTGGACATCTTGCTCATATACGAAATGAGATCTCTGAAAACCCTGACTTAAAGGACGTATTTGAAATAAATGGGTTTGATAAGGAAGGAGCTACTGAGTTAATCGTAAGATTCAACGATGGTTACCGTTTTAGGGTAATAGCTAAGGGCGCGAAACAGAAAGTACGTGGTATAAACTGGATGAATAAGCGACCAGACCTAGTTGTCATAGATGATTTAGAGGATGATGAGGCTGTTATGAACAAAGAACGTAGGGATTCACTGCGTGATTGGGTTCTGACAGCTGTATTACCAGGATTATCTAGAATATCTGGTCAGATTAGGTTTGTAGGTACAATCCTGCACGAGGATAGTATGCTTATGACTACTATAAACTCACGCGCTTGGGTAAGTAAGTTGTATAAAGCACATAAATCGTATGATAATTTTTCTGAGATGTTATGGCCTGACTTGTGGTCTGAGTCTGCACTACGTGAGATTAGGCAGGTCTTTATTGATACAGGTAATCCAGAAGGTTACTCACAGGAGTACCTTAACGATCCATCAGATCAGTTACACAGCTTCTTTAGGGTAGACGATTTGATTCCTATGGAAACTTTAGATAGGCAAAGAGTTAAGACTTACTATGTAGGGGCTGACTTCGCACTATCAGATAAGACATACAGTGATCACACTGTGTTTGTAGTTGGTGGTTACGACAGTGAAGGGCAGTTGCATATAGTAGACGTACAGACTGTGCGTACTGACGACACTAATCTCATAATAGAAATGTTGTTTGGTATTATAGATGCCTATACCCCTGAATACTTTATTTGGGAGCAAGGAACTTTAGCTAATGCCATAGGCCCACCCTTTGAAACTGAGATGCAGCGCAGGAATAAGTTTTCTACAATAGAAACTTTCCCAGCAACTCAGGATAAAAGATTAAGGGCTGTACCTATACAGCAGAGAATGCGAGCGGGTGGTGTTAAAGTAGACATACAGGGTGAGTGGTTCCCAGCATTTAGAGAACAATTACGTAAGTTCCCTAAAGCCAAGGAAAATGATGCGGTTGATGCGTATGCATGGTTAGGTAGAGGTATTGCTGAGTTCGTCGAAGCACCTACCGATGAAGAGTTAGAAGAAGACGATTGGCAATCTGCCTTAGATGATGCAGGTTTAAACTGGGATGACACAGGTACAGGTTATTGAACATACAAGATATATTAGCTTCTGAGAGCCTGATTGATGAAATCAGTGATAAGCAGCTAGATGAAATAGGAACAAAGATAGGTACTTGGTTTGAGGAGGACTGCCACTCTAGGCGTGAGTGGGAAAGAAAGTACGAATCGTGGGTTAAGTTAGCTAGCCTTACAATGGAAACTAAAACCCGCCCGTGGGCTGGTGCAGCTAATATTAAGTATCCACTACTAACACAAGCAGCTATTCAGTTTAACGCTAGAGTAGTACCTGCCCTCACACCTAACTCAGAGCCTGTAGGCGTTAAAGCCATAGGAGATGACCCTGATGGTCAGAGGTATGCTGGTGCTGTCCAAGTAGGGCGTCACATGAACTATCAGCTTATGACTGAGATAGAGGAGTGGGAAGAAGACTTTGATAGACTAAGTTTAGTGCTTGCTATCACAGGTCAAGAGTATAAGAAAACATACTTCTCTTATGAGAAGTCAAGGATTGTTTCAGAATACGTAAGTGCCGCAGACCTTGTACTACATTACTGGTATAAGGATTTTGCTAAGACACGTAAGACACAGAAGGTTACACTAACATGGAATGAGTTAGTTGAGAAGATGAACTTAGGTTTGTATAAAGATTACAAAAAGGAAGACCTAGGTGAACCTGATTATAACCAAGATTCTGTTGATAGTCTACGCCAAGCATCAGATGTGCGGCACGGCTACAACCCAAGTCAAAGAGATGAGGCTACTACCGATCTAGTGCTAGAGCATCACGGGTGGCTTGACTTAGATGAGGATGGTTATGAAGAGCCTTACCGTATTGTAGTACACCATAGATCAAAGAAAGTACTGGCTATTGAGCCAAGATTCACTGAAGAAAACTTATCTTTAGGTGAAAAAGAAGAAGTGCTTATGATTGAACCTATTGAGTATTATACTAAGTTTGATATGATTCCTAATCCTGATGGGTCACAATATTCCATTGGATTTGGTACATTGATCGCACCAATTAACAATACTGTTAACACCACAATTAACCAACTGCTGGATGCAGGGACGTTATCTACTATGCAGTCAGGATTCATAGGTAAAGGTGTTAGGTTACGTAATGGTGTGTTCTCAGTTGCTCCGGGCAAGTGGCCCATTGTTAATAGTACAGGAGGTGATCTAAAGAATAATATAGTACCACTACCTATCAAGGAACCTAGTTCAGTGTTACTATCGCTACTTAATTACATGGTACAGGCAGGTAAGGAGCTGTCAGCTACAACAGATATATTTGCGGGACAACACCCGGGTCAGAATGCCAAGGCAGGTGTAACTGCTACGGTTAAGGAAGAAGGTTTAAAGGTTTTCAACGCAGTCTATAAACGTATACGTAGATCTATGAAGCGTGAGATGCACAAGATCTTTGCTCTTAATAAACTTTTGCTTGATAATCCACAAGGAAGTAAAACAGAACGATCAGCGGCGTTGTTTGGTGTAACAGCTGAACACTATAACGTAGATCAAAATGCTTTAGAACCTAGTGCTGACCCCACTATTGCTATTAAAGAACAGCGCATCCAAAAGAATATGACCGCCTTACAGTTAGGTGGGCAGTATGGTAGTGTTAATATGCAAGAAGCATTACGTAGAGTACTTGCTGATATGGAAGTAACTAATTTAGAATTGCTAATGCAAGAGCAACCACAACCACCTGATCCTAAGGTGGAAATGGAGAACGCTAAGTTACAATTAGAGAATGCTAAACTACAGATTCAAGCTGCTGAAATAGAAAGAAAGCAGAACAAAGATGATGCAGATATTCTAGCTAAGAAAGTAGATCAATCTATTGAACTGATCAAAGCACAGCAAGCTGACGAAGATAGAGATGAAGCTAGTTCACAACAATTATTATCTATAGTAAAAGATCTGGAGAAGATTCAAACAGATGAGCGAATTAAATCAATACCTAGCAGCAGACCTCCCCAGCAGGGAGAGTTATGATGAGTGGCGTAACGCCAACAAGGTAACAGAGTTTTACCATAAGTTCTTAGCTACGTGGATAGAGTCAACTATGGCTCAGTACATGACGGGAGAGTTAGTGGATAAAAAATCAATGGAAGAAATTGCCATTGAGAACATAAGAGTGCAGATGCGCTTGGCTATATTCAGTGAGTTACTGAACCTTAAATATGATGACATAACAGAAATGTTAGGAGTAATAACACCAGATGATGAAGATCATTCCGACTGGACGTAGAGTCCTAGTAGAACGTGACGTAGTAGATGATACGTTTGAGAACAGTGCTATAGTACGAGTAGAGTCAACCAAAGATTCTGACCAACGTAAGCAAGCGTACGGTACAGTAATGGCGATAGCTGATGAGGCTTATACAGACGTATTTGAGCGTAAGCAGTGTGGTGTAGGGGATAGAGTTATCTTCCGCGCATACGCAGGTATTCAAGCACATCCTGAGAAGGATAATGTTATTTTACTAAATGACCAAGACATTTTAGGGATCATAATAGATGAGTGAATTAGAAGAAAGTCCTAGTACAGAGGGCACAGCTGAAGTTAATGAAATAGAGGTTTCTGCTCGTGAGATGGGCTGGCGTCCAGAAGAAGAGTATGAAGGCCCAGAAGGTAACTGGGTAAATGCGGATGAGTTTGTAGCCCGTGCTCCATTATATGATGGTCTGAGTAAGCAGAAGAAGCGTATTAAACGTTTAGAGAAAGTTGTGAATGAACTCTCTACACATAATCGTAACATCACTGCCGCGCAGAAAGAAGCACGTATTAAAGAACTTGAGGTAGCGAAAGCTGAAGCAGTTATTGATGGGGATGCTAATGGTGTAGCACAAATTGAAACACATATTAAACAGACTGAGAATATAGCTGTTCCCGAGGCTGGCCCTTCACAAGAATACGTAGACTTTGTTGATGACAATCCTTGGTACATAGACAATCCAGACCTTGCAGCTATTGCTGATAGGCGAGGTAAGTTTATATACGACAAGAATCCTGATGCTAATCTAGAAGATGTGTTCACAGAAGTAGCTAAGTATGTTAAAGAGAATTACATGAAAGAAAACAAACCATCAAAACGTATACCTAGTGCAGAAGGTGCATCTCGTGGTACACGTAAAGGTTCAGGTGGTAGTAGAGAAGGTAGACTGACACAAGATCAGAGCCGCATGATGAAAGAATTTATTTCGCTAGGTGCAGTTAAAGATAAGGCGGAATACATAGATCAGCTGGAAGCAGCTGGAATGTTAGGAGAATAGGCTAATATGACTAAGCAGAAAAACACAGGTACATCTCGTAACCGAACCAGAAGTAGGGAAGAACTACTAGAAGAACGGCGTAAAATACGCAGCGACTTAGGTGCATTTAAAAGTGTCTTATCATCTCCAGAGGGAGAAGAGTATGAGCACTTACATTTTCGGTGGGTTAACAATGTTGATAACCGCATCGAGTATTTCCAGAGACTTGGATGGCAACTATTTGACGGATACAACGTACAGGTAGGTGACCCCAACACAGCTATGGAACAAAACATAGCAGGTGAGTCAGGAGCTACAGTACCAGTTGGCAAAGGAACGATTGCACACTTAATGTGTATACCTAAAGAAGAATGGGCTATTGATCAAGAGATAAAGGAAACTGAAATCCGTAAAATGGAGAGATCAATGGATTCTAAAATAACTCAGGAAGGGTTAGATAGATTCGGTGCTCAGACTACTAACAGGCATATGCAAGGGCGTTAGCAATTGTTAAAGTTTAAAAACAATTAATGGAGTCTTAATCGGTTCCTGCTTAATAACGTATCGGAGATAGAAAATTGAGCAATGTAGACAGACCGGGTGGTTTTGTGCCAGTAGGCCACCTTCAAACAGGTTCATATAACGGGCAAGCACGAGAATATCGAGTGGCTTCTGCTTACGCAACCGCCTTAATGGTTGGTGATCCAGTCAAATTGACTGGAACAGCAGACGCTACCGATGGTGTAGCAACAGTAGAGCAAGCAGCTGCTGGCGATACTATGGTAGGTGTCATCACTGGCATCAAAGTAGATCGTGCAACCGCAGCAACAGAATATCCGGGTTATATCCCAGCATCTACAGGTGGTACTGTATATGTCTGTGATGATCCGTATGTTATTTTTGAAGCACAGGAAGACGGTACATCTGCTGTTACAGTAGTTGGTAATACTTTCGACCACTTAATGACTGCTGGTGATACTACCACTGGTCGCTCCAATGCTGAGATTGATTCGTCTGATATTGGTAACGGTGCTGGCTGGGTTATACTTGGCTACTCTCGCCGTAATGATAATGAGATTGGCGAACACGCTAAGATGCTTGTTATGATTGCAGAGCATTCATTCAAAGCAGCAGTAGCTGGGGTATAGGAGATAATTAAATGAGTGGAATAATTTCAACAAGTAGTTTTGGACGCGCTTTATGGCCCGGAATCAACAGCTGGTATGGTAAAGCATACGGTGAGTATCCGGTACAACATACAGATCTTTTTGATACCTTTAAAACGTCTCGTGCGTTTGAAGAGGATGTCGGTACATCTGGTCTGGGTCTTGCTAAAGTAACAGGCGAAGGCGAAGCGGTACAGTATGAGGGTGAACGTCAGGGTTTTGTTACTCGCTACACCCCACAACAGTACACGCTGGGTTTTATCATCACTGAGATCATGATGGAAGATGATCTATATGCAGTAGTTGGTGAGAAGAAAGCTAAAGCTCTTGCTTTTAGTATGCGTCAAACCAAGGAAATCAATGGTGCTAACGTTTACAATCGTGCCTTTAATAGTTCGTATGTAGGTGGTGATGGTGTAGAATTATGCTCTGCCTCACATCCAAATGTATCAGGTGGAACTTGGTCTAATCTAGCGTCTAGTGATATGTCAGAAGCTGCTCTTGAGCAAGCGTGTATTGACATCTCCCGTTGGGAGAATGATAAGGGTCTTAAGATTGCAGTAATGCCTAGATCCCTACACATTTCACCTGACCTAGCATTTGATGTTCATCGCATCCTTGAGTCTGTACAGCGTTCAGGTACAGCTGATAATGATGCTAATGCATTAAACAACATGGGTAAGTTTCCGGGTGGAGTTAAGGTTAATCACTACTTCACTGATACCGATGCTTGGTTTATTCGTAACCAAGTTCAGGACGGTATGAAACACTGGGAACGTCGAGCAGATACTTTTGCTATGGAAGACGACTTCGACACATCTAATGCTAAGTTTAAAGCAAGTGCGCGTTATGCGTTTGGATGGACAGACCCAAGGGCCGTATACGGTTCAGCTGGCGTTTAGTAAGTAAAGCGTTAACAGGAGGCATCGCTACCTCTAGGTCTGGTGGGAACCTTTAATCCCACCAACTTACTTTTAACTTATCGAATATATTATAATGGCAACTAAAAAAAGAACACCTAAGAAAGCTGCCCCTCAGACTAAAAAAGTGGCTAAAGCCTACGCTAAGTCTAAGAAAGCTGGAAAGGTATCAAAAAGAAAAGACTATGGATTATATTAAGAAAATGAAAGCCGATGCTACTAAAGCTAGGGCTAATGTACGTAAAGCGGCAGCTAAGAAACCAAAAACTAAATAACTTATTTTTAACTTATCGAATATAGATCCCATCTTGGGAGTTGACGATTAACATTAGGAAACGATAATGGCAGCAACAAATTTTTCAGGCCCAGTAGTTTCAGCTGCTGGTTTTACAACAGGTCAAGCAGGACAGCTTACAGATATAGCGGCGGCATATGTATCAGTAACAGCTGGTCATACGTGTACTTATGCTGATCACGACAAAACACTGTTTCTTGCAGATGCAGCATCAGGTGATGTGACACTACCCGTGGTCACATTAGCTGGGTTTAGGGTACGTGTAGTTTGCGGCTTTGCTATAACTACTTCATCAGGTGTCCTATCAGCAGAGGGTGATAATATCTCAGGTACTCTAGTAGTTAATGGTGCTACTGTACTAGCTGAAGTTGAAGACCAGATTAATTTTATACTTAACCTAGCTGAGATCGGCGATTACGTTGATTTTGTAAGTGATGGTACAAAGTGGATTGTTAGTGGTATGGGTGGTGCAGCAGGTAGTGTCACAGCAACTGATCCAGCATAACCTTTCTTTAGGATAGTAATATATGAGGTCACATAAGAGGAGGGTAGATTTACCTTTTGAAGATGATGACCTCTTATTAATCAGGAATAAACATAATGGCAAGTACAGTTAAGATTAAACGACTAACAGCTACAGGAACTGTATCTACAGCAGAGGTTAACCTTGTAGGTGGAGTTCAAGTTATAGGAGGCACTGCCTTAGATGGTGCTATCTTATATGATGCAACAGCTGCAACAGCTGCTAAGAAAATACTACAGGTTACTGGAGGTACTATAGTTTATTTAAGTAATCCAATACGAACTACAGACTTACATATAGTATTTGGCACAGGCGCAACAGAAGTGTTGCTACACTTAGTCTAATGGGTTTACAGGCTAGAGGATCACATAGATTTATATGTGATAGGTGTAGATTAGAGTACCGATCTAATGAGAAACGAAAAGAATGGAACGGAGCAGTGGTATGTAGATCCTGCTTTGAACCTAGGCATGAGTTAGACTTTTATAAAATACCTAAAGAAGATACATCTGTACCTGACCCTAGACCTGAACCGTCTGTAGCTTACGTTAGTGTGGACGAATCCTATCCTGTATTCACATTAACAGATGAATTTGGTACGCCTATTGTAACAGAGACTAATGAGTACATACAAGTACCCATAGGAATAATTTAATGACACAAATAAGAGAGTTAACATATAAGGCAGTACCTGACGGAACTGAGAAAGTAGCGATACAGGAAACGGACACTACTACTAAGTACACTAGCATACAGGCTATGATAGATGCTTTAGGTATCACAGGTGCTACTGGAGCAGCAGGTGCTGATGGCTCTATCACTAGATACGCAAGCGGTGTACCATC
>Ga0115572_10003387_pt1 | contig 12584 bp, 7 predicted proteins | sample COGITO_mtgs_1206_FD_88681 | JGI IMG/M metagenome (GOLD analysis project Ga0115572, IMG submission 88681) | Pelagic marine microbial communities from North Sea - COGITO_mtgs_120607 | ecosystem: Environmental > Aquatic > Marine > Epipelagic | place: Germany:Helgoland, sampling site Kabeltonne... | reverse complement strand
TGCACTTTTTATTAGCTTAGCACAAGATGAAAATGTTGTAATTAGAAACTTTGCAATAAGAGCTGTTGAAGAAAGTATAATTAAACTTGACAGTGATCAAAGAACATTTAAATGGGCTGCTAACGGTCGTAAACTAATGACAGTACCTTTTGACGAAAACCCATATTCAGCTATGGCTGCATGGTTTAAAACAGACGAAGGACTTGAAGTTTACAGATCTATAGAGAAAAAGTTCAAATAACAAGTAATAATTAAAATAAACAAGTAATTATATAAATAAGCATAGTACCGTAAAGTATTTAGTGATATAATAAATTAAGCATAGCTCTATACGCTTACTTTATTGTTAGAGAGTCTCACGAAGATATTTTATTTTACTATGCTTAAAACCGAAAAGGCGCTTCTCTTATTGGAAGATATAGCTTATGTGTTTTAGTTGGAAGGCGAAGAATGTTTTAGTTGGAAATATTAATGATCTTGACTTTGGTTAATTTTTTTATTATAGAAGGCGAAGGATGTTTTTAGTTGGAATGCGAAAGATTCAGAAGTGAAAATTGGAAAAAAAGGAGAAGTGCCTTTTTATTTTTAAAAAATATTAAAATGGCGATAAACGTAAACACGGTATATACCACAGTTTTAACTATATTAAATAAAGAACAAAGAGGTTATTTAACTCCTTTTGAATTTAACAATGTAGCAAACCAGGTTCAATTAGAAGTTTTTGAAAAGTTTTTTGAAGACTATAATCAATATATACGTATGCCAAAAACAAATGTGGAGTTTGCTTCTAGAATGGACCACATAATGGAAGAGTTTCAAGTATTTGAAAAAACAGATAATGCTTCTAACGATCCAGCTGCTACTACTAATGTTTACGACCAACCAACTGATCTACATAGGTTTGGCTCTGCAACTTGGAACAAAGGCACAAATTCTCCACCTATAGAGATAGTAAGTAACAGAGATTACAATCAATTAAAACTATCTCCTTTAACACAACCTACAAATAATTTTCCTGTTGCTAAATATCAACAAGACAAACTAACAGTTTTTCCAAGTCCAACAGCTTTTGCAAATACCGATGTTACTTTTAACTACATTAGGAAACCAGATTTAGTTAGATGGGGTTATTATGCTGGTAGCTTAGGTCAATTTATATATGACCCTACAGTTTTTGCGGCAAGCTCGTTAAATAACGGAGGAAGCTTGTTGAGTTCTATTAGTCCTAACTTAGACGCTACCGCGCCTACATTAGCTTTAGCTGAGTATGACAATAACTCTACAGGTGTAACAATAACATCAACTGGAGGTGGAACAGGTTTAAAAGTAAAGATGGCAGTAACTTTAGCAAGTGGTATTACTACTTTATTTGTTTCAGATCCAGGAGCAGGTTACAGCGTAGGTGATACAATAACTTTTGCAGCGGCTACTTTCGCTGGGGGTGTTGGTGTTGATGCGGTTTGCACATTAGCAGATGGCAACTTTAATTCAGGCAGTACATATGGATCTACTAACTTTGAAATAAGTGATAGCCAACAAACAGAAGTAATATTAGAAATATTAAAATACTCAGGAGTTATAATAAGGGATCCACAAATAGTTCAAGCAGCTGCTCAAGAACTAGCTCAAGAAGAAGTAAATTCAAAAAGATAATAAAACATGGGGTTAATAACTGAAACTAACGCACAATACTATTCTGGTCAACAGGCATTTACAGGTGTTACAGGAACTAGTTTTACTTGGACAGGTGATACTGAGTTAATTACAACAACTGCAAGTACTAATACTAATTTTAGTGTATTAAAAAATGGCACTGAGTTAGATTATGGTGCTGCTGCATCAGAGTACACAGCTTCTGGTAATGTTATAACTTTAGGCACAGCGTTAATAGCTTCAGATGTTTTAGTTATACAGTTATCAGAACCTTCGATATGGGAAAATTATGGTAGCTACGCTTACGTAAGTTTAACTGACATAGTTAATAATTTTATGGTTGCTTATGTTGGTATGGATAAATTAATACCTAGATGCAAAAGAACTGATGTTATATTTCATGCAAAAAGAGGTTTGCAAGAGTTTAGTTATGACACTTTAAAGTCTGTTAATTCTCAAGAGCTCACTATACCACCTAGTCTATCTTTAGCTATACCTCAAGATTATGTAAACTATGTTCAATTATCTTGGGTTGATAAAACAGGTGTTAAACATATTATATATCCAACTACTTTAACTAGTAATCCTACAGATTTACCTATACAAGATGCTTCTGGAAATCCAACTCAAGGTAGTTTTGGTCAAAACTTACAAGCTGCTCAATCAGAAACAGATACTAGATGGGCTAACAATAATAACTTAGATATAACAGGCCAAGTAACAAATGAGATTTTTGAAAATGCAGACGTATACGATTGGTCTTGGTGGAAAGCTGAGTTTGGTGCTAGATATGGTTTAGAGCCTGAAGTTTCACAAAAAAATGGTTGGTTTACTATAAATGAAAGAGAAGGTAAGTTTAGTTTTTCTAGTGGCTTAGTAGGTAAGTTAATAATATTAGAATACATATCTGACGGCTTAGCATACGATATGGATACTAAGATACCTAAAATGGCAGAAGATGCTTTATATGCTCATATAATGCATTCTATAGTATCTACAAGAGCTAATTTTCCAGAATATATAGTACAAAGATATAAGAAAGAAAGATCAGCTAAGTTAAGAAACGCTAAGATAAGATTAAGCAATATTAAACTTGAAGAATTTGCTCAAGTAATGAGAGGTAAATCTAAATGGATTAAACACTAAGTATGGCTCAAACTAAAAACACTTTTATAAAATCTAGAATGAACAAGGATCTAGACGAAAGACTAGTTCCTAATGGTGAATACAGAGATGCTTTAAATATCGAAGTTAGCCAGTCTGAGGATTCTGATGTTGGGACATTATCTACTTCTTTAGGAAACTTAAAACTAACAGATTTTGGATTAACTGATAATTGTGAAGCTAAAATAATTGGTTTTTTTGCAGATGAGAAAGATAAAGATATTTATGTTTTTATAACTAATTTTATAGATACGTCTCCTAGTAAACTAGATTTGTTTCCAAGTGACGATGCTATTTGTCAAATATGGAAAAGAAATATTGAAACAAATTTAAACACTAAGCTTGCAGAAGGTAAGTTTTTAAACTTCTCTTTGACTCATGAAGTGTTAAATATAAACCTACTTGAAGATTTATTATTTTGGACTGACAATAGAAATCAACCTAGAAAAATTAATGTTTTAAAAGCTAATCCAGGTAACGAAGCTAACCCAACGTATTACACTAATGAAGATCAAATATCAGTAGCTAAATATTATCCTTTTGAACCTATTGAACTACTTAATGACTATGTAGTAGACTATTCTGTTACGAGTAATGGCGGGGGAGTTCCTGGTACTCCAGCCCCTTATTTTGATTTATTAGATGAAATAGTACCTACAACAGCTAGCACAGGTGTTGGTGTTGGTTTAACAGTTAAAATAACTAGTGCTTCATCAGCTACTACAGGTAATTTAGTCGCTGTTGAAATAATAAACCAAGGTATTGGTTACCAAAACGGAGATGTTATAAACATAGCTCCTAAATCAGGTTCTGCTCAAATAACTTTAGTTATAGAATTACAGTCTACAATGAAAGACAAATGTAGTGAGTTCTTGCCTGAGACTACAACTGGAGAAGTTACTGGAACTTCTCTTACAATAACTTCAGGCACAGGATTTTCTTTTCAGTCGTCACCAAACAGTGCAGTGAACTTTGTTGGATGTTTAGTTAAGTTTGTCAATAGCGCTGGTCAAGATTTAACCCCTAAAGGTGCTATATGCACTGCTGTTGGGTTTGTAGGAGTAGCTATATTTCAAGTAGAGTGGAAAGGTACTCCTAATACTGTAACTTTAGACGTTGGGTCTGTCGTTACTTTTGGCGTTAACCCAGATTACGATGCTAACTGGCCTGGTGATTGTGAGTTTTTAAAAGATAAATTTGTAAGATTTGCATATAGGTTTAAGTTTGATGACAATGAATATTCTTTAATATCTCCATTTACTCAAGCTTGCTTTTTACCAAATCAAAATGGTTACTTTCTTTCTGAGTCTAGAGACGATGTGAATGGAGTCACACAAACTATAACAGATGCTGAGCTAGCTTACGAATCAACTGACTTAAAGTTTTTTGAAAACTTAGTTAATAGTGTTGATTTAAAAATACCAGCTCCAAACTATTTAAATTCTGCTAACAATTACTTTAGCAATTTAACTAGTGAAATGCATGTAAAAGAAATAGATATAATATATAAAGACGACAACGAAAATGTTTTAAAAGTATTAGATACTATTACTAAAGAAAGTTTTGAAAATGTTGATTATCCTTATATAATATATGACTATCAATCAAGATCGCCAATAAGAGTTTTACCAGAAGACGAAATAACTAGAGTAAGTGATAGAGTTCCATTAAGAGCTTTAGCTCAAGAGGTTACTGGAAATAGAGTTATATATGGCAATTACACAGACGGTCATACTAGTAACAATACTTTAAATTATGAAATAGCTGCAGCTGAAAAAGTTCAAATAACAACTCCTGAATCTGGAGTAATAAATCCTAATATTAAAAAAGAATATCAAAACCACACGTTAAAACAAAATAGAAACTAACAAGTAGGAGTTGTTTTATCAGATAGATATGGTAGACAGTCAGACGTAGTACTTTCTTCATTAGACAATTCTAAAACTACAGTTCTAGGTGAGTCTTATAGAGGTTCTACTATTTTCCATCCATTTTACCCAGCAGATCCAGGCCTTATTGATGCAGCAACAACTTGGGCTGGTGATTCTTTAAAAGTTCAATTTAACTCTGTAATACCTGAAACAACTGGTAAATTTGGTTATCCAGGCTTATTTAAAGATTACGAACCACCAACATTAAGCAATTTGCAATCAACTGGTGGATATACTGGGCCTGGTGCAACAGGTGCTGCTACAACTGGAGGTTCAGGAACTGGCTTAACTGTGGATTATGTAACTTTTAAACCTACAGGCACTTCATATATAGTATCTGCAACTATAAATAATCCAGGCGTTGGATATGCTAATGGAGATGTTATTACAATAAGTGGTAGTTCTGGAGATCCAGCAACATTTATATACAACACAAATGTATTTCCTAATCTAACAGGTTGGTATAGTTATAAAATAGTTGTTAAACAACAAGAACAAGATTATTACAATGTTTATTTACCTGGCATAGTAAACGGAGCTATAAACGAAGATGGGTTAGATAGTACAACTAGAGCTACTGTTAGTTTATTTGGTGACAATTTAAACAAAGTGCCTAAAGATTTATTTGATGTTGGCCCTAGCCAAACTAACTATAGATCAGACACTAAGCTAAGTTTAAGAGTTCAAAATGTAAATACTGTTTTTAATTCTAGCCAGCAGTTTTATCCAGGTACAGATGTTGAAGATGTTGTGTCGCTTTCTGAGTTAACAGATTTAGGCATAAGCTTAGATAGAATAAGCTCACAAGTGCAAACTGGCGCTACACCTCCAGCAGCTATAGAAATAGGTGAAGCTAATGATAAAATACAATCAGGAATGTCAGTTGCAGTTGTAAATATTTTTGGATCTCCTGTTATACCTCTTTCTGAAGGAGCATATGTTTTTCGTTATTACATAGATAGTTCTAATAAACCTTTAGTAGAAATAAGAGGAACTACTACAGCTATCCCAGCAAACTCTATAATAACTTTTGGACCAGCTGGTATTATTTACAACTCCAACAATAATCCTATTGTAGGTATATTATCAACATCAAAAGCTATTGGTGTTGCTGAAGAAGATAATTTTGCAGCAAGACTAGCAGTCGCAGAAACTCAACCTGTAAAATCTTTATTAGACATATATTATGAAACTACTACAGCAGGCTTAATAGATTCTTTGAATAGTGCTATAAAAGCTGGAACACCTGTTACTTTACCATTTGGTATTTCACCTATTAGTTTTAGCTTAACAGAAGCACAAACTGGACCAACAATTTGTACTAATACTTTTCAGCCATTAAGTGGTTTAAATGCAGATATAATAGATCCTAATACTACAGGAAGTTTAATTAGAGTTGTTGATGGTAATGGTAGTAATAGAACCAATGAGTTTAATTTAAGCTTAAGTAATAGTGGTCAAGCTACGATAAGTACCAACAAAGCTATTGGTTCAGGGTTTTTTGTTAGTGATAATCCTAATAAAACAAATTTTACGTTTGACGTAAAGTTAACTAACTCTGGAATAGATGTATTTAAAAGCTTCACAGGTAGCATAGAGAACATAAGACCTTCTTATGTTAACCCTAGTCCTGTACCTAGTAATTATTCTATAAGTAAAAATGGTGGTGTTATTACTGACGCTTATAAAGCTATAAATGGTAGTGGCGATGCGTCTTTGAATAAAAATGATTTAAAATGGGAATTAATATCTGTAGTACCAATAGCTGGTCAAAATAGACCTTTTAGCCCAACAATACAAGCTCAGGATCCTGGTGGTAACTTTGTTGAAATAGGACCAGGAGCTGCTAGTAGTTGGCCTACCGTTATACTACCAGCAAATTCAACTCCAGTTGAAAACTATCAAATAGTACTGCAAGAAAATTATATAAATAATAGCTTTATAAGAATAATAAAGGAAGATTTAAGCGGTCAAAGTAATATAGAAATAAATAATGATGGTGTAAAGATAGTTGTTAGAGATTTAAATACTGAAAGTATAGCTCCTTTTGAAATTGACCCTGATGGTAATCCAACGTTTATACAATCAATTTCAAATTTTTTTGGGAATGATGCTAATTTAGATCCTTTTAATGTCTCTATAGATGTTTCTTTAGCTGTTTACTTTATAACTTGGCGCGTAAAACTTAGAGTGGTAGACGGTGCTGGCTTAGCAGGTGATGAAATAGTTTTAGATATAACTCAACAATAGTAATAAGTATTAAAAATAAGTGATTATAAAATGGGTGCAATAGTAGAAGTAAAATATTTTAATTCATTTTGGGCTAAGCAAGTTCAAGGTAGTGGTTCTTATAACGATCCTAAGTGGCCTGGAATAGAGTGGAATCCTTATGGTTACCCTGTTTTCCCTGTAAATGCTATAAACGATGTTGATAATTGGTACATAGAAGAAGCTAGAATTAAAGGTGGTTACAACAACTCTATGGTATCACAAGGTGTAAGGGCTTATTTAAATGAAAAAAACCCTGTTCAAGATGTTAGAGAGTCTTCATTAATATACTCTGGTGTTTATAACTCTAGAACAGATGTTAACGAAACAAATGTTTTTTCTATTGGCAAAACTATAACTAGTGATTTAGATCCAGCCAACGGGAGTATACAAAAACTTTTTGCAGAAGACACTAACTTGGTTATATTCCAAGAAAATAAAGTTAGCAAGTCTTTAATAAATAAAAATACTATATATTCTGGAACACAAGGTGCTGCTGAAACACCTGATATACTAGTTATAGGACAAAACGTTCCTTATTCAGGTAGGTTTGGCATTGGTAAAAATCCTGAGTCATTTGCTCAATATGGATTTAGAAAATATTTTGCAGATCCCATAAGAGGATCTATTATAAGGCTATCTAGAGATGGTTTAACTGAAATATCTAACTACGGTATGAAAGATTATTTTAGAGATAACCTAAGTGCTTTAGATAATAATTACAAAACAGAAAACGTACCATGGACTCTAGCTTCTAATCCACCAGAAGAGACTACCAATCCATTTTATGTTGAAAATATTAACTCTTGTGACATATTTTTAGGTAGTAAAGTTTTAAACTTAAACTCTAGCAACGTTGCAGTTGATACTGGAGCTATAGTCACTAACACTTCTATAGTCCCTGGATCAGATCCAGTTATGGTAGCCGTAACAACTAACAATACTATCACCCCAGAAGATTCAGGTTTCTTTTCTTATGAATATAAAAGCAAAATAGTTGGTGGATGGGATAATCATAATAGATATTATACTGTTTCTCTTCAATCTAAGCCTGCTTTTGTTAGTGATAAATCTGACTTTGTTACTCTTTCATTCGATGACGGTATTAACGGTTGGGTTAGTAGATATACTTATAAGCCTGGTTTTATATTTAGTTTAAAAGGTAGTTATTTTTCTACTTACGAAAACTCTTTATATAGTCACTATGAATCTAATGTCGATAATAATAATTTTTTAAATTACTATGGAGTTAGATATACTTGTGGAGTCAATCTTATTGTAAATACAAATCCATCTATTAAAAAGAATTTTCAAACTATAAACTATGAAGGAGATAATGGATGGCAAGTATCTTCTTTTTCAAGTGACTCAACTAAGTATAATAATAGTGGTCAAGGTTTTGTAGATTCTGGAAGCACTATAAGAAGCTTTAACGAAGGTTTATATGTTGACCCAAATAGCGGTTATCCACAAAGAGTCGGTTTTGATAGAAAAGAAAACCTATATGTAGCCAAAATACAAAACCAGTCAAGTATTGGTTTTCAAGAAGTTTTACCAGGCAGTTCTTTAACTGGTATAAAAGGATATTTAATGAATGTACAGCTAAATGTAGATTCTAGCACCAATGTAGGTGGACCGAAAGAAATATGGTCTATAGGTACTACATTTGTTCAATCATCTTAAAAATAAAATATGTTATTAGAAATATTAGAAACATTTAATTACGAACCTAAATTAGCTATGCCTTTACCGCTTTTAGCTATAGCTGCTGTTGGTGCCGCTGGTCAAGTTGTATCAGGTATAGTAGCTAACAATAAAGCTAATAAAGCTAAAGCCGATGCTAAAACATTACAAGACCAACTTACAGACTTAGAAAACTCTAGACAAGATATTTATAACGCTAGTCAAGATATAAAAGATTTAGCTGGCCAAATAACTAATCCTTACGCTAATTTACCAGTAGCTACTCAAGCTGCAGAAATGCAAGCTGAACAAGCTGATTTAGCCTTGGCAAATACTTTAGATTCTATGCAAGCTGGAGGTTTTGGAGCGGGTGGAGCGACAGCTTTAGCACAAGCAGCAGCTAGAAGTAAAAGAGGTATATCAGCTAACATCGAACAGCAAGAAGCTAGAAACAATCAATTAAAAGCTCAAGGCGAAATAAGTGTTCAAAATCAAAAATTAGGTCTAGAGCGAGCAGCTATCGGGGCTGATCAACAAGCTTGGCAACAGCAAGAGAATAGAGAACTAATGCAGTTAGACAGAACACAAGCTTTAATAGACAATCAAATGGCTCAACAAATGCAATACCAGCAAGATGCTATGGGTGCTTTTACTGGAGCTGCAGGTGGTTTAATGCAAATGGGTATTGCTGGAGCTGGTAATATAGATCCAGTTGCTCAACAAATAAACGCTTTAAATAGACAGCAAAGAAAAAACACAAGACAGCACAATAGAATAATGGATAGAAAATCTAGAATAAATAGTAGACCTGCTTTTTGATAGTAAAAATTAATTAATAATATGGGAACATACAGACAACCAAGTCAAGTAATCGATAAAAGTTTTGACACTTTAAATCAGGGTTTAGAAAACGTTAATCAGCAAATAGGTAATGAACTTAGATTTCAAAGAGCTCAGGAAATAGCTAGAGCTAAAGAAGCTAAAAAAGAGCAAGAGAAGAAAGATAAAGAACTAAAAAACCTAAGAGATAGACAACAAGCTGCTGTAGATGGTTATCAAGTTAATATAGACAATTGGGAAGGTATTAATCAAAAAAGAACTGATGACTGGCAGCAAGAAGATGTTAGTATTCAAAATCAATTAAAAAACAATGCTCAACATTATTTAGATATAATGGGTGATAACTTACCAGATACAGAAGCATATAGAGGAGCTGAAAGAGCTATTAAAAATATGATAACTCAATACCCGGTTATGGCGGCTTTATTAAACGGCGAAGCTAAAGAAGTTGAAAACGCCTATATCAATGGAGAGTGGATTAAAGAAGGTAATGATGGTGCTATATTAAATAGTGATGATCCTTATCATGCCACCAAAAAGAATATGTTATTAGATGTTGCTAAGGGATATAATCCTGAAAGGTTTCAAGTTATAACCACACCATCTGGTTTTGATATTACTTATACAGGTGAAGACGGCAAGGAGTTTAATCTAAATGCTAATGATTATAAAAGTTATAAAGAAGGTGGCAACGATTTAGTAAGCACGGTGAATGGTAAAGAGTTTGATACTTTCATAGGTGGTGTTTGGGGAGAATTAAAAGAAGATTGGAAACCAGTTCAAAAGAAAATTATTGATTATAGAAAAGAGCTAAATGAAAAAGGTAAACTAGAGACTATAAAGTATACTGATGTTGAAAATAGTTATACTCAAGCTAGAGAAAATGTTAAAAGAAGCTTAGATGACTGGTTTAATAAAGGAGCTACTATAACACAATCTGAATGGCAAATGCTAGGTGGCAAGGGTGTTTATAGTCCAGACGAAAATAAAAAAGAAGCAAGAGATCTTTTAACTAAAAAAATAGAAAACAAATACTTAAAAGAAGAAGATAACTACACTTTAAGCGAGCAGGAAATACTACAAGGTGGAGGTAGTGGTAGTGGAAAAGGTGAAGAAGCAAAAATAGTAAGTTATGATAAAATAATAAATGATGCTGCAGCTTTAAAAAAGAGTCTTGATAATCCTAACGTAGATCCTAAAACTGGTAAAAGAATTACTAAAGAGCAAATTGAAGCCGGTGAATTTGAAAGATTATCTGCTACAGACAAAAGAAATAAGAAAAAACTAACTGATGATTTGAAAGCTAGATTTGAAGGTAGTGGTTTCGCCACAGGTTCAGGTACTAAAATAATACAGGATATAGAAATCAAGTACAAAGATGGTGAGTTATTCTTTTTTCCTCAAGTTAACTATGCTACAGCGGGCAAAGATGAGGATTTAAAAACTCTTAAAGAATACTCTTCAGGTATACCTCTCACAAATGAAAGATTATTAAAGTTTGAAAAACAAATAAAACAAATAGCCAAAGACTCCGTTGTTTCTACAGGTGTTGGAGCTAGTTTTAATAACTAAATTAAATAATATATGAATCCAGAAGCTCTACAAGCAGCATTCCAGTTATTCGTTGATACAGGTTATAATGGTACGTCAGATGACTTTGTTAATTTAATAAATACTAATCAAGAAGCTCTAAATGCATCATTTAATCAGTTTGTTGAAACAGGTTATAACGGCTCTGAAAAAGATTTTAAGAATTTACTAGGCGTAGATGGAGTAGAAAAGACTACTAAAGTAGAAGAGCCAGAAGTTGTTTTACAAGAAGCTTCTTTGGACTCACCTTACTTAAAAGATAGAAAGCTTGGAGAGTTTGTAACAGGTAGAGGTATGCCTGCTGAAATAGAGGATTTAAGTGTTGAAGAAAGAGAATTATCAAATAAAATAATATCTGATATAGAAAAAGAAGAAAATAAATCTAATAAAAATTTAACAGAACTTCAAAGCTATAATTATATACCTTTACCAGGTAGTGAATACTTTTTTAAAAGTCCAGAACTAGGATTAGATAATAATGTACAGCCCTTAGTCCTTTTAGATGATCAAAACTTGCCTATATATAACTATAATCCTAGTTATCTAGATAATAGATACGCTTCTATGTTAAATAAAGACACTGATGGTAATTTTCAAATGTTAGATAGTACTGGTAAAAAAGAAAATTTTAGAGCTGAATGGTTTACTACTGATGAAGGTCAATCCTGGGTGGAACAAAACTGGTTTAAAGAAGATGATCCTCAACTTGGTATTAAAACTGAAGAAATTAATAATTACGTGCAAACAGGTGTTAGTAGAGGAGGTGAAATAAACAGCACTAAAGCTTTGAATAACGAAATTGGAACTATATTAAATAATGACAATGTAAAATATCCACTACCTGAGGGTTTTACATTAGATCCAGGTGTTGTTGACCAAGCTGAAGAAAATGTTAATTTAAAAAATGCTGAAGTTTTAAGTGACTTTTACGGAAATAAATCGGTTGGTCAAGCTGGTTTTCATCAAAGGGAAATAATAAGACTAAGTTCTCAAAATGACTTATTAAACCCTAATGATTTTGGTTTTGGAGAAAATTTTAAGAAAAATTTAGAAAAAATAAAATATCACGAAAACGAAATTAATAATTTAAGAAAAGATTACTTTGCTAATCAATATGATGAAGATGGTACGCCTACTCAGTGGTATGATCTATTGTCAGGTGAAATGGTTAAAAAATCACAAGCAACAAGTACACAGCTGACTAATGAGAATAGAGATATAGCTAATGCTTCTAAAAAATGGGGTGATACAAATGTAGAAGTTTTATATAAGAAAGAAAATAAATTAATAAATGAAGTTGTTTATTTAGCTAAAAAAGCTCAAGAAAACCCTGGTCTTGTTAAAAGCGGTACTACTTTTGCTAGTCTTGAAAAATTAACTGAAAAACAACAAAAAGCTTTTGAAAAACAAGCTAATTCTAATTTTTTAGTTCCAGGTTTATCTACTTTACCTGGT
>Ga0115572_10003386_pt1 | contig 12584 bp, 14 predicted proteins | sample COGITO_mtgs_1206_FD_88681 | JGI IMG/M metagenome (GOLD analysis project Ga0115572, IMG submission 88681) | Pelagic marine microbial communities from North Sea - COGITO_mtgs_120607 | ecosystem: Environmental > Aquatic > Marine > Epipelagic | place: Germany:Helgoland, sampling site Kabeltonne... | reverse complement strand
TGAAAACGGCACTAAGACCACTCACACGATGTTCTACTCTGATGGTGAAGATACGGAATTACGTCTGTATCGCCGTCCAAGAGGTGACAAGCTCTTGTCTATCAAAAATCTAGCTAAAAAAGCTAAGGCTGGTGATACTGTCACTCTTAGTCACCACACTGGTGCATCCATTAAGAACTATACTGATGGTGTTTTGATGCTGTGCAATTACTACATTCAAGTAGATGTTCTGCAAGGAGAAGTGGCATGAAAGAACAAATATTCAGCAATTTCGTGTGGGCTATTGGAGGTTTGACTGAGGTAATTGGTCAAATGCACACTAGTACTACTAATGAATCAACCAAACTACACTGGCATGATAATGAGAACTACTGGTTCTCGCTAGAAATGCGTGATGATGGTATCTATGCAGAAATATCTGATAGCACAAATCCAAAGGTCATGTACGCCGCAATAGGTTACTGCCAGTATCATAGCATTGACTACATTCTACCGTGGCAAGAACATATAAATGCACAGATGGAGAAGAAAGCCATCCAAGACAAAGAGGGTTCTGATGAGTAAAGCCCCCTATGTAAGACCCCGAATGCGGGGCAACACTATGGTTTATGATATTAGATCAACCACTGCACTCTCTCAGGCGTTCCCCAACATCAAGTTCCCTGAGACCTATACCTCAAAGACAGATGCTAATGCCCGTGGATATGAGTTGAAGCGTAACTTTGAGGCTTGGAAGGCCGGAAACTATGATGCCATGTATGTAGATGAGCGTTCAGTAGAGGCCTCGGTGCAGTACTACAAGAAATCTATGTCGTACACTCAGATAAAGACTGATGCTACTAGGCGCTCATACTCTGAGCATCTGCGCCATGTGCTTCCACTCTGCATAACCGACACACAGTTTATGAAAATGAATGTGTCAGACGTTGACTATGAATATGCACAATCTATGTGGCTACACATACAGGATTTGGTATCAACACACAAAGCTAACCATACTTTCAAGGTGCTGAAGCTAGTTTGGAACGAAGGTCTGCGTGGAAGTAAGGTTAAGGCTAACCCTTTTACTCTAATAAAAGTACCAAAGCTACCTGACCGCAAAGTTATGTGGGATATGGATCAACTAACAGGCATGATTAAGTTCTGTGATGATAATGGTCACCCTTCTATGGGTACAATGCTTACTATGTGCTATGAGTTCTGTCAGCGTCCTGTTGATGTACGTAAGATGAAGTGGTCAAACATTGATGGCAAAACTGGTGTTAGTAATTTCATTCAGCAAAAAACTGGTAAGCAAATGAATATTAAAGTCACCAATGCTGTCCAAGAACGTCTTAAGCTTCACTCTAGGCGTAATACTGATGATTACATATTTGCAACAAGTTACGCAAATAGGCCATTTACTGCTGATAGGTGTAATAAAGTATTTCGTAAACTTGCCAAGGCCTATGGTATGCCAGAAGTCCCTCTTCTTAATGAATTTAATAAAGATGGGAGCCAGAAGTATTCAAACATATGGATGGCTGATCTTCGCAGAACTGGAGCTACTCATGCCTCACAGGCAGGGTGTACTGATAGAGAGCTAATGGCTCTTACAGGCCACCGTAACCCACAAATGCTAGTAGTGTACGCCCTAGAGGGTGAGATCGAAAGTACCAATGCAAATGTTAAAAGAGGACTACTCTAATGGATTGTTTTAAAGATATCTATACCCATGAGGGGCATATCAATAAGTACAAGGTGTTCTTAGTATTTGATGAAGATAATGTGCAGATTGAGCGTATTGCTGATATGGGCAATAACCTTCCTTACCCTAGACTAAATACTATGATGCTAGGGGCTACGTGGACTTCAGCCAGAACTAAAATGACTTATGAAAGGGTAATATAGATATGGGTACGGAACAGCTAAAGGTCGAGTATGTTGATCATTCTGGCAGTGATTTGTCAGTAGTCAACGCCGCCCGTGTGTCTTTTGATAAACGTTCTGAAGCTCTTGGATATGTGGGGGTTGAAGGGAAACCTATGACCCCCGTTATTCACGATGTGGATAAGAAGCTAATTAAGTATTTGGCTGACCATGAACACTACAGCCCGTTTAATCATGCATTTGTTACCTTCAGGTGTAGCGCACCCCTATTTGTTATGGGTCAGCTAAAGAAACATGAGTATATGCCTTGGAATGAAATATCCCGTAGATATATCAATAGTGAGCCTGAGTTTTATAGGCCAGATGATTGGCGTGAACGTAATGAGGATAAGAAACAGGGATCATCTGATAAAACTGTAAAAAGTTTGCAGTGGACTGAAATAGATACTGAGTTGCATACAGACGAACATCCTATGTGGGAATTTTGGGATGAGAGTATCACAGAATATACTGATTTTATTTACGGTGAAGTGGCTGAACTCTACCAGCGCATGATTGAAAATGATGTCTGTCCTGAACAGGCTAGAATGGTACTCCCACAGTCGATGATGAGTAGTTGGATATGGAGTGGTACTATCAAGGCAGTAGCTAAGATGTGCAAGCTTCGCTGTAAGCCGGACACTCAGTACGAGACCCGTGTAATAGCCAATCTGATAAGCAAAGAGATGGAAGAATTATACCCTACATCTTGGGCGGCACTAATGGGCAAACAGTACCCCTTTATAAGGCCCATGAGTCGTGATGAACGCACTAGAGCCACAGAGCGAGAGGAATCAAACGGCCTTAGTGACTTCCCTATAGTAAATTAATTGCAGAAATCGCACTGTGCGACAATCCAATGTGCGGTGCGATTTTTGGCAGTATTTTTAACAAAACGTAATAAAAACAATAACTTGGCTCCGGCGGTTGGGATCGAACCAACGACCAATTGATTAACAGTTATCGTTTGTTTTCAATGACTTACAGGGCTTTGTTTTAAACGCCTGTTAACACTAAGTGGTAATACTAACAATTAGTAAATACTTTATAACTAACACTACACTAGGTGTTGACAGAATAAATAATGCCTGTATGCTAACGCTGACCCTACGGGGCAGATACAGCCAACAACTAGGAAACCAATGACCTATCACCAGCAATTAAAAATAGTACAGACTATACCAGTACAGGAAGGCGAGACCCTAGTAGTAACTTGTCCCTTCTGTCATGGGCCAAAGAAGATGGCTCTTTCCAAGTCAGGCGGCAAACTACTCTGGTACTGTTATAGAGCTTCTTGTGAAGCCAAGGGTGTATACTCTGGCAAACGCAACCAGCAAGCTGTTAAGGACTACTTAAACAATGTAGACTTAAATAAGGCTAAGGCTAAAAAGCCTGTACCAAGCATAACTACTTCCATAGACAATCACGCCCCAGCCATAGACTACCTAAAGTCTGTGAATAGTTGGGATGCCTACCAAGATAATCTTATTAAGGTACGCTATGCCCCAGCAGAGGACAGAGTGCTGTTCTACGGAGAAGAAGGCGCAGTAGGACGTTCTCTTAGAAAGTTTGGCCCCAAGTGGTTATCTTATGGAGAACTGCCTCATGGTATTACTGTAGGAACTGGAGACATAGCTATTATGGTGGAAGATACTCCATCTGCTTGTTCCGTTAGTAGACTGTCGGGTTACGTGGGAGTAGCTCTCTTAGGAACTACCGTCACTCGCGGCATTCGACAAACACTTAATAAATACACTACTAAGTATTTAGTTCTTGACAAAGATGCATCTCTCAAGTCTATTGCACAAATGAGACACATAGATAGAAGTCTCAAAATACGATTAACCAACGTGGATTTAAAGGCCATGACTATAGGCGAAATACAACAGTTAATAAGTGCAGAGAGTAATTAGATTATGTCTTGGCACTTTGGATTTTTTGGTAAAAAAGTTACAAACTGGTGTAATAACAGTACGGCTCCACCTTATAATCGTAACTGGTGTTCCAGACTTGGTATACTCCAAGTTTGGTAACTCATCAGTTTTATGTAGAATGGCAGAGACTATAGGTACTGTCTAGAAAGAGAGTAAATTTAATACCAACAAGGAATACTACTATGAAAGCTAGAGCAATTTGTTTAATTGATTTTGATATCGAAGGCGGATTTAAGAGTGCCGCTGAGGAAGAAACCAAACTGGAGCAAGCCATCGCTAATTTATGCAAAGGTAATAAGAACGTAGTTCATTACCAAGTAGAGATGAGAGAGCGTAGAGGCAACAAAGATGGTTCCCATACAGCCCCAGATATTTCAAAGATGAAGTTTAGACAAAACTAGTCAATCTACCACAACAAGACTTTTAAGAAAAAAAATAGCCCTTCTACACCAGAGGGGCTTTTTTTTATTTTCTGATGTGTTATAGTGTGATTAATAACCCTATACAAAGTGCCAACTGTCAGGATACCTTATGGACAAATCACTACTAAAAAACTGTTTAAACTATGACTTCTACGAAGAGAATAAGACTAAGCTAAGAGCCTCGCTCTTTGAGGACTCTCTTAAAGAAGTCTATGAGACTATTATTAGTTCGCATGAGAAGTTTGCCCAAGACATAACTCCACTAGAGCTATTTGCATACTGGAAGTCTAACAACCCTACCTCTACTCAGTCATGGGCTAATGATGTAGAGGACACTATAAAATCTACTAGCAGTGCTGAGGATATAGACCCCACCATTGCTAAAGAAGTCATTGAAAAGCTATGGCAACAAAACGTTGGCCTAGATGTTGCTAACCTTGGGATTAAAATGTCTGAGGGTGAAACGGCGGCAATGGATGATCTTAATAGATTACTGGATCGTGTAGCAGAAGGATACTTACCGGATGATTTTGGTGAGCCTACTACTGACGATATATATGAGTTACTTGCTGTTACATCTAATGAGAACCGCTGGAAGTTTAACATAGAGACCCTTAGTCGTAATGTTTATGGCGTAGGCGGCGGAGAGTTTGCCGTAGTCTTTGCTTGTCCTGAGACAGGTAAGAGTGCCTTTATTGTATCTCTATGTTGCGCTCCGGCTGGCTTCTGTGAACAGGGAGCTAAGGTACTATACTTAGGTAATGAGGAAAGTACCAAGCGTACTAAGCTACGTGCTATTCAGTCCTACACTGGTCTCAGTCGTGAGGACATAGAGTTTGATCCTGTAGCCGCACTGTCCCGATACTCTGGTATTAAAGACAAACTAATAATGAAGGACATACAAGAGTGGGATGTTCAGAAGATGGAAGGCTACATAAACAAGATGAAGCCGGACTTGGTAATAATTGACCAAGCCGATAAGTTAGCTGTAGCTGGTCAGTTTAATGCCGGACATGAACGCCTGAGAGAATTGTACCGTAGGCTACGTGAAACAGCCAAGAAGTATGACTGTGCTGTAATCGGTGTATCTCAAGCATCTGCCGAAGCAGAGAACCGTACAAGGCTCTCCATGACTATGATGGAAGGTAGTCGTGTAGGGAAAGCGGCTGAGGCCGACCTGATAATAGGTATTGGTAAATTAAACAGCGGTGAAGAGGATGGCCCAGACAATAGCCGCTTCCTTACAGTGATGAAGAATAAGCTGTCAGGCTTTCATGGAACTATAATGTGCAACATAGAGCCGGAGATAAGCCGCTATGTCGTATAATATATTAGTACTAGACCTTGAGACTACTGTTAAGCGAGTGGAAGGACGAATTGATAACAGTCCTTTCAACCCTTTCAATAAGTGTGTGTCTGCCCACTACTGCTTTCTAAAAGAAGACTTCTTGTTAAATCTACCTGTAGTCACCAATGATATCTTCTTTCATACCCTACTCGAACAGTCGGACTATGCCGTGGCAGACCATACAAAGCTAAAGCAAAGTCTCAAAGAGGCTGACCTACTTGTGTGCCACAATGCTAAGTTTGATATTATGTGGCTTTTAGAGATGGGCTTTGAGCTTCCAGACAATGTGTACTGCACACTGATAGGGGAATACGTTCTCTGCAAAGGACAACGCCAGCCTCTTTCTCTAAAGGAAAGTGCCTTACGTAGAAGGCTGGTCAATCAAAAGAAGGGTGACCTAATAGATCAACTGTTCCGCGAGGGTACTGACTTTTCTGAGATGCCTATAGATACGATGCTAGAGTATGCAGAGGCAGACGTACTTACTACGGGTGAACTGTATTTATCTCAACAGCAAGACTTCCTGAAGGAAGAGAATGCATCCCTTAGTCCTGTAGTAGACCTAATGAATGATATGCTCATGTTTCTTGTTGAGATAGAGCGTAATGGTACTGCTATATCGCTGGACACTCTAGAGGATGTTGAGAGAGAATTTGAGTTAGAGAAGAGTGAGTTAACCGAAAGGCTTAAACAGATAGTTGAGATAGTAATGGGAGATAGCCCTATTAATTTGAATAGTGGTGCTGATATGACCAAGGTGGTGTACTCCCGTGAGGTAACTAGCCGTGAAGCTCATCAACAGACCTTCAATATAGGCACTAACTCAGCCGGAAAAGCACTAAGACCCCCTAGAATGACCCCTAAAGAGTTTTCTGATGCTGTTCGTTCTACTACTAAGGTTGTCCAGAAGACGATGGCAAGTAGGTGTGTGGACTGTAATGGCATAGGGAGCATCCAACAGTACAAGATGATTACACGTACCAAGAACAAGAAGAAGTTCAGGGTACAGGGTGAGCCATATAAGAACAGGACTAAATGTAAGACCTGTAAGGGTTTAGGCGCAGTATATAATCCAACAGGTGAGACCGCTGGACTAAAAATGACGCCTAAAAATCCTAACTACGCTTCGATTAATGGCTTTAAAACTGATAAGGAAACTATCAAGGTACTGATACAACAGGCCCAAGGAAAGGGCTATGACATTGCCGTAGAGTTCCTTACCAAGATGAGTAGACTTAATGCTGTATCTACCTACTTAGATAGCTTTGTAGCTGGTATACAGAGAGGCACACGCCCTAACGGACTACTCCATGCTAACTTCAACCAGTGTGTGACTGCTACTGGTAGATTAAGTAGTAGTGATCCCAACTTACAGAACCAGCCGAAGAGAGGCTTCCCTGTACGAAAAGCTATTGTATCTAGGTTTGGAAATTCGCATCTGATCGTTGAGGCTGACTACTCCGGCCTAGAATTTAGAACGTGTGTGGAGTTATCTAAGGATGCTCAGGGTATGTCAGACATACTTGAAGGCAAAGATATCCATGCCCAGAGTGCTGGTATCATTCTACAGAAACCCGCTAGTGAAGTTACTAAAGAAGAACGTCAGTTGCAGGGGAAACCTAATACGTTTCTACCACTATTTGGCGGCACTGGTTATGGCTCCCCAGATCATGTCAAGGCATACTTTGGTAGGTTTTATGAGATTTATGAGGGCATACACGGCTGGCATCAGGCTCTCATGTCTGGGACGCTAAAGAATGGTACAGTAAAGACACCCTCTGGTAGGCAGTACTTCTGGCCTAATGTTACCCGTACTAAGAATGGCAGGGTCACTCACGTAACACAGATATTAAATTACCCCGTACAGGGCTTTAGTGCAGACTTAGTGCAACTTGCTTGCATTAGGGCTTTAAGACTTTTTAAGGCATCAAATCTACAGTCCAAACTAATATTAACAGTCCATGATAGTATTGTAGTAGACTGCTTTGCTCCCGAATTAGAGCAAGTAAAAGCAATACTAACAGAGGCCATGACAAAAGTAGGAGATGAGTCCAAAGAGCGTTTTGGCTACGCACTAGAAGTCCCTTTGAACATCGAAATAAGTGCTGGAAATAATTGGTTAGAACAGTCGGATTTGGTGTTGACGAATGCCACCTAGTAGTGGTACAATGATAACTCTTAACAAGGATGAACCTATGAATGAAATAGTAAATGTAACAGGTAACCTAAGCCTAGATGAATTAGCCTCTAAACTTGGGGCAACATCACTCAATAGTAAGGGGCCAAGTATCCCTACTTTGAAAATAAACTCCCGTGGCGAAGATGCTAATGGAGTACAAATACCATTAGGAGCCTTTTTCTTAAATACACCTATTGAAGATCGGGTGTATGCGAAGGAAGGTGTACGCTTCCACGCACTCAGTAATAAAATTCAGTACCAACATTGGGGCGAAGAAGGTCTCATTAATAAGTCTATTCTATTAGACTACGCTAAAGAAGAAGGCCGTGATATGTTAGGTGGTTACAACTGTAATATGCCTACGTATGAACAGTCCCGTAACTTTACCGAAGAAGAGCGCAAAGAGTATAATGGCATTGATCGTTATCGTGTTGTGCGTGGACTAGTATCGTATACTGGTAAGACTGCTTCTGGTGAAGAGCGTACAATAGAAAATCAACCCTGTGTCCTGTCTCTTAAGAGGAAGAACTATGGGCCTTTCTACCATGATGTTCTAAACCGCATGGGTGAAAAGAAGGTGTGGGACTTTGAAAGCATTCTAAACGCAGACAAGGTTACTTCACCTAAAGGAGCTACGTATTATGTTATGCGTTTTGATCCGCAATTCAGTACACCTGTTGCCATGTCCCAAGAAATTCACGATAGCCTAAGTGCTGTGCTAGAATTGATTGATGGCGAAAACAGTCGTATTGAGGATGCTTGGAAAAAGTCTAACATCCAGTACGTAGAAGATCAGGCAGATGAAGAGTTGGCTGATACTCTAGAGGAACTCGAACAGTCCTTTGACGAAGCCTCTTAATGGGAATTGTCAATGACATGAGTAACAAGGTATACCACTCCACCAGTGGTATATCTTCCTCTGCCGTTAAAACGGTATCTAAGAAATCTGTAGCTCACTGGAAGGGTGAGAAGCGTGTGCAGACTAGTGCTTTTACTATGGGTACTGCCGTACACGCTCTTCTGCTAGAAGAAGACAAGAACCTTGTACACAAGGGGCCAAAGACACGGCGCTCAAAGGCTTTTACAGAACAGGAAGAGAAGCTTAAAGATGATGAGGTTCTTTTAACTGAGGTTGAGTATTACACTGCCAAGAAGATTGCTAAAAGCACTCTAGCTAATACGGACTGTAAGAAGTTTTTACGGCACAAAGAAAGAGTGAATGAGCAAAGTATATTTGCAGAGTGTGAAAACACAGGACTAATGCTCAAAACCAGACCGGATTTAATGATACTCTCTGAGAGGACTGTCTTTGATGTAAAGACTACTCAGGATGCATCTCCAATGGGGTTTAGCTCAGAGTGTTTTCGCTATGCCTATGATATTCAGGCGGCGTTCTACTTGTACGTCTGTAATCTTGCTAAACTGGATGTTAATTCTTTTAAGTTTCTGACTGTGGAAAAAACAGCCCCGTATGTTTCTCACGTTCACGTAGTTTCAGAAGAACTACTAGCAAGTGCGACTGAGAGAATGCACAGGACTTTGGCTATAATTGCTGATGCTGAGAAGCAAGAAAACTATGACACTGGATGGGGTGACTACAGTATCATAGAGAAACCTAAATGGCTATAAAAGCACAGAGTGCTAAAGCCAAGGGGCGCAGACATCAGCAATGGGTTCGGGACAAAATTCTAGCTCTCTTTCCTAAAGCATTACTCCCCGATGATGTCCGTAGTACCTCTATGGGCGCTGGTGGCGAGGACATTCAGTTGTCTCCCGCCGCCAGACGCTTATTTCCATACTCTGTTGAGTGTAAGTCTTTTAAGAGCTTTGCAATCTACAAGGTAATGGATCAGGCCACAGAGAACTGCCCCAAGGGTGCAGAGCCTGTAGCTATCATAAAAGCAGACCGCCAGAAGCCTTTGGCTGTTGTAGATGCAGAACATTTTTTCAAGTTAACGAAAAGAAAGTAACTTATGTCAAATTTAAAAAATAATACTTTGAGTATCACCATAGAGATTGATCAAGATACTGATGTTATGGATATCCAACTTGAACACAGTCTGTCTGACTCTTTGGAAGACGGTCAAATGGCATTCTATTTAGATATGCTGAATGGAATTGGTTATAAAATTAATGCTGAAGCCGAAAGTATGGCCTTCCAAGGTAGTCTTATTCGTAAGCTAAGTGAGCTTAGGGAAGAGATTGAGGAATTAACTGGTGATGAGATACTCTTTGAGCCGGATGAGGAGCTACTAGAAAAGCTTAAAGAGGCTAAAGATGATAACGTCATTAGCATCAAAGATAAGCTTCACTGATGGTGTCTACTAAGGATTTGGTTAACCCTAGTATGGTTAATAGTCCCCCGCACTATAATCAATCCATTGAATGCATAGACGCAATGAAAGCTATGGCTGATGGAACAGCCCTGCCCCCTCATCAGGCGTATTGCTGGCAGAACATATTCAAATACCTTTGGCGCTGGCCTTACAAAAATGGGCTTGAAGACCTTAAGAAATGCCGCTGGTACTTAGATCGTTTAATTGAGGAGTTAGAAGAATGAACTCACCGTCTAAAATTGGTTGCTCCAGAGATGAACAACTATTGTCAGCTATGACAGAAGCAAACTCAGAATTTCCTACTCAGGATATGATGTATACGCCTCTACAGATGGTTCGTGAATTTTCTAGTATAATGGATCAGCCATTAGACCAGCCTTGGCCCAAAGACGCTGACTTAGAGAATTTACGCTGGGACTTAATATCAGAAGAATACGGCGAATGCTGTGATGAGAGTTCTACAGGTAATCGACCAGCAAGTATGCTGAAAGAATTGGCAGACTTAGTATATGTCTGTTTTGGCTATGCCGCCACATACGGGTGGGACTTAGATACGGCTCTAGAAAGAGTACACGCATCTAATATGTCCAAACTAGGGGACGATGGTCTCCCAATCAAAAACGCAGAGGGCAAGGTAATTAAAGGCCCGAATTACCAGTACCCTGATTTAACTGACTTAGTGGAGACTAGTGATGGATAACTACCTACCAACTGACTATCAAACCTTTATAGCAACCTCTCGTTATGCAAGATGGCTTGAGAGTGAAGGACGCCGTGAGACATGGGGTGAGACCGTATCTCGCTACATGAAAAATATTGTAATGCCGATTACTGGAGATGATAGTTATATAAAGAGTATTGAACAATCTATTCTTGGATTAGAAGTAATGCCTAGTATGCGTTCTCTAATGACGGCTGGGCCAGCGGCGGCACGGGATAATACCTGTATGTACAACTGTAGCTACCTACCCGTAGATGATCCGAAGGCCTTCGATGAGGCTATGTTTATCTTGCTCTGTGGGACAGGCGTTGGCTTCAGTGTCGAGAGAGAGTGCATCAACAATCTCCCAGATGTGCCTAAGCTCTTTGAGAGCAATACTGTCGTAGCTGTCAGGGATAGTAAAGAGGGATGGGCTAAGGCTTTTAGACAAGTTTTGGCACTCCTTTGGGCTGGGGAAATTCCTGAATGGGATGTAAGCAAGGTTAGACCCGCTGGTGCTAGGCTTAAGACCTTTGGTGGACGGGCTAGTGGCCCTGCCCCTTTAGTAGACTTATTTAACTTCGCTATTAAGACCTTCAAGGGCGCACAAGATAGAAAATTGACCTCACTCGAATGCCATGACCTTATGTGTAAGGTAGGAGAGATTGTAGTCGTGGGCGGTGTTAGACGCAGTGCAATGATTTCATTAAGTAATCTAGATGATGATCAGATGCGTCATGCTAAGTCGGGTACGTGGTATGAACGTGATCCCCACAGAGCTTTAGCTAATAACTCTGTAGCCTACTCTAAAAAGCCTGACAGTATGTCCTTCATGCGTGAGTGGATGGCTCTAGTTGAAAGTGGCTCTGGAGAGCGTGGTATCTTCAACAGACAATCCGCTAAGAAGCAAGCAGCTAAGAATGGGCGGCGTGATACTAACTATGAGTTTGCGACAAATCCATGTTCAGAAATTCTGTTACGCGGAAATAGAATAGATCAAAAGACGGGTAAGCCTATAACTGGTACTGGTGGACAATTTTGCAACCTCACAGAGGTAGTTGTAAGAGCCACAGACACAGTAGAGGATTTAGCCCGTAAAGTCCGTATCGCCACGATCTTGGGTACTATACAGAGTACTTACATAAAGTTCCCTTACCTACGTAAGATTTGGGAGACTAATACCGCAGAAGAGCGTTTGTTAGGAGTATCCCTTACGGGCATAATGGACAATCCATTAATGACTACTGCTAATGCGGCTTTGCAAAAAACTTTGGAGCATCTTAAAAATGTTGCTATTGACACTAACCTTGAGTGGTCTGAACGCCTTGGCGTCCCTCAGTCTACTGCTATTACGTGCGTTAAACCTTCCGGTACGGTATCACAACTGGTTGATAGCGCCTCTGGTATACACGCTCGTCACAGCCCCTATTATATTCGTACTGTTCGTGGTGATACTAAAGACCCACTAACTCAGTTTATGATAGACCAAGGCATTCCCAATGAGCCAGAAGCGTTCAGGCCGGATCAAATGACTGTATTTAGCTTTCCAGTAAAGTCTCCACAAGGCGCTGTGTGTACCCCTGATATGAGTGCTATTAAACAGCTTGAGATGTGGTTGATGTACCAGAGACACTGGTGTGAGCATAAGCCTAGTGTGACTGTTAATGTAAAAGAAGATGAGTGGTTTGAAGTAGGTACATTTGTCTATCAGAACTTTGATGAGATGAGTGGTGTTAGTTTTCTTCCATACGATGATC
>Ga0115572_10003383_pt1 | contig 12587 bp, 11 predicted proteins | sample COGITO_mtgs_1206_FD_88681 | JGI IMG/M metagenome (GOLD analysis project Ga0115572, IMG submission 88681) | Pelagic marine microbial communities from North Sea - COGITO_mtgs_120607 | ecosystem: Environmental > Aquatic > Marine > Epipelagic | place: Germany:Helgoland, sampling site Kabeltonne... | reverse complement strand
CGAAGCCTTTTGTTGTTTTTTAAAGAGGTAGTTTATGCTTCCCGTGATCGCTCTAGTTGGGCGACCCAATGTGGGCAAATCCACATTATTTAACCGTTTAACACGTACTCGTGATGCACTCGTTGCCGATTTTCCAGGCTTAACACGAGATAGAAAATATGGCCAAGCTAACTATGATGGCTATGAATTTATCGTGGTAGACACGGGCGGTATTGATGGTTCTGAAGAAGGTATTGAAATCGAAATGGCCGATCAGTCGCTACTGGCGATTGAAGAAGCGGATATCGTATTGTTCTTAGTTGATGCCCGTGTGGGTATGACGGTTGCCGATCAAGCCATTGCGAATCACTTGCGCAAGCAAGAAAAGAAAAGTTTTGTTGTTGCCAATAAAACCGATGGTATTGATGCTGATTCAAATTGTGCAGAATTTTACCAATTATCTTTAGGTGAAGTGCACCATATTGCAGCAGCTCATGGCCGTGGTATTACACTACTGCTAGAACATACTTTACAGCCTGTAATCGCTCAGCTCAGTGCAGAAAACGATGATGGTGAAGACAACGATGACGAACTCATTGATTTATATTCTGAAGAAGACGGTGAAGCAGAGCAACAAGCGTTTGCTGATAAACCGGTCAAATTAGCAATCATTGGTCGTCCAAATGTAGGTAAGTCAACACTAACAAACCGTATACTCGGTGAAGAACGTGTAATTGTTTACGATATGCCAGGCACAACCCGTGACTCGGTTTATATCCCAATGACACGCAACGACAAAGAGTACATATTAATTGATACCGCCGGTGTGCGTAAGCGCAAAAAAGTAAGCGATGTCGTTGAAAAGTTCTCTGTGATCAAAACGCTTCAAGCTATTGAAGATTCTAACGTCGTACTTGTGGTTGTTGATGCACGCGAAGGTATTTCAGATCAAGACTTGAGCTTACTTGGTTTTGCATTGAACTCTGGTCGTTCATTAGTTATTGCAGTGAACAAATGGGATGGCCTAGACACCTACGTAAAAGATCGTATCAAATCAGAGCTTGATCGTCGTTTAGGTTTTATTGACTTTGCTCGTATCCACTTTATCTCAGCGTTACACGGTACGGGTGTTGGTCATTTATTTGAATCAATTGATGAAGCGTACGAGTCAGCAACTAAGCGTATTAGTACTGCCATGCTACGCCGAATTATGGATATGGCACAAGCAGACCACCAGCCGCCACTTGTACGTGGTCGTCGTGTGAAGCTTAAGTATGCCCATGCCGGTGGTTATAACCCGCCACGAATCGTCATTCACGGTAACCAAGTTCACGATTTACCTGATAGCTATAAACGCTACTTAATGAACTACTACCGTAAAGCGTTAAAAATTATGGGCACGCCAATCAAAATTGAATTTAGAGAAGGCGACAACCCATTTGCTGGGCGTACAAACAAAGTAACGCTTTCGCAAAAACGTAAGATACGCGCCTTTAGTAAAGAAAATCGTAACAAATAGTAGCGCTTTTCATACGCAATTTAAAAACCTTGCTAGGTAAACTCGCAAGGTTTTTTTATGATTAAAATTAATAGTTTAGTATTTTATTTTTCGCAAATACGCTAAAACTGTGCTTTATTTATAAGATAAATGAACACCAGTGAGCTGTATATGGAATTAATGAGCCAAGTTATCTATGTTGATGACGTTGAAGAAACCTTAGACTTTTATTACCAAGCATTTGGCTTTGTTACTTTTTCATTAAGTGAAAATGCTGAATATGGTGAGCTCTCTACGGGCAATATAAAAATAGCATTTGCAGCGCATCCCTACGCGCAAGCGCATTTTAAACAAGGGTATATTCGCGCGCATCCAAAGCAACCTGCGCTGGGCTTTGAACTTAGGTTTAGCTGCACAAACCTTATTGAAAGTTACGATAAAGCAGTACTTGCAGGTGCCGAGCCACTTTGTCCTCCAAGTTTAAGAGAAACGCAGCATTATGCGTATGTTAGGGCAATAGAGGGAACGTTAATTTGTCTATACCAAGCCTGAACTGTCACCCTTCATCGAAATACCATGAAAGCTTAACCAAGTAGACATATTAGAAACACCGTTTTGTCATCAACTTTAGTTAATTTATACCCAACTAAATAAGGAGATGAAAATGACCACATTACTACTGACTTTATTACTACTTAGCCCTGCTGACATCGCATTAGATAAACAGATAAAGCAACAAACCGCACACACTTTAAAAGCACTGAACACAACTCACGAATTACAACTAAAAGCCGAAATATCAGCGACGCTTAAAAATGCAGAGCCACACTTTGCTATCAAGGTTGATAAACAAACATTGGCAAAAGTACAAACAGAACAACAGCCGCTAACACAAGAGTAAATGGCTGTTTAATTCTGTCACATCAGTCATGACACTATATGGACAAATCGCCTAGTTACTTAGCCACTTTTAGCTAATAAACGCGTTAAGCTCTCGGGAACAAATTTCCGCTGAGCGGTGATCGCATAAAACAGTTCATAAGCATCGGTTAAACGCTGATACTGCGATAAAATATTTTGCTCTATCTCATCTTTAATTACGACTGGCGGAAGTACCGAAAAAGCGCCACTATCACGCACCAATAATCGTAACATTGCCATATCATCTGCTTCAGCTTTGATCTCAGGTTTGTACTGCCACTGAGCACACAGCGCATTAAATGAATCTCTAATTGCCGATGTTTTACTAGGTAATACCCATTGTGCATTTTCATAACCCACAGGAAAGTCACTCATTACCTTTTTGTTGGCGGGACCGACAATCGCTAAAGGTTGACGTGAAACGAGTTGGCTTTGCCACAGTTGATCGTAATGCTCTGTTCCAACAGGTTTATTTGTTAACACAAGATCTAACTCATGCTCTGCTAGGCCATTTAATAAACCATCCATACGCCGTGCAGTGAGTGAAAAACTAATTTCAGGGTCGTTCAACAGCGGGTTTATAAATTCTTCAATAAAGTTACGCGAAAGAGTGTTGAGCACACCAATTGATAAATGCTGTTTTTGCGCAATAATTCCTTTAGTTAAAAAAGAAGAAAGCTCCTCCCCCGTATTAAAAATATCGTTTGCGTACTTTAAAACACGTTTGCCGGTATCAGTTAAACTAAGGCTGCGCCCTTTTCGCTCAAATAAACTAACGTTCATAGTTTGCTCGAGCTGCTTGATTTGGCTTGATAAGGCTGATTGAGATACATGCAATTCTTTTGCAACGTGGGTTAAGTTGCCCTGTAACGCAACACGCCAAAAATAATACAAATGATGATAATTAAGACGATTCATAATAGTTAACTAAAACAGAACGATTACTTAGATTATATCTATTTTTCTTTGGTTTACAACTTTGCCATACTGGCTCCATTATTAAAAGGAGTCGACAATGAATGAATTAATCATGTCATTATTGGTGCTAACAATCCCCGTTAGCCTAATAATTTCAGCTTATAATGTGGGCGTTAAAACCCAATCAAGTAACGGGAAACACCTATATTATTTGCTCATTGCCAATGCGTGTTTACTAGTCAGTGTGGCTGTAGCACACACAGTATTCTCATTCACTCCCTTCCCTTTTCTATCTTTATCACCCACGCGGCTAATTATGCTAGCGCTGATTATGTTTATTGGAATTAGCCTCGTTAAATTCTGCCAAAACTATATGGCTGGTGAACCTCGCATTAACTATTTCTGGCGCTGGTTACTCACTACATTGTCTGCTGTAACATTGGTGGTGATCAGTAATCATTTAATGCTCTTTTGGCTTGGCTGGCTGTGTATTAGCTTGGCATTACATCAACTACTTATGTTTTACCCAAACAGGCCTCGAGCTGCACTTGCTGCGCACAAAAAATTTATCGTTGCGCGCTTAGCCGAAAGCTGTTTATTACTGGCCTTTGTTTTACTTTATATAGTTCATAACTCGTGGTTAATTAGCGATATTAGCCTTGCCTATAGCAATAATGTAGGCCCACTTAGTGCTAGTGAACAACTTGCAGCCGTGCTTATTGCCATAGCTGCGCTGATAAAATGTGCGCAATTACCTCTGCATGGTTGGCTTATTCAAGTAGTAGAAGCGCCTACTCCTGTGAGTGCATTACTGCATGCTGGGGTTATAAACCTTGGCGGTTTTTTACTGATTTTATTTGCCCCTTTGTTTATGCAAGCGACAGTTGCACAGTGGTTGGTATTAGTTGTTGCAGGTTTAACCACAGTTATCAGTGCGTTAGTAATGACAACACGAGTTAGTGTTAAAGTAAGACTAGCTTGGTCAACCAGCGCACAAATGGGTTTAATGCTACTGGAATGTGCACTTGGGTTATTTGAACTGGCGCTACTTCATTTAGTTACTCACTCAATGTACAAGGCCTATGCTTTTCTAAACGCAGGCAATGCAATAACCGAAGATATAAACCGCCGTCATGCACCAGAACACACGCCAAGCGCTTCACATTGGCTACTGGGAGTTAGTATATCCTCAGTCATTACTGGTTTAGCTTGGTATTTTAGTGATTACAATGGAGCTGTAAGCATTTGGCTATTATTAGCAGGTGCTTTGGCAATTCTCATCGCCACTAAGCATGGTAAATCGCAGGGAACTATTTTCATCCCAATGATTATTATCGCTTCGTTAGCAACACTAAGCTATATCAGTTTAAAAGCCTTTTTTACTCTAGCTATTGGCACTACCGCATGGCGAGAAACCGCTTTCAGCACAGCTGATAACTGGGCTATCCTGCTCATTGTTGCGCTAATAGGGTTTAGCTATGTACTAAAAAATCAAAGCCAGCACCCTAGAGTTAAAGCCCTCTCAACCCTTTTATTTGCTGGGTTATATCTTGACGAATGGTTTACCCGACTAACGTTAAAAATTTGGCCTATTCGCTTGCCAGTTAATGCGCACACAAATACTAAAAATCACACTAAAATAGTGACGATACTGGAGTCAAAATCATGAACGCAGCAATCGCACAGTGCGAAAAAAATACGCTCAGCCCTAAACACAAAGACATATTAAACACTGTATGTGGGTATATTGCACCTAGCTGGCCGTTAGACCAAATGATTGCCGTTAATCCATTTTGGCAAATGCGCATGCTGCCGATTGAGCAGGTTGCCGCGCGCATAGGCACATTGACCAATGCCAAATTGCAAATGCCTAAAACGTATTACCAAGAAAAATATAAACAGCGCACTATTACCGATAAACATCTACAGGATGCAGCCCTCATATTGGGCGTAGATATAACCACTGAGCAGCTTAAAGACTCACTCAATATTGAGTTGCCTTTAAAGCATTGGCATAACATTGCTGATTTATTGGATACCCAACGAGATCCCCATAAAATGGCATGGCATGATGAAATCATTCAGCAAATTAGTCAGTTTTGTGCAGCCCATTATCAGCAACTTGGCCCCATGCTTCACCGCAATGAGGTACTCGATATTGACGACCTTTATGCTCATTGGCTAAAAGTTATAAAGGCAGACAAAGGTGTGAGCATTATTATGGATGAAAAACACCTCAACCGGTATTTTGCTCAGCTGCCAGATACAGCAGATGAGTTAATAGCCATGGCGATTGATTGTTTAGCAATAAGCGAAGACACCTTAGAGTATTATGCTCACTCATTACTACTCGATATAAATGGCTGGGCATCCTGGCTTGCTTATCTACGTTGGCAAGGGGATTTGTATCAACAGCCCCATGAAGAAATGCACCAGTTGCTGGCAATTCGCATGGCATGGGACATGGTTATATGGCAATACGTTGAGCAACATGACCCCAATAATTTTCAATTACTGCGTTCGCAATGGCAACACGAAAAAGCCGAGCTATTTGAGCGTTTAAACAACCATAAAATAGCACAACAGCCAGGATGGGTATGGGCTAAAGCTCATGAGTTAAGTTATCAACAATCGCTGAATGAAACCCTAATCAATTCAAGCAAAGTCGCTGCGGCCAAAGCGCAACTGCAAGCGGTATTTTGTATCGATGTACGCTCTGAAGTCATGCGCCGTGCGCTTGAGTCGCAAAGTCAAACAATAGAAACCTACGGTTTTGCTGGCTTTTTTGGCTTACCTATAGAGTATCAAGCTAGTGAAAGCGCGCTAAAGCGCCCGCAATTACCCGGCTTATTAAAGCCAATAATTCAAGTTAACGAGCAACAAAGCAGCCGTAAAAAAACCACACGCAGCTTAACTGCCGCATGGCAAAATTGGTCTAAAGCAGCCCCTTCAGCATTTTCAATGGTTGAATCAACTGGCTGGCTCTATGCACTCAAGCTGTTAAAAAATACCTTTTTAGCAAATAATACGTCGAACCATCATTCAAATGACATTCAATGGCAACTGAGTAAAGACAGTATCCAGCTCAGTACTGAAGACAAAACCGAACTCGCTTACACTGTTCTTAATGCAATGGGACTTACTGACTATGCACAAAAAATACTACTAGTAGGGCATGGCAGCCACAGTACTAACAATTTGCATGCAGCTGGCCTTGATTGTGGTGCATGCGGCGGTCAAACAGGGGAAGTAAATGTGCGTGTTTTAGCATCCTTACTTAACGACCCTGAAGTACGCAAGCAACTACAAAGCCGCGACATGGCATTGCCAAATGATTGCCAATTTGTCGCCGCTTTACATAATACAACCACAGATGAAATAACTCTTTTTGATTCATCACTCAACCCGACTATGGCGCGATGGCTGCAAACAGCCACTAAACAAGCTCAACAAGAGCGTTTGCAGCACATCGATCCAAGTTTAGCGAATGCGTCACACAATCAAATTAATCAAGCCTATCAAAAACGTGCTAATGATTGGTCACAAGTGCGCCCTGAATGGGGGCTTGCAAATAATGCTGCATTTATTGTGGCACCGCGTAACTGGACCCGCGACGCTGACTTAAAAGGGCGCAGCTTTTTACATGATTACCAATGGCAACACGATACTGAGTTTGCTCTTTTAGAGTTAATTATGACAGCCCCGATGATTGTAACAAACTGGATCAACACCCAATACAATGCCTCCGTGACTGATAACTATAAGTACGGCAGTGGCAATAAAGTGCTTCATAATGCAGTGGGGGGTAACATAGGCGTATTTGAGGGCAATGGTGGCGACTTACGAATTGGCCTAGCCATGCAATCTCTGCACGATGGTAACCAATGGATGCATGAGCCTTTAAGACTAAGTGTTTATATTGCTGCACCGCGTGATGCAATCTTTGCCATTTATCAAAAACACAACATAATTAAAGACCTAGTAGATAATGATTGGTTAACACTACTGCGTTGGGGAGATAACAATGAGATTGAACGTTTGTGCAAAAGCACATGGTATAGCCAAATAGCCGCAGCCGAATAACACTGCGCCGGCTCGTTATCGTAAGCGAGACAGACGCTTTTGCTTCTCGAAGCTTAAAAATTGATGAGCAAACAACCACTAAAGTAGTGGCACAAACATGCGCAAAATTTGAAGGTCAGCACTGGATATTAACCTTGCCTAATGCTTTGGAAGAAGGGCTTAACCTAACTCAATTACAAGCGCGATAGATTTAGCAAGGCGGCTTAACGCTAAATACCCTGAGTGTGATACAGCAAACTTTGTAATCCTTAAAGTTATCCATTTACACTGATAATTTAGACTAAACGCTGGTTAAGTTAGGTATCTGCCAGCGCTTTTTCAATCAAAGGCACTAGAGGCGCTGGTAATGTAATATTGCCAGCCAAAACAAAGTCATGTGCCTTTGGTGACATTTTTTGCCATGTACGCTGTAAAATACCTATCCACTTTTGCTCATCATAATCTGGCTTTGTTTGGGCAAAGGCCAACATGTAATGCTCAATAAACACGAGGCTTGCGATATCTTCGACTAATTGGCTGTCAGGGTTGGCTTTTATCTGCTTTTTTGCCACAGCGTTATAAACTCGTTGGCATGCGTTGTCATCAAACCCAACTTGTTGCATTAGTCCAACAACTCGACCAGCATGAAAACCATACAGCGCCGTGCGCCATTTATAGTAGCCTTGTTTACCTAAGGCAAAGTCACTGCGTGGTGACTGCCAGCGTTCAATATGCTGCCCGCGAACGGCAATATACATCAACTCATCTGTACTTGGCATAAACCGATCTAGCATGTTGGTCATACGCTCTGAATATAACCGCTCCTTTGGCCACACATCGTTTGCATGCTGCTCTTTATTTGGATCGTGACTATTTGCTTCATCAATTAACTGTATTACTTGTTTGAACATACTAACGATACCGCTCTCAATATTTATTTAACCTGATTACCAATGGGTATACCACATTATAGTGAGTTAAATTGACTCAGATCGCTGGCTAATGAGACCTTTGGCTTTTCAATCATGCGTGCAATCTCTTTACCATCCTCCAGCACAATCATTGTTGGGGTATATTTTAAATTGTATTGCTGTGCAATACCTTGTGGGTCACGCTTATCGTACCCTACGCCTACCAAAGTTAAACTTTTAAGTGCCACTTCAGATTGCGCAATAAGCTTTAGTAATCGAGGTACTTCACGTTCGCTATCGTGGCACCAGGTTCCAAACAGAACCACAATATCTTTACCATCAAGTTTTTGAGTTTTTGTAAGTTCATCATTTGAAGGGGTAAACGCCGTGAACTCATTATTAAACTTTACATAATCAGCCAATAAGCGTGTAGTTGAAATTTCGCCCACAAAAGGGCCTTTATCTGCCATGGCTAAAGGTGTAACGAACAGTGCAAGCACCAATAGAAATTGTTTAAACATGTTATGTTCCTTTATTATTGTTGTAGTAAGTTGTGCTTTGCACAATGTTGTTCTTTTTGTAGATACATACGTTTATCCGCCAAGGATAAACACTTCGAGGGCGTATTTTGCTCAGTACTATCACACAGACCATAGCTAATACCTGCTTGCGCCCATTTTTCGCGAATTTTTACAGGCAATATATCCAATAGCGCTTGCGTGCTCTCTAACTTACTCGTTAATTGCTCTAAATTGAGCAGAGGTAGTAACATAACAAATTCATCGCCGCCGGTTCTAAAAATACTGCCTTGAGCAGAAAATGCCTCTAATAAATACTTAGCCGCGAAAGTGATCAACTTATCGCCTTCACCATGACCTAGATTGTCATTTGTTTTTTTAAGGCCATCAATATCTAAATAAACCACTACATAATGAGGCCCTAATTTTGCAATCCCTTCGTTTAATGCATAGCGGTTACCTAACTTTGTAAGTGGGTCTAATCGTGATAAATAAAAGTTACGGTTATACTCCGACTGCTTTATTTTAAACCACTCGGTGAGGGAGAGCATGATACAAATGCAATCAATAGCCAGTGCAGACACTACCAACGACTCTGCATAGTGCAGCTCACCAAAAGCGTTACTATGAGATAGCATGTAGTAAAGAAGCGATAACCCATAAAACACATTACCAAATAAGAAATACTTTGCTCTAAAGTCTTTTAGTTTGAGCATATAAACGCCAATAACAATCGTCACGCTTATCCATAACAAAGCCAATATATGTGAAACAGCAAAAGCAAATGAGAAAGAAGTAAACGCTATCAAGCCTGCGCCGACTGCACTGGCAATACTTAGCCAATATAAGAACTTAAACGTTTTACGATGATTGTCCTTACATTCAAATAAATCAGACACAAACTGAGCCGCAAAGGCTATAGCTAAAGGGAAAATGTACATTCCCAAATAAACAGTATTAATGGAGAGGTTAAACAAATCATCAATCAACCCTGAAGCCGCAGCCCATCCAATCCCATGAAAGCCTAGGTATCCGGCGCACGTTATAGCAATACGATTGCGGGTGCCAAAGTAAATAAATCCTGTTAATAGGGCTAACAATAACATGGCAAAAATAGCCGCAACCGACAGTACATTATTAACACTTTGAAAACGGTAAAATGCTTCGCTATTTAATAATTTAATAGACACTGGTGACGGGTATTTTTGCGCTGAAATTACAACCCAAAGCTCCCCTCTTTCACCTTTATCCATAGATAGGCTAAATGCTTGAAAGTGCAGTAACTGAGGCGTTTTATTATCCGCTAGCTGAGAAAACTCTTGCGCAGTTACGACAGCATCGCCAGAGTTAAAATAATAGGCGAGCCCTTGATCAATAAAGTTAGTTTTAGGCACTAAAAACCAGTGGTCTGTGCTGTTAGCAAGTACGGCTAACTTGGTAACAAAACGCCCCGATTCGCCAATAATTGAATCTACAGCTTGCTGTTTATCGTACCAATCAGCCAACACCTCAATGTTCTGTGAGTCAAATTTATTCGGCAGCCTTTTCCATAAATTATTATCATTAATAACCAGCTCAGTATCGCTGTTAAGAGTAATTGTTTCAGCGCATACTTGATGGGGAAAAATAACAACAAGTAAAAAAACTAAACTAAGAATAATGCTTATTGTAGTTCTCAAAATAACTCCATCCAGAAGGCTTGATTTAATGTCGCGCATAGTAACTTATTCAGCATAAGCACTACTAGGGTCTGTTGACCTTTGCGGATTAAAATTCGTTCAAACTCGGAGCGGTTTAATCGCGGCGCGAGGTTTGTAACCTAGTGGGCTAAGTAAAAACCGAGCAACAAAGAGTAAATCGCTCCGAGGCAGAACCCAAAGGGCAGTGCCTGTTTGGCATTAATGCTGCGTTATCGCCTATTTATGGGGAACAACCACACTACATAGGCGTTGCCTTGCCTAAATACCAAACAGACTGCTGCAAATTTAACCTTGAAAGATCAACAGACCCTAATATAAATATAGTATTAAAATTATATAAGTCCCTAAATAAGTTGAAATATAGTACTTTGAATTGCGCGCAATCAAATAATGTTTCAAACGCTACCCATCACTAGATAAATTTAGTGTTATTGTTTTTTAAATAACCAATACAGGCCTTGAGTAGCAGTGGTTGGAAATGCTGTTTCATGGTTTGCACCTGAAATGATATTGAGCCTTACTTGTGTATGTGGCAATAGCGGAGCAGATAATTTCAATTGTAACTGTTTGGCGCCTAAAACCATGTCGTGATCTGGCGAGTCAAATTCAGGCGTTTCATACTCTCCAACACCAATATACACTTTATGAGGGTGCAAGCTTGGCGTAATTTTAACATTCAAAATATCGTTATTTTTGTACCAGATTGAAGGGCTGCCCAACACATAATTATCAAACATGGTTGGGTCAGTAAAAAGAATATACGCCCCAAATAACCCACCAAGTGAATTACCAACATATGTACGCGAGCCATTCACTCTGTAGTGGTTGTTGAGATAGCCAAAAACAGATTTTTTAATGAATTGAGCATGCGCTTTGGCTTCACCCGTTTCTAGTTTCCAATTGGGGGCTACCTGGTGGGTATAATCGCGCACCCGACTTGATGGACCTCGTGATCCTTTTGAGTATGAAATAGCCACAATAATAGCTTCATCCATTTTGGCACTGTTCATCGCAAAACGGGTGGCACCAGAAACAACTTGAAAACTGTACATCGCGTCCGTTAAATAAATAACAGGGTAAGTTTTGTTACTGTTCGCTGCATAAGTACGCGGTAATTTAATGAAAAGAGGATAAGTGCGACCTGAAAGAGGGTCTTTAATTTGAACAATATTACTGCGGGGGATTTCAAATTTAGTCTCTGCACTAGTAGCAAACGCACATAGTAAAAAAATAATGATTAAAAAGGGCTTCACAGGCAAATACTTATTCAATTATAAAAGGTCTGCTAGTCTATTGAGCCTGTTTTAAATAAACAATACCTATCACCAATACAGCAACAATATAAAACAAAAATTGTCTGCCAGCACGGTGGTGCTTTAATGCATTTTCACGCACCGTAGTATCGGTTACCTGTTTCAGCAATTGCTTGCCTTTAGCTGAAACAAACACCATAGGGATTTTAAGAAACCGAGGAGCACCTAGCTGTTGCCATATTTGCGGTTCACGAGTTTTGACTGATTGATAATAAGTATATTCAGCAATCACTGAGCGCAGCATGAGTAATGCCCAAACACTTACCAACGTAACTAAAATTACGACCTCCAAAGCCTGTACTCCTTAAGGTTACAACTAGATGAAAATGCTACATAACAATAATAAAGAAACGTAGCACAACCCAAAGAGTCACGCCATGCAAAACTCTAAAGGTCACTCGCGATCTCGCTTTACATACAAAAAAGAGCGACTTAATTGTCGCTCTAAGGTTTACTTAATCATAATCTGAAGAATATGTTTCTTCATAGGTATGAGAGTAAAGCTCAAATAAGTTGCCGAATGGGTCTTCTAGGTACACCATTTTAGCGGGTCTATTATCATCTTCAGGGTGATATCGCATGACATCCATTCTAACTTTGCCACCAAATTCCTCTGTCTTTTTCATCACACCTTCAAAGTCATCTGTTTGTAAGCAAAAATGAAAAATCCCTAACCGTGAAAAATCAACATGATGACGCTCATCACGCTCTTTCATTTCAAATAATTCAACGCCTATACCATCTGTAGTTACTAAGTGTGCAATGTT
>Ga0115572_10003378_pt1 | contig 12594 bp, 5 predicted proteins | sample COGITO_mtgs_1206_FD_88681 | JGI IMG/M metagenome (GOLD analysis project Ga0115572, IMG submission 88681) | Pelagic marine microbial communities from North Sea - COGITO_mtgs_120607 | ecosystem: Environmental > Aquatic > Marine > Epipelagic | place: Germany:Helgoland, sampling site Kabeltonne... | reverse complement strand
TACGGAATAGAGAAATCCTTAGTTCCAGATATTGTAGAAACATTTGGTGTACAATCGATAGTAGATGAAAAAGGAAGCGCAGATAGTGGGCTTGCCGTGGGAACACCTATCTATTACAGAGCTGGAGATCAACCAAACAATGCACTATCGCTAAACGTATTCAACCCAGGCGAAGTGGCAGCAACAGGAGGAACATCTGGTGTTGTATATGCAGTTACGGATAGTTTGTCGATAAAAGAAAGTTCCCGTGTAAATAATTTTGCCCATGTAAATTATCAAAATGGTGAAGTCATTAGGATAGGAAAACTCTTGTGCATAAACGGTGCAGGTATCCAATACCGATGGTTGTTAAATAATTTAGCGGTTGGTTCTTATGAAGAGATGAATAATTTGGCATCTGAAATTCCTGTAGGATCAGATGGTGTTTGTTTGATCCCTTATGGTAATGGTGCAGAGCGTATGTTAAATAACAAGGAAATAGGGACACGAATTGTGAATTTGAATTTAAATAATCATCATAAGGGTCATATTTGTAGAGCTGCTTTGGAAGGTATTGCGTTTTCATTTGTATACGGAATGGAAATCATGAAATCTGATGGCATTAAGCCAAGTGTTATTAGGGCGGGAAATGATAATTTGTTTCGCTCAGAAATCTTCGCAAATACCGTAGCAACTTTAATTGAACAAGAAATAGAAATTTATAATACAACAGGAGCAATTGGGGCTGCTAGAGCTGCAAGTTTACATAATGGAAATTTTGAAGCTTTCGGAAAAACAATTATGGATAACGATCATGTTATGACGTTTATGCCTTTTAGCAATAAGCAGCATTATGTAGTCGCTTACAATAACTGGAAAAAAGAATTAAAACTTATATTAAATACATAAACATTCATTTTATTATGGCAAGCAAAGAATATTTTAAAGGCATAGGAAGCATCAAGTTTGAAGGTAAAGAATCCGATAACCCTTTAGCATTTAAGTACTACAATCCAGAACAAGTAGTAGCTGGTAAAACTATGCGAGAATGGTTTAAATTCTCTATGGCTTACTGGCATACATTATGTAATACAGGAGGTGATCCTTTTGGACCTGGAACTCAAAGTTTTCCATGGGCCACTAGTAATGACCCTATTCAAGCGGCTAAAGATAAAGCAGATGCCGCTTTTGAATTTATGAATAAAATAGGATTTGACTATTACTGTTTCCATGATTTTGATTTAATTCAAGAAGGGCCAACTTTAGGAGAATCTGAAAAAAGAATTGCTACAATTACAGACTACCTAAAAGAAAAGCAAGCAGCAAATGGGAAAAAATTATTATGGGGTACGTCCAACTGTTTCTCTCATCCACGTTTTATGAATGGAGCTTCTACAAACCCTGATTTTAATGTATTAGCTAGAGCTGGAGCAAACATAAAAATAGCTTTAGACGCTACTATTGCTTTAGATGGAGAAAACTATGTGTTCTGGGGAGGACGTGAAGGTTACATGTCTCTTTTAAATACAAACATGAAAAAAGAATTAGACCATTTCGGACAATTCTTAGGAATGGCTAGAGATTATGCACGTTCTAATGGGTTTAAAGGAAACTTCTTTATAGAACCTAAGCCAATGGAGCCATCTAAGCACCAGTACGATTATGATTGTGCAACAGTTGTTGGGTTCTTGCGTGAGTACGGATTAGATGAAGACTTTAAAATTAATGTTGAGGTAAACCATGCTACATTAGCTGGGCATACTATGGATCATGAATTACAAGTAGCTGCCAATGCAGGTATGTTAGGTAGTGTTGATGCTAATAGAGGTGATTACCAAAATGGATGGGATACAGATCAATTCCCAAATAGTATTGCAGAGACTGCAGAAGCTATGTTAGTATTCATTAAAGCCGGAGGCTTGCAAGGTGGAGGTGTTAACTTTGATGCTAAAATTAGACGTAACTCTACAGATGTAAATGATGTATTCTATGGGCATATTGGTGGAGCTGATGTATTTGCAAGAGGTTTATTAGTTGCAGATAAAATATTAACATCATCGCCTTATGAAAAATTACTTGCAGAACGATATAGTTCTTTCGATTCTGGAAAAGGAAGAGCTTTTGAACAAGGTAAACTAGACTTTAACGATTTATATAAAATCGCTCAAGTGAATGGTGAATTAGAGCTTCAAAGTGGTAAGCAAGAATTATTCGAAAATATTATTAACCAATATATCTAAAATTTAAAATTATGGGAGCATCATCAAATTCCAAATACTTATTTAAACTTACCCTTGTAGCAACACTTGGAGGGCTTTTGTTTGGATATGACACAGGTGTCATATCGGGTACAGTAGGTTCTTTAGATCATTTTTTTGTAATGCCTAAGGGATTAAGTGAAACTGCAGCAAGTTCATTCAAAGGGTTTTTGGTATCTAGTGCTCTTATAGGTTGTATAATAGGAGGATTATTTGGAGGTATTATAAGTAAAAGACTAGGTCGTAAAAAAGGATTGATTCTTGCGGCTGTTTTATTCTTAATATCTGCTTTAGGTTCTGCAATGCCAGAAATGTTTATTACAGGAATAGGATCTGGAGACCATACGTATGCTACAATATTTATTGTTTATAGAATTATAGGTGGTATTGGGGTCGGTTTAGCATCAATGCTATCACCACTTTATATTGCAGAGATTGCACCAGCAAATATTAGAGGTAAATTAGTTTCATACAATCAATTAGCTATTGTTGGAGGTTTTATGGTGGTATATTTTGTTAATTATTTTATTTCTAAAGGAGGAGGATCTGATGATTGGTTAAATGCTATAGGATGGCGTTGGATGTTTGCTTCAGAAGTTATCCCTGCAGGAATCTTTTTAGGGCTGCTATTATTCGTGCCAGATACACCAAGATCGTTGATGCTTAAAAACAAAGAAGAAGAAGCCTTAACTGTTCTTGAGAAAGTTAATGGTAAAGATGAAGCTAAAAGTATTTTAGAAGAAATTAAAGGAACATTAGTTCAGAGTTCAGGAAATTTATTATCATTTGGATGGCTCGTTGTTATAGTAGGGATTGCGTTATCAGTATTTCAACAGTTTGTAGGGATTAACGTAGTGTTATATTACGCCCCTGAGATTTTCAAAAATATAGATCCGAGTTCTGGAACGGATTGGGCTTTGTTATTGACAATAATTGTAGGTATTGTAAACTTTTTATTTACAATTATAGCTGTTAAGAAAGTTGACAAATTTGGTAGAAAGCCATTAATGATTATTGGGTCTATAGGAATGGCTATAGCTATGCATGCTTTAGGATTTGTTTTCTTTGCCAGCGCGTCAGGATATTTGGCATTAGTGTGTATGATGATTTATGTTGCAAGTTTTGCGATGTCTTGGGGACCAGTAACATGGGTATTATTATCAGAAATATTTCCTAATAAAATTAGAGGAAAAGCTATGGCTATTGCAGTTGCGGCACAATGGATTTCGAATTATTTGGTATCATGGACATTTCCAATGATGACTGATAACACCTGGTTAAAAGAAAACTTCAATAATGGTTTTGCTTATTGGCTTTATGGTGTTATGGCAATACTATCGGCGTTATTTGTTATGAAGTTTGTTCCTGAAACCAAGGGGAAGACGTTAGAAGAAATGGAAGGGCTTTGGCAAAAAAAATGAAGCTAAAAATAAAAAAATACTACTCATAATTAGTTTTAGTACTAGAAATATAATATTGTTATTGCTCATTAAGAACTTTGATTGGCCATAATAAAATTATAAATGCTAAAAACAACTAAGTGTATTAATTTTATTTGGTTATATGTTAAAAAGGTGATTTATTTTAATAAGAAAGTATTCTAGAGGTGTGATATATGTAACTATCATTCGGGAGGTTGTTTTATTTTAATAAACATTTTTCTTTCTAACATTAAATTAGTAAGTTTGTGTTCGACTTGGTAAAGTTTATAATCATTGTTTTTGCATAGTGTTTAATAATGCTTTTAACAAGGAAAGAGTTCATGTAAAAAGTACTGGTTTTAGGTTTTATTAATGAGGTTTGATGTCTTTATGTGTAAACCTGTTTCTTTAAGAGTTTTTTAATAATGTTTAATTAATTTAGAATAATGAATAAATTGAAGTTCAGTATAAGGTTTGGTTTTATTGTGTTTTTAGTTTTAATCCAGTATGGAGTGGTTATGGCTCAAACAACACCTATTTTTAATTTTAGTTTTGATGAGTTAAGGGTAGAAAGGATAGTAGTAGATATGGAAAGGGGTGAGACTTACGTGCCTAAAGAAGTTTTTGCTTACGTAAATGAATCTGTTAAAAGAGGCGATGTTGAACTTAAAGGAAAATATTATAAATCCGTTGATGGTGTAGTTGGTAAAGCAGTTTTATTAGATGGGTATTCGGCTCATGTTGAATTTGAAGAAGCAGTAGCAGACTATGAAGAAACTAGTAATTATTATCAAAGACCTATAAGAGAATCATTTACTATTGAAAGTTGGATTGCCCTAGGAGCATATCCAAAAAACACAGTGCCTATTTTTAGCCACAGAAGAAATGTAGATGAAGGTGAGACTGAAGGATGTAGTTTAGAAATTGATTCTTGGGGTCGTGTAGGACTATTTTTAGGAACAAAATCTGGCAAAACAGAATATGCATTTTCAGACAAAACATTACCATTAAATAAGTGGATTCACGTTGCTGGTACATACTCTAAAGAATCAGGATTATCGGTTTATGTAAATGGTAAACTTGTAAAAAACAGAATGATTTCTGTTGATTATAATCATGTAACTTCATTTGAAGAGACGCCATACTTAATTGGAAAAACACGTCAACCAATGCGTCCAACAGGTACGATTAGACCTAACGGAACTGGTAAAACCAACATTTTTTTTGATGGTATTTTAGATGAGTTAAAAGTTTTTAAAGATGTAAAATCGGCTAAGCAAATCGCAGATTATTACGCTAAATACAAAACCAATAAAAAACCAGACCTTCCCGTTAGAAAGTTACCTTCTGGACCACAGTCGCCAGATGTATTTAGAGCAGTTAACACAACATTACAATATTACCCAGGATGGGATGCACCATGGGCTGTTGGAGACAATGCTGACATAGTTGTACAGTTTGATGAGTCTGATTGTAAGTTTGTATTCTGGAGAGGAACGAGCTACATACCAAGTTGGGTAACAGAAAATGGTATTGCATTTAACAATGGATTTAACGAAGGATGGAATGAGCATGGTAGTTGTGAACCTATGTCTGATAAAAAAGTAAAGTATTCTAGTGTAAAAGTTGTTGAAAGCAACAAAGCTAGAGTTGTAGTACAGTGGCGTTATGCATTAGTAGACGTAACTGGTGTTTTTGCTTTTGAAGATCCTGAAACAGGATGGGGAGACTGGACTAACGAAACGTATACTATTTATCCAGACATGAGTGCTGTACGTAAAGACAAGTTACTAAGTAATGCCCCTAATGCAGCGCACGAATGGCAAGAAAGCATGATGGTAATGGGGCCTGGGCAAAAACCTGAAGATGTACTTGATTTTGAAGCTTTAACAGTATCTAATGCTCAAGGAAAAAAAAGAACTTTCTCTTGGGAGTTTGAAACGCCACCATTATGGCCTCAAGATCCACCAAACATTAACTCACAATTAGTAAACACAAAATCTAAATTCAAGCCTTTCTCTTCTGTAAGACATCAAGATGATCCTAAAATGGATATCTATGCTGGAGAAAGAAGAAGGCATATTAGTGCTTTCCCTTGGTGGAACCACTGGCCTGTAGCACCAAGACCTACAGATGGTCGTTTTGCTAGTTTCCCAGATAGGGCTTCTCACTCATCAGTATCACACTGGTTCTGGGGGGCATATGAGAAAACAGACCGTTCCATGACAAAAATTATGCTTTGTGGTATGACCGATAAAGGCATAGACCACGTGTATAAAATGAACAAAGGATGGGCTAATCCGGCAGAAATAGCAGTTATTGGTGCAAAAGATGCATCTTATAAAGCAGATGAAAAAGCATATCACCTTGACGCTACTAACTCAAACAGGGTAGAAATCACATTAATTGGTTCTAAAGATTCTCCAATTATCAATCCAGCATTTGTAATTAAAAATTGGGGAGAGAATGAGCCAGAAATTAGTCTTAATGGAACAGTACTTCCAAAAAGTAAAGATCTTAGATTTGATTTTAAGCATTCGTTAAATGGAATCGACTTAATTGTTTGGTTAAGAACCGAAAGTAATTCTAAAACAACAATATTAATTGAAAATAAATAGTTTTTGTAATAAAACAGATAGTTTAACTCTAAACATATAGAATTAAAGAATAATATCATGCACAATTTTAATAAATTTATTTTCTCATACCTTTTAGTAGCTTGTTTATTTATAGGTTTTTCAATGAATGCACAAACTATTGTCACTGCAAATGATGCATCAATTATAGAGGAGCAAGCTGCAAAAGAAATCAGGAGGTATATTTTTTTAAGAACAGGTACTGCTCCTGAATTAACAACCGCAGAAAACTACAGTAGTTTGCCAGAAGGAGATGTGATCGTTGTATCAGAAAACAGCCGCGGAATAATAAGAGAGCTAAAGGAAGAATATGGAAAAGTAGATGCACCAGATTCGGATAACCGCAGAGGCTACCTGATTAAGTCTATTAGTAAAGACAACAGAAATGTATTGGCAATAGTAGGAGCCGATAAATTTACAACATTAACTGCAGCTTATCGATTTGCTGAACTATTAGGTTGCCATTTTAATCTGGCGGGGGATGTAATACCAGACAATAAAATACCTTATCCAATAGATATTTCTTCATATGATGAAAAGGCACAGCCGTGGTTTGAGATGCGTGGTTCTTTGCCTTTTCATAATTTTTTGGCGGGACCGGATTTATGGGGTACAGCCGATTATAAGTCTTTTATTTCTCAACAAGTAAAAATGGGATTTAATTTTTTTGGGTTGCATGTTTATGGTGAATATGGTGAATATGGTGAAAGTGGTGATGGAGAAGAAGAAATGGAAGGTCCTGAGCCGCATTTGTGGATGGGACATCGAGATGATGTAAATCCTGATGGCACCATCAAGGAGGAGGCTGCTTATGCTTCCTACTGGGCAAGTACATTCCGACCAGAGTTGAATGCCTGGAGTAATTCACCTCTTAAAACAACAGATTTTACCGATGGATCAGATAATTTGTATGCATTTGATGAGGCAGCATCAGAAGCTATTGTTTTAAAGGTGCCTGAGACTCCAGCCGAGAAAGCCGCAAATTTTAATAATGTGGGAAATCTTTTGAGAGAATCATTTACACACGCTAAGCAACTTGGAGTTAAAACTGTATTAGGTAGCACTGCCCCTATGGGTTTTATGCCAAAACCCAATAATCAAATTGAAAAGGATAGAATCCATTTTACACCTATTCTTTCCCAGGAAAGGGCCCGCGACGTGCATGGAATTACATTGCCATCTTCCCTTGGAACAAACAATGAAATATTTACAAAAGCAATGTATGAAGGTATTTTTACCCGCATTATGCGAACCCATCCTTTGGATTATTATTGGTTATGGACTTATGAAGCTATGACGTATAGTGGTGATGGGCTTAACCCGGAGACTGTTAATGCTGTAGCTGATGATTACAGATACTGCAATGACGTAATAAATACAATGAATACTCCATTTAAACTTGCTGGTTTTGGTTGGAAAGTCGGAAGTGCTGGTTATAGGTCACCTCTTGAATATATTGATGATGTATCTCCCGGAGTTCCTTTTGGGACGCTTTGGGATCAGGCAGAGGGCATTAAGCGGGTAATAGATGCTGGTCACCCAGGGTGGTCTACAGTTTGGTATGAAGAGGACTGGGGATTGATACAACCCCAGTTAAGATCGATGGACACATGGTTTGAAGTTGGAGCCGGCTTAAGAGCTGGAGGAGTACAAGCGTTAATTGCTAAGCACTGGCGAGTTAATTCTGTAGCTCCAGCCTCATTGGCTCACGCACAATTATCATGGGATAACAGGACCACCGTAGATGGTACTTTACTTACTATATCAGAAGGAGCTAATAAATACAGTGAATTTGATAAATGGAATACTTCTGTGAGTAACCAGGATACCAGTTTTGTAAATTGGATTACTCAACATTATACGGATTGGGCAAAAGCCAATTTTGGCCCCGAAAAAGCCAATGAAATTGGTGCTCTTTTAGCTATGGCTGACAGGTTAGGAGAAGTTCATCAAATACGAAGAGGAGTAAAAGGTGGTATTCCCAAGGTTGCCAGATTTCTTCCAAGTTCTATAATAGAGTTCTGGTTAGATGAGGGAGACATTGTGGATTACAATGACCCTAAATTTGCAGATGCTTTGCATGTATATACTGAGTTTTGTTCCTATAAAGATGATATTGTTGGCACAGGGAATAGTGATCGCTACATGTATTGGTATCATTTTTTCCAGTCTCAGATTGAGCTCGCTAAATTATTGGTTTATGAATTTAATTATCGAAACGAAGATAATAAGACTGAAGCTAAAAAAAATATCTTGAGTACATGGTCAAAAGTGATTACTCACGAAATACAGCGTATAAGAAATGAATCAGAGTTGGGTATTATAGCCCAGTTGCAACAGTCCACGTGGGATAAAATATTTATTAAAGAATATGGTATTACCGAACGTGATACTAATTACAAAGGTGAAGTAGCATTAAGAGCCATGCCCGAAATTACCCAGATTCATGAAAATGAAAGTTTCAATCAAAAAGTTATTTTCATTGGTAACGGACCTGTAACTGAGCCAAAAATGTATTATCGGAAAATTGGAGATGTAAGTACATTCAAATCAGTAGCCATATCGACTGTTGGTAATAGCTTAAATGTTATGAAGGCTGAATTAGCTAATCCTGGATATGATTTTGAATATTATATTGAAGGCAGTATTGATGGAAAAACGGTTACTTACCCCGTTACTGGAGGAAATCAAGTAAACAGTATCAATAAGACTGTAATTTTGGTAAAAAAAGTTGAGTTTTTACTAAAGGAACAGGAATTTCAAACGCAAGATAACTTAAATACTGACATCGTTTATCCCAATCCCGTAACCGATAACCTCAAGATTAAAACTACCAACACAATTGAAGAAATCAGAATATATAATTTAATAGGTCAATTATTAATGCAAGAAAAAAATCCAGGAAAAATTATAAGTATGAATAATTTTAAAGAAGGTGTTTATCTGGTTGAGATTATAACTGATATGAGTAAAAAGTTTATAAAGGTTGTTAAACAGTAACAAATAATATATCCCTTCGCTGTGCTAGAGAAATATCTAATTTATCTAGGCATGTGAAAATAAAGTTTAAAAATGAAATATTACAAAAAAGTCAATAATTATTTTCGAACGGTTTTTACAATAACTGTCTTCATTTTTTTTGCAGGTTTTTCATGTGGTCAAACTAATGGAAATAAAGAGTACATAAGAGCTTATTATACTAAAATTGATAAAGGTAATGATTGGGAAAAATTATCAAGAACGCAACAACATGCCGATATTTTAGTAGAGCTTCAAAGTGGAAAAATTGAATTTTGGAGAGGTACAAGTTATCTTCCTGTTTGGGTAACACCAAAAGGGTCGTGGTCTTTTGAAGAGGTTGTTTCAAGAAAAGGAGACGGTCCTAAAGAGCGACCTGATATGGTAAACTCCTTTTCATCAGTTCGCATTATTTCTGAAGATGAAAATAGTGCTGTAGTGCATTGGAGGTACCTACCAACTTTTGATAAAGGAAACCCAAAATTAAATGTTGATCACCGTATAGTTGTTGATGAATATTTTACTATAAATGCGAATGGTAAAGTAACTCGAACAATTAAACAAGGAACAGTTAAAGTTGATGATTGGATTAGTAATGTAGGCGTAATTACACAAACGTTTGATTTAATAGAAAATGGTATTAATAACCTTGAAACCAAAAAGAGTAATGCTAAAGTAGAGGTAGTAAAAGTACAAGGAAACCCTGTTAAAGAAAATAAAATCGGAACGCCTGTTTTAACTATTACATTTGATGAAGGTAAGGGTAGTTCTTCTGGTGATGCAATTATTGATGGAAATAAAAACTATTGGAAAAAAGGAGTTTCAGGAACGGCATTAGCTTTTGATGGATATACTTCTAAAGTAACTGTTCCAGCTAATAAGGTTGTAGAATTAGAGCAATTTTCAATAAATTCATGGGTGGCCTTAGGCGCATACCCTTTTAATTGGGCACCTATTGTACAACAAACCGAATTTGGAAAGAGAGGGTTCTTCTTAGGAGTGGGGCCTTCGGGTAAAATTGGTTTTAGAATTAAAGCTGGTAAATGGACAGAAATAAACTCTAAATATGAATTGCCACTAAGGCAATGGGTACAAGTATCAGCTACGTATGATGGTGAAAAAGTGATTGTGTATGTTGATGGTATTGTAGTAGCTTTACAAAGTGTTAAAAAATTTAGAGCAGCAACAGAGAAGGATATCTTAATTGGGTTTAATAGTCTCAAACAAAATCCTGCTGACCCTGTAAGGGATTATTGTGAGGAGTGTCATACACCAAGTCTTTTTGGTTTTGATGGCTTAATTGATGAAGTAAGATTATATAATACAGTACTCTCTGTTGAAGATATAAAAGCTTCTTTCGACAATTTTAAACCTACCAATGTTACTGAAGTAGATTTAGAGGAGAGAGTGTATCCTACTGGACCTACTACAGGTGAATTTAAAGCACACTATACAGGACTTAAATATTATGATACCTGGGATAACTACGCAAGATTTGGAAAGCACTCTGATATCGTTGTAGAATTTGATGATAACCCAACAAAGTATATTTTTTGGAGAGGAATGTCATATGTGCCTAATTCTGTAAATCCAGAAAATCAATGGTATAACAACCAATTTAATGAAGCTTGGGAAGAAGGAGGTTCTTGGGGAGAACCTATGAGCGACAAACAATCATTAAGAAGTAGTATTCGTTTAATTGAAAATACACCTGCGCGTAAATTAGTACACTGGCGTTATGCTCAAATTATTATAAACGGTCACCAACAAAACTTTGATGCAGAAACAGGATGGGGAGATTGGAGTGACTGGTATTTTTATGTATACCCTGACGGCGTTGTTAGCAAACGTATGATTCATTATTCTGGAGATAATCCTTTAAATCACGAATGGCAAGAATCTATTGGTGTTATGAGTCCTGGAGATACTCCAGAAAGTATTTGTGATGTTCATGGTGAAACAGTATACTTAGATGACATGGAAATCACTAAATCTTATAACTGGCACGAAGAAATCGTTGAAGGTAGCCCACTAGAAAGAGATTGGGAAACGACACCAATGAATATTCAATTGGTTAATTATAACTCAAAATACAAACCATTTACCATTGGAAAGTTTAAAGGTGCTGAATATTATGGAGATGCTGATGGCGAACTTGCGCCATATTCAAACATGGTCGTATATATACATTGGCCTATAGGACAATTACCAACTGACGGAGCTAGAGCAATAAAGCCAGACAGAGGGTCTAGTAACGGTTACACTCACTTAATTTTCGATGGGCATAACGGTATAGGTGATAACTGGGCACAACGTTCTTTACTAGAAGGGATGACCACTAAAACCCCTGATCAGTTACGTCCTCTTAAAAAATCATGGTTAGAAGCACCTCAAGTAGATGCTTTGACAGGTGCTAAGGGAGGTGAATACGATGTTCCTGAAAGAGCTTACAAATTCACTTTAAATAAAGAGGCTACTAATCTTAGTTTTGTTCTTAAAGCTTCAGAGGCCAATCCAATTGAAAATGCATGTTTCGTAATTAAAAATTGGAAAGAAGGAACTAAAGCAAAGCTTAAGCTTAACGGTCAAGATGTAGCAGTTGGAAAAGGATTTAGACAAGGTGAAATAATTGATACAGACGGTTCTAGAACCTTAATTGTATTTATAAAACATTCAGGAGATTCAGAGTTAAATATAAAATTAGAAAATAAATAAATATGAAAATAGGAATTATAGATATTATAGTAATATTAGTTTATCTAGTTGGCATTGTTACTGTTGGTTTACTTTCAGCTCGTAGTAAAGAAAAAATGACAGGTGAGGGGTACTTCCTCGCAGGTCGTGGATTAAAATGGGGTTCAATTGGCGCAGCATTATTTGCATCGAACATATCAACCATTCATTTAACAGGGTTAGCTGCAGAAGGTTACAGAGTTGGTCTGGTTGCTGGTAACTGGGAATGGATGGCAACCTTTACATTATTACTTTTAGCAATGATTTTCGCGCCATTTTACATTAAAACAAAAATTTCAACACTACCTGAGTTTTTAGAAAAAAGGTATGACGCGCGTTCAAGAACAATTTTAGCCATTATAGCTATAATGGGAGCGCTATTTATTCATATTGGAATAAGTTTATATGCAGGTGCAATTGTTTTTGAAAAATTCTTTGGGTTAAACATCTATGTATCGATTATTGGTATTTCTGTTATTACTGCTATCTATACAGTTGCAGGTGGATTAAAAGCGGTTGTGATTACAGAAAATATTCAAACAGTTATCT
>Ga0115572_10003374_pt1 | contig 12613 bp, 10 predicted proteins | sample COGITO_mtgs_1206_FD_88681 | JGI IMG/M metagenome (GOLD analysis project Ga0115572, IMG submission 88681) | Pelagic marine microbial communities from North Sea - COGITO_mtgs_120607 | ecosystem: Environmental > Aquatic > Marine > Epipelagic | place: Germany:Helgoland, sampling site Kabeltonne... | reverse complement strand
TTGGCAAGAGTAGAAATTGAACGAAGTGTGGAATCTAAAACCAAAACCAATTGCTCAGTTCCAGATTTTAATGGTACAAACTGTTTGGTTAGTTTTTCTGTAAGCGAAATCTTAATATCACCAAAAAGAGTATCGCCTGGAGCAGCCATATTCTCATTAAAACCTAATTCAACTTGCAAGCCTTTGGAGCCCATGATATCCATATCGTAAATTTGGACCTTTGTGTCTTTTGTAAATTCTATAGGTTCAGTAATATGAAATGAAACCAGCAAAGGCCCATTAAATTTATAATCGAAGGTTATTTCGGTAACTTGACCTATTTTAAATCCATTTATGGTTACCGGCTGGCCAACCTCAAGACCGTGGACATTTTCGTAAAAAACGTAGTAGTCTCTTTTTGGTGTAAAAACATTTTTACCTCTCAAAAAATTATAACCCCAAATGAAACAAACAATTGCTGCAAAAGTGGTTAAACCGATAACGATTTCTTTACTATACTTCATTTTTTATTTATATAATTATAATTTCAAAAATACAAATTATTTCAGTAGGTCTATTACCGATGCAACATCTAGTTTCTTATTGTTTCGAAAACCTAAAACAAAACAGTCTTTAAAACCTAAAGTGACAAGCTCTTTTTGGTGCTTCTTTGCATTTTCTAAGTTACTAAAATTCCCACTGCAATACTTATACAAACCACTCTCAACGTAAAAAAATGGAGCAGTTAAGTTTTTTAATTTCTTTGATGTAGATTTTGATGAAGCACTAAAAACTTGAACAGTTAAAAATGGCAAACTTTCAACTGAAGTACTTTTAGTAGCTGAGTTCTCATTAGAAGATGAATTTACTGCGTTTTCTCCATTGAGAATTCCCTGTACATCTTGCACATCTTTGAGCACACCTTCCTGATCATGTTTATATTCTTTAAAAGCTCTGTAAATGGCAGATGCCATATAAGACTTCCCTTCTTCAGAATTTAAAAAATCTTCCTCTTTTGGATTGGTTAAAAAACCCAATTCAACGAGTACAGAGGGCATGGCAACTCTAGATGTTACATACAATGGAGCGCGTTTAACACCTCGGTCTTTTCGATTGACGCGCTCTCTAAATTGGCTTTGAATTTTATCGGCCAATAAAAGACTGTTTTTTTCATACATTTTCTGGTACAAAGAAACTTCAATTTGGTATTCAGGACTGTTAATATTAAAATTTCCGTAGTTCAGTTTGTCTTGCTCTGTAGTTATAACAGGATTTTCTTTAATTGCAATTCTTGAGTGTTTTTCGTGACTTGTTCCTACAACAAAAGAAGAACAACCTGAAGCATCTGAACTGGTAAAAGCATCACAATGAATTGAAATAAATAAATCTGCTTTCTCCGAATTGGCTAAAGCTGTTCTTTCATACAATTCAGGAAATACATCTTTATCGCGAGTGTAAACAACTTGAACATCAGGCATGCTTTCACTAATATATTCGCCAACTTTTAAGGCAACATCAAGCGCAATGTCCTTTTCTCTATACTTATATCTACCCGTACCTAAATTGCCCGGATCTTTACCTCCATGCCCGGCATCGATGATTACTTTATTGAGTGCCACATTATAATCTGAAGAAAATAAATAGGACGCAACAGGCATAGAATAAAGAGCAAGAAATATGGCTATAATTCGTTTCACCTTAGACGCTTTTTTTAATTAGTTTTGCAATATCAATAAACAACAAAAATAAAAAAGAAAAATAACTTTTGTCGATAAAGTCTCTACATACTCTGTTTTTAAATTTATTAGTAAGCTGTGCTTTAACTCTAACTGTTTTAGGGCAAGAGGTTTTAGTAGACAGTACAGCGCAAAACAACAACTTCTTAACCTCTAAGGTTCAGTATTTTGCAAAAGACTCAAGCATTATTTTACTAGCAGATAAAAAAATTCTTCTCTACCACGAGGCTCAAGTAAATTATGAAGATATAGAGTTAAAAGCCGAACATATTGTCATAAACTGGAAAGACAATACCGTATATGCAATAGGTTTACCAGATAGTTTAGGAACTGTAAAAGGAAACCCCATATTTACTGAAGCAGGAAAAACGTACCGTTGCGAAAGTATTCTCTATAATTTTACCAGTAAAAAAGGGAAAATTAAAGGTATGCGAACCCAAGATGGAGATGGGTACATACATGGCGCTGAACTTAAAAAAAGTGAGGACAATAGCATGTTTATTCATCAAAGTAAATACACCACTTGTTCTGCAGAAGAACCGCATTTTTATATAGGAGCTAAAAAATTAAAAGTAATACCTGGAAAAAAGATCATTAGTGGCCCAGCAAATCTAGTTATTGCAGACATACCAACACCTCTTATGCTGCCATTTGGTTTGTTTCCAATGCAAAACGAACAGAGTTCTGGCTTAATAATGCCAACTTACGGATACTCTCCTATCCGTGGATATAACTTTAGGAATGGAGGTTGGTATTTTGCCCTAAACGATTTCGTTGATCTTGGTATTAGAGGTGATATTTTTACTCTCGGCTCATGGAAACTTAAAGCTCAAAGTGTTTATAAAAAAAGATATGCTTACACAGGAAATTTAAGCGTTAGCTATTCCAAAAATTTATTAGGTGAAGAAGGCTTACCTGATTTTGAAGACAGGAGAGACTTTTACATAAAATGGTCTCATAATCAAGACATCAAAGCACATCCAAACAGACGATTTAATGCAAATATAAATGCCGGTTCAAGTACTTTTAATCAATTTAATGCCAATCAAAATAATGATTATTTAAAAAATACTTTAAGTTCAACTGTTTCCTACAGCTACTCCTGGCCATCAAAGCCATATAACTTCACCGCAAACTTAAGACACAATCAAAATACGCAAACAAATAAAGTAAGTTTAAGTTTACCAGAACTCAACTTTAGTATAAATCCATCGTTCCCTTTTAAACGTAAACTTAGCATAGGAAAACAAAAATGGTACGAAAAAATAAGAATGAGTTATACAACTAATGCCAAAAACCAAATTGAAACTACCGACAGTTTATTGTTTACACAAGAAACTTTTGACAAAATGAAATATGGAATAAAACATACCATTCCTGTTAGTAGTTCTTTTAAAATATTTAAATACTTTAATGTAAACCCGGCCACCAATTACACAGAACGTTGGTATTTTAACCGCATTGAGAAATTTTGGAATGAAGAAACCTCAAGCATAGATAACGATACCGTAAAGGGCATACGAGTGATAAGAGATTTCACAACAAGCATAGGATTAAACACAAAAATATACGGCTTATATCAGTTTAAATCGGAAAAGATAAAAGCCTTAAGACATGTATTTACGCCTAGTTTGACATTTTCGTACAGGCCTGATTTTAGTAATGAAAAATACGGCTATTACGACTGGAGTATTGTAGATTCTACAGGAAATCAAAACGACCTCTACTCCTATTATGAACAAGAAATTTACGGTACCGCTCCACGTGGGAAATCTGGAAACATTAACCTTGTTCTGGAAAATAATTTAGAACTAAAAATTAAAGCTCGAAACGATTCTGTTGTTGAATAAAAAAAAATAGCCCTCTTTAGAAGTTTACGCTTTAATGGAAACTACAATTTGGCTGTCGATTCGTTTAATTTATCGAATCTCTCTTTTAGTGGACGAACTGAATTGATGCCTAAAATGAATATTAAATTTAACGGTTCTTTAAATCCTTACCAAATTAATGATCAAGGAACAAGAATTGATGCATTCGTATGGGAAAATAATCGTTCTTTAGGTCGACTTACTAACTTTAACTTTACCGTAAATTGGAGTTTAAAAAGTACAGAATCATCTCAAAAAACAGAAAAACCAGAAACTACCAATGAGCAAGAATGGAGTATGATACAAAATCGTCCAGGTGATTATGTAGACTTTAACATTCCGTGGAATGTAGGTTTGGACTACAGTTATGCCTACAGCAAGCCCACTTTTGAAAAAACAATTAGACAAACTTTTAATATAAATGGAAATATTCGCTTAACAGAAAAATGGAAAATTGGTTTCCGTTCAGGATATGATTTTGACACAAAAGAAATTTCCTACAGCTCAATTGATGTATACAGAGATTTACATTGTTGGGAAATGCGTTTTAATTGGGTTCCTTTTGGTTTCAGACAAAGTTTTAACCTTAGTATTAGTGTTAAATCTTCGATACTACAAGATTTGAAACTTAACAAACGTAAAAGTTTTTACGACTTTTAAAAAGCCTTTAGGTAAGATACATTCCAAAAAATAGATATTAATTGAAACGCTTTACCCAAGCCAAATATTTTTTTAACTTTCGATAGATTTTAGTTCACCATTCATGAAAAAAAATATTGCCATACTAAGAGGTGGGAACTCCTCGGAAATAGCTATTTCGATCAAAAGTGCCGATCTTGTTTACAAAAATATAGACACGAATTACTACGTGCCTTATATTGTACATATTGAGGGTTTAGATTGGTTTGTTTGGCACAATGAATCAAAAATTGAATTGGATAAAAATGACTTTTCGTTTCAGCTAAATAATAAAAAAATAAAATTTGAGGGTGTTTTTATGGCCATTCATGGTACTCCAGGAGAAGATGGTATTCTGCAAGGTTATTTTGACTTGTTAAACATTCCTTACAATTGCTCCGGTGCATTTGAATCTGCTCTTACATTTAACAAAGCCATGTGCAATGCGTTGTTAAAACAATTTAACATTCCTTCTGCAAAAGCTGTACTTTTGAACAAAAACGAAACCTACGATCTTTTAAAAATTGAAAAAGAAATAGGTTTTCCCTGTTTTGTAAAACCCAACCGAGCGGGTTCTAGTTTTGGAATTTCTAAGGTTTATAAAAATACCGAATTTAAGCAAGCACTATCAAAGGCGTTTATTCATGACAGTCAGGTAATGGTTGAGTCCTTTGTTGAAGGTACAGAAGTTTCCTGTGGTATTATTCAAAAAGCGGAAACGCTCATAGCTTTTCCACTTACAGAAATCACTACAGAAAATGATTTTTTTGATTACGAAGCAAAGTATAATGGAAAATCAGAGGAAATTACACCCGCTAGAGTCTCCACTTTAGAAAGGGATCTAGTGCAAACGCTGTCTAAAAAAATATACAAACTATTAAATTTAAAAGGCATGGTTCGGATGGATTTTATCCTAGAAAACCAACAAGCCTATTTGATCGAAGTTAACACCATACCCGGTCTTTCTGAAGAAAGTATTATTCCTCAGCAATCTAAATCTTATGGGATGAGCCTAAAAGAACTGTTTAGTTTGACGTTAATGAATATGTTTAAGAATGATTAAACCAAAGCACTCTTTCAGTAAAAAAGAGCTGAGTATTCAGCAATACATATCAGGTTTACGCGATGGCGATGTGAGTATTTTAGGACGTGCAATAACCCTAGTTGAAAGCACACGTATTTCGCATCAAAAAAAAGCACAAGCCATACTTGAGGAGTGCATACCCTATATTGGCAAATCTGTAAGAATTGGTATAACAGGAGTTCCTGGAGTTGGGAAAAGTACTTTTATAGAACGTTTTGGCAAGCTCCTTACCTCTTTAGGTAAAAAAGTAGCTGTACTAGCAATAGACCCTAGTAGTGAGCAGGGTCGTGGAAGCATTTTGGGTGATAAAACACGAATGGAAGAACTTAGTAGAGATCCTTTGGCTTTTATTCGACCTTCTCCAAATGCGGGTTCTTTGGGTGGGGTTGCAAGAAAAACGAGAGAAAGTATATTACTTTGTGAAGCAGCTGGATACGAAATTATTATAGTTGAAACGGTTGGAGTTGGCCAATCAGAAACGGCTGTAAACTCAATGGTCGATTTCTTTTTATTATTAATGCTCGCTGGCGCTGGAGATGAATTGCAAGGGATTAAAAGAGGGATTATGGAAATGGCAGATGCTTTAAGTATTACCAAAGCAGATGGAGATAATTTTATGAAAAGCAAAACTGCTGTAGGTGATTACAAACATGCGATACATCTATTTCCTGCTAAAAAAAACAACTGGATTCCAAAGGTTCTTACCTGTTCTGCCTTGGAAAATACAGGAGTTCAAGAAATTTGGAATACGATTGAATCATTCGTAAACCATTGTGTTACGAACGGTACCTTTGAGTCTGCCAGAAAAAAACAAGCCCAATATTGGCTTCACGAAAGTATTCAAGAACAACTCGGTACTTATTTTTATGAAAATCCTGAGGTAAAAGTCCTATTACCCGAATTGGAGAAAAGAGTACTTGAAGGGAATTTAAGTCCTTTTATCGGAGCCAATCAACTTATTGATTTATTTAAAAAATAATGAACATACCCCACGAACTAATCGAAACACTTGATATAGCTCTAGGCGGCTATAGAAAAGACAACGAATCTTTTGTCATCTCTATTCTTTACAAAGACGAAGAAATTCTACAAGTGATCAATCAGAATATGGCAGAAGAAACAAAGTCTGAAACGGGTGAATTTGGACTTGTTCTTTCGGTTTGTTTTGACATAGCTCAAGAGAAAGAACGGTATGACCGGTTTACACATTCTCATTTTAAATTCGATTCTACGCTAGGCCTAGACTCTTCTGAAAGCATCGCATCTTACCTCTTACCACTATGTACTAACTCCGAAAAATCGGCTAAGATAATTTGTAAACTGCTGGCTAAAATTTTTCAAATTAAAAGTACGCAACCTTTAGACTTTGAAATGCATGAGGTGGAAGATTTTTAAGAGTATTTAAACAGAAACTTCTAATATTTCAGTAATTCTAGTGGTGTAACAAGGAGACAACTGTTCCTGTTTCATCTTCCACTTTCGGTCTTGCCCTTGCACCGTTAAGCGAACGGTATCTCTTCCCATACGATGATTAATGCTGTCGTAAGCATACATTAGCTTTTTACGTTTAACCCGGTCTACTTGATCAAACATACTCAACTGCAACTGAGCTTCAGGAGAATTTTCGTGAACAATAACGCCCGCTTTTTTATAAATACAGTCCGATCGGTAAATAGCATCCAAGCCTTGTAACGCTATTTTAACAATTTCTAGCGTGTCGTTGGTCGCAGTTGCAAAGGTTAGCAATCGGTAACCATTGTACTGCTTTCTATCTAATTTAAAAGGATTGGTGGTAATAAATACCGATACTTTTTTAGCAACGCTTTTTTGCTTTCTCAATTTAGACGCACACATAGCGGCAAAACTGGCAACCGATTCTTTTAATTGACTTAACGAGTGTACTTCACTTCCAAAGGAGCGAGATGTACATATGTTTTTTCTTGGAACAGGTGTATCTTCAATAGGAAAGCAAGGAATGCCTTTTAATTCCTTAACAAGTTTGAGTCCCGTAATAGACAAGTGATTCTTCACCCAAGACTCATCGCACTGAGACAATTGCAGTGCAGATTTAATACCTCTCTGCTGTAAAAATTTAGCCGTTTTACGCCCCACACCCCACAAATCTTCTACAGGAAAATAGTTTAAAGCTCTGCGCAATAACGCTTCGCCCTCTAAAACAAACACACCATTTATGCGGTGTTTTTTAGCTATATGATTGGCTATTTTAGCCAAAACTTTCGTTTTAGCAATACCTATAGAAATAGGAATACCCGTCCATTGCTTAACTTTAGCTCTTAAAAGTATCGCTTTCTCCTCGTAGCCACCAATAGCTGTAAAGTCCATAAAAGCCTCGTCGATAGAGTAAATTTCTATGGTATTAGATTCTGCTCTTAGCAAATTCATGACCCGTTTAGACATATCGCCGTAAAGAGTAAAATTGGTAGAAAAAACATTTACCTGATGTGTGGTAATTTTTTGTTTGATTTTAAAGGCCGGTTCGCCCATTTTAAAACCCAAGGCCTTAGCCTCGTTAGAGCGTGCTATAATACAGCCATCGTTGTTAGATAAAACCACTACAGGTTTATTTTCCAACTCGGGGCGAAACACGCGTTCACAAGAAGCGTAAAAATTATTACAGTCGGCTAAAGCAATCATACTTCGTGAATGATATGTGTAACAACTCCCCAAACATTAAAATTCATCTCTTCGGTGATTTCAATAGGATTAAAGGCATCATTTTCTGGATTTAAATACAATTTAGTCCCATTCTTTTTAATGCGCTTAACGGTAACTTCACTATCGATCACAGCCAATACAATGGAGTTGTTTTTTGGAGAAAGCGATTTGTCTACAATCATTACATCACCGCTGTAAATATTAGCTTTTTCCATGGAAGAGCCATTTACCCGAACACAAAAAGTAGCCGAAGGATGTTTAATTAAAAAATCTTGAAGATTGATATCTAAGTCTAAAAAATCATCTGCAGGAGAAGGGAAACCCGCTTGCACAGTCTGTTCGTACAAGGGAATAGATTTCAAAACCACTGAATCTACATCTAGAAATTCAATGCTATCTTCTTTAAGTTGTTTGCTCTTTTTCATATGGGGGGATTGGCAAGTTACAAATCAATTGACTTAATTTTACAAGTGTTGAAAACTACTACAGCACATTGACAAATAGTGACAAGAATGTAACACTTTTTTTAGGCAACACTCCTTTATAAAAAAGAATTTATTTAGGATTTACCCCACCACATACAACAACTAAAACATGCTCAATTTCGCTGATTAACTCGGGGTAAAAAAAAGGAACTGATAGCGCGGCACCACAAGCAGCTTCTACGGTAAAATTGTATTCCTCATAAAAAATACGAGTCGCATTTACAGCTTCTTCGTCCGTCATTACATGAGGATACATCTTAAAATCAGAAGCCAATTCCAAAGATTTTTTGGCAACGGTTTTGGCTCCTAAACTCGAAGCAACGGTTTTAATTTCATCTAACGTAATCCTCTTTTTAGCATGATAGCTTTTATAAAATGATGCGGCACCCATCGTTTCAGTCGTAATAACTTCCGTGTCCATCCATCCATTTCTTTTCATCCCTTCGAATATACCGCAAAGCAAACCACCTCCACCGACCGAAACAATTATTTTATCGGGCTGTGGCATCTGCTGGGCACATTCGTCAATAAGACTGGCATGACCCTTCCATAAAAGTGGATCATCGAAAGGTGAAACGTAAACCGCATCGGTTTCCTCAGCCACTTTCCTTGCGTATTGGTCAGCTTCATCCCAAACATTACCTACAATCTGAACAGAAGCTCCCAAATTCTTAATTTTAGCAATCATTAAAACCGAAGTAGTTTTAGGTACAACAACCTTAACCTTTACACCTAATTGTTTGCCTACGTATGCTAAAGAGTAGCCTGCATTGCCACCAGAGGAAGCTACAAAACTTCTTTTACCTCGAGCAAAATGATGTCTACAAAGGGTTTCCATTCCTCTAATTTTAAACGAACCAGAAGGCTGAGAACATTCCATTTTATAATAAATATTAAGATTCTGTTCCTTCTTTAATTTAGATGAAGTGTAAAGAGGGGTTACAGTATAAAAAGTAGAATTCATATAATATGCAGTGATTGTTGAATTTTAAAAAAGACTTTTAATATATGGTAAAATTATGCTAAATAATTTCTAGAAGTTAAAACGCTGAGGTTATTCGCTTCTCCACCTTACCGTTGTCGTATATATAAAACAATAATTGCCCCAGTTTGTGGGTATGATGCACTCTTCCAAAGAGATCAATCATCTTTGTGAGTTTTGGTTGAACAGACTCTAATTGATCTACAGCAAGAGACGAAGCACAGCTGGCAGCCTCACATTCCGGTAAGGAAGCAAAAGGAAGAACGCCCGCACAACCACCCCAAGTAAAATCGTCGCATTGTTGTGTCTCTTGGTTAAAATAAAAACCTTGAATAGCAGCAAAACAAGGACCGGCCTCGGGAAGTAAGGTACAAGCGTCTTGAGTTGAACTGCAATCGGGTGTGCCCAACCAACTCTGGATACTGGTGCCCGTAATTTCGATGCCGTCTGCATTTACACACCAACAATACCCAGTACTAAACCAACATTGAACAGAAGTATACGAACCATCTTCTTCACATTGGGGCACAAAAGCTCCAATAAATCCTGAAGCATTCGCTGCTTCTTGCTGGCAAGGCGACAATTGCCCATAAACGAGAAAGGGAACAAAAAACAAAAGATAAAAAGGTGTCCTCATAAAATCAAAGATAAAAAAAGAAGGGTTAGCGTAACAATGGATCTCTAAGGTATTTTTCTTTGAACAATTCAAGCTAGTATAATTTTCATTAATTTTGTAAAAAACTTTTTTATGAAAAAATTCCTCTCCGTCTTTTTTTTAAGTGTAAGTCTAAACATTTGTGCACAAGATACCCAAGCTCAGATAGATTCTATCATGACTTTGTATCCAAATTGTACGGATTACCCTACAGATGTATTAATTGTACTTGATTCGCTTCTTGTAGCGCTAGCCAATGAGGAAAATAATGACACCGGAACGGTAAATGAATTGGAAATAGATAGTTTGTTTATCGCTTTTTTAACAACAAATTACCCAAGTGTACTTCAAAATGGAGAAATTGTTGCGAACGAAGCTGCTCAAATAACCGCATTAAACTTAAATAGTTTGGGCTTGTATAGCCTCACTGGTATTGAGCATTTCACAGGACTAGAGACTCTAGAATGCAAAAGCAATAATTTAGTTTCTGTTCCAGAATTGTCAGAAAACCTAAAATATTTAGACTTAAGGTCAAATAATTTAAATCAAATTGCTCCTCTTCCAGACGGTTTGCTTGAGGTTGATCTTCGTTACAATTCATTGCCTAATGTTCCCTTTTTTCCGAACAGCATTACAAACTTAAAAATATGTTACAATGACCTAAATGTATTGCCCAATTTACCTGATAGTTTAGAGGTTTTATTTTGTGCCTACAACAACTTAATTGAATTGCCTCCTTTGCCCTCAAAAATTGAACAAATACTGTGTTACAACAACCAAATAAACGTTATAGAATATCTTCCCGAAAGTTTGCAAACACTCAGAATTCAGAACAATAATCTGAGTGTTTTCCCCGACGTACCCGAAGGCCTACAATCGCTCAACTTTTCAAACAATCCTATTGTATGTGTAAAGAATTATCCTATTCAATTTGAGGACGATTTTAGTACTTATAGTAACTGTTTTAATGGGTGTACAGACAGTACAGCTGTAAACTACAACCAAGAGGCTAACAATCCAGACAATTCTTGTACCTATTTACCTGTTGTTAACTTTCCTGATGATGTAACAGACATCAATACCGGAATAAATGCAACGTACCTAATTGAAGAAGTAAGCGTAAACAACACAAGCATAGATTCGGGTTATGTAGTAGGTGCATTCTACTACAACGACCAAGGATCTTTAAGTTGTGGTGGACTAAGAGAATGGAACGGCGGCCCAGAATCTATCGCGGTTTATTTGGACGATGAAACAACCGATGAAAAAGACGGTTTTGTAGAAGGCGATGAAATCATTTGGTTGGCCTATCAAAACGACTCATCGGCGAATTCTAGCGAAATCTTTCTTTGTTCAATTCATTTTATTTCTGGATCGAATCTCTTTGCTGTTAACAGTATTAATTTAATTACCACCATTTTTATTTCGGATGTCACAGCCGCTTTTGGTTGTAAGGATCCATTGGCACTAAACTTTGAGCCTGAAGCTAGTTTAAACGATTTTTCTTGCCAATACCAACACCAAATTGACTTAGCGGAGTTAAACGATTCCATTGCCCAGCTCTTAAACTTAGTAAATGCATTAAACGAGGACTTATCCTTACTACTTGAAGACGCCTATACGGATACACTCGTTACTAAAATCATAGAAGATTGGAATGTAACCATAGGCCTACAAGAAGGTTGGAATATGTTTGGCTACGGTTGTCCAGAAGAAAAAGACGCTTCGGAAGTTTTTGCGATTTACCAAAATGAAATTGAAATTGCAAAAGACAATTTTGGAAATGCATATTTAACTGAATACAACTTTAACGGCATTGGTTTTTTAACACCTGGTATGGGCTACCAAGTCAAAGTAAATGCTACAATTCCAAACTTTAATTTGTGCGATTGGTATTTATACAATCCAGAGTAATAACAAAGATTTTTATCAAAAAAAGTAGATCGTCAGTTTTGTTTTTTGTTAAGCTAAGTAAATTTTATAGCCTCTTTGTAAACAATAATTCGTTTAAGGGTAACTAAAACTAGCAAACGTTTTATACATATACACTGTTCTTGACTAAATATTAAAGCCTCATGTATTAAACTACATGAGGCTTATCAAATTAATAGCTATTTTTTCTCTTTATTTTTAGTGTTTAAAAGACTTTTTTACAAAAAACTTCAAAAAAAGGATCATTTGAGAAATGGGAATGGAACCAGACTATTTTAATACAAACAGTAATGAATTGTAAGTACAATTTTATTAAATTTAGAACATGATTCGAGCAATTACATGGATGTTATTTTTTTTTGTTTTTGAGATAAACGCTCAAATAAAAGACTCTATTGAAGTTGACGGTACTAAGATACCTGTAGAACTTTTAGAAGAAATTACCCTGAAACCCTTGCTCTTAAATTCAGCAGAAAAAATTAAATTTTACCGACTAAAAAGAAAAGTAACTAAAGTATATCCTTATGCATGTGCCGCA
>Ga0115572_10003372_pt1 | contig 12615 bp, 11 predicted proteins | sample COGITO_mtgs_1206_FD_88681 | JGI IMG/M metagenome (GOLD analysis project Ga0115572, IMG submission 88681) | Pelagic marine microbial communities from North Sea - COGITO_mtgs_120607 | ecosystem: Environmental > Aquatic > Marine > Epipelagic | place: Germany:Helgoland, sampling site Kabeltonne... | reverse complement strand
AGGAATGGGCATCTTTCAAATCCCTCAAGATTTAAAGCTCGAAAAAACGTTTGAAGACCATAGCATAAACGACAAGAAAGAACGTGCTAAGATTTTTGGACAATACGATCATGTACGTATTTATGGACGTGATTACTTTCAAAAACTAAGAACAATTGGCTTTGAGGTGAATGAAGTGGATTATACCGCTGCATTATCAGATCAAGAAATTGACCGCTACCGATTGGCTAAAGGCGAAATTATTCCTGTGGTTTATAAACCTATTTCGTAGGGAAATTGTTCAAGGCTAACACTTCAAAATCCTTGTTTATATTTTCAAAAATAAGATACGCTTGCAGTTCAGGATGCTGAGCTAAAAACGCTTTAACTCTTTCAACACCCATCGCCTGAAAGGCTGTAGCATAGCCATCGGCCATCATACATGAATCGGCAATTACGGAGACACTTAAAATATTTGTTTTGGTTGGATAGCCTGTTTTAGTGTTTATGATATGGGCATAACGGTTGCCATTAGCGTCTAATTTAAACTTACGGTAAGTTCCAGAAGTTGCCATGGCTTTATCTTTAAGAACAAAGACGTTATCATAACTCTGTGAGCCATCAAAATTGGGGTTTTCAATGCCAACAGTCCACCCACTTTGTTTGGCCGTATTGATGCCTTTTACTCGGAGTTCACCTCCAATATTAATAAGGTAATTGTCGTGGTTTTTAGCGTCTAAAAACGCTGCAACGACGTCCACAGCGTAGCCTTTGGCAATCGCATTAAAATCTAAATAAGGCTTGGGAGTCGTTTTAATGAGGGTGTTCTTTTTTAATTCTATTTTGTCAAAGCCAACAAACTGCATTAAACTATCAATCCTAAGACTATCGAGTTTGGTTTTATTGAGTTCTGACCCAAAATTCCAGGCATTGACAAGTGTTCCAATGGTAGGATCAAATACGCCATTTGTTGCCTTGTATATGTTTTTTGACGCCTTGAATACTTCTACAAAATGAGCATCCACAACATCTAATTGGTGTTTATTAACCTTAGAGATGTCTGAGTCCATTTGGTAATTAGACATGGAAGTATTGATGACTGAAAAAATACTATCGATTGACTTTTGATGATTTTCGTTGTTGCTAGAAGAATAAGTAACCTCATAAAAGGTGCCAAAGATTGGGCCATTTAATTTCGTGATTGCTAGTTCTTGATCACAAGAAAGGCATGAAACTAAAATCCCTAAATAAAAAAAAATAAACCTGTACTTCATTTAATTCAAATTTGTTTCGATGACTTGAATCCCATTGTATTCTATAAGGTATTCTTCATTCAAATAGACAGGTAGATCTTCGCCTTTTGGATTGCCAATTCCAACTCCAGCATACAGTACTTTTGCGTCTTTGTCCATAGCATGATTTTTGAAGGTTTCCATCCAAATGACATCATAATTATTAGGGTTTTCAGGGAGCTTCACCACCCGAACGATGACAAAAAAGTATTGACTATTTTTATCAATACACACAAACTGAGGGTGTTTTTTGAGTTTACTATTAATGGCTACAAACTCAAAACCTCGGGACTCTAAATCCTTCCCAACGTGATTCATTGCTAAGTTGTGCATTTCTTGTTTTGAAAGTGGTTGACTCATAGTACAAAAATACAAAAAGCCCAACACAAGTGCTGGGCTAGATTATAAAAAGATTTAGAAGTGATTAACCTCCAAAGTCATCAAATCGAATGTGTTCATCTGGAATTCCAAAATCTTCACCCATTTTTTGAACCGCTTGATTCATTAATGGAGGTCCACAGAAATAGAGTTCGATATCTTCTGGTGATTCATGATGATTTAAATAATTATCGATCACACAGTTGTGGATAAATCCAATAAAACCATCACCTTCGCCATCAATTCCATCTTTTACTTTCCAGTTATCTTCTTCCATGGGTTCGGATAAGGCAAGGTAAAATTTAAAATTTGGAAATTCTTTTTCAAGTTGTTCAAAATGGTCTAAATAGAACAATTCACGTTTAGAACGTCCTCCGTACCAATAGGTTACTTTACGACCTGTTTTAAGAGTTTTGAATAGGTGGTATAAATGCGAACGCATTGGCGCCATACCAGCACCTCCACCAACGTATAACATTTCGGAATCACTTTCATTAATAAAAAACTCACCGTAAGGTCCAGAGATGGTTACTTTATCGCCAGGTTTTTGAGCAAAAATATAAGAGGATGCAATTCCAGGATTCACGTCCATCCAACCATTTTTGGCACGGTCCCATGGCGGGGTTGCAATACGCACGTTTAACATAATTTCACGTCCTTCTGCAGGGTAGGATGCCATTGAATAGGCACGCTCTACAATTTCATTATTTTTCATCGTTAACGGCCAAAGACCAAACTTGTCCCATTCCGCTTGAAATTTATCTGGAGTATCATGTTCTTCTGGATGCGCTGTAATGTCAATATCCTTAAAGTCTATTTCACATTCTGGAATTTCGATTTGAATATATCCACCTGCTTTATATCCCATATCTTCTGGAATTTCCACTACAAATTCCTTAATAAAAGATGCTACATTATAATTTCTTACAACCGTAGCTTCCCATTTTTTAATTCCAAAAACTTCTTCTGGAATGGTAATTTCCATGTCTTGTTTTACTTTTACCTGACACGATAAACGTGCCCCATCTTTAAGCTCTTTTCTTGAGAAGTGAGGTGTTTCTGTTGGCAAGGCTTCACCCCCACCAGAGAGCACATGGCACTCACATTGAATACAGGTTCCTCCACCTCCACATGCAGAAGGTAAAAATATTTTATTCCCACCTAATGTGGATAATAATGTAGCTCCTGAAGCAACTTCAATTTCACGTTCACCATTGATAAGGATTTTTACAGGTCCTGATGGTGATAGTTTTTGTTTTACAAAAAGGAGTACACTGATTAATACTAAGGAAATTACTAAAAATGCTACGACGGTAGCTAAAATGGTTCCGGATGTTCCAGCGGCTAAAATCATCATATTAGTTAACTGTTTTTATTTGGTTATCTACTTCTTTTTCAATTTCTAAAGTTTCAGTAACGACTTCTTTTGGCGTTTCTTTCACTTCTTCGTCACCTCCTGTGAGCATACCACCAAAGCTCAAGAACCCAATTCCCATGAGTCCTGTAACAATGAATGTAATTCCTAGCCCTCTGAGTGGTGCAGGCACATTAGAATAGCGTATTTTTTCGCGAATAGCGGCAATCGCTAAAATGGCTAAAAACCACCCTATTCCCGAGGATATTCCATAATTTACTGCCAAGCCTAAGGTTTCTATCTCACGCGACTGCATAAATAAAGATCCTCCTAATATCGCACAGTTTACTGCGATTAGTGGTAAGAAAATACCAAGTGAGTTGTAGAGTGAAGGTGAAAATTTTTCAACTACAATTTCAACGAGTTGAACCATGGTCGCGATCGTTGCAATAAACATGATGAACGAAAGGAAACTAAGGTCATACTCTGCAAATTCAGGGCCTAACCATGCTAGTGCACCAGGTTGTAATAGATATTGATCCAACAACCAGTTTAGAGGTACTGTAATGGCCAGTACAAAAATAACGGCGGCACCAAGTCCTACGGCGGTTGCTACTTTTTTAGAGACGGCTAAATAGGAGCACATGCCCAAGAAAACCGCAAACACCATATTATCAATAAAAATTGATTTGAAAAATAATTCGATGTGTTCTATCATTGTCTTTTATTTAAATTCTTACTAAAGAAATTAATCCTCAATTAATGTTGTGTTTCTACTGCGTTGTACCCAAATAATAAGGCCTACAATAATCAAGGCCATGGGAGGCATGAGCATAAATCCATTATTTTCATACCCTGTAGAATAGAGTCCTGTTTTTTCAATTGGATCACCCAATACTGGAATTCCAAAAAGAGTACCAGATCCTAAAAGTTCTCTAAAAAATCCTACAACCAAAAGTATAACTGCATATCCAAATGCATTTCCAATACCATCTAAAAAAGCTTTCCACGGTCCGTTTCCAAGAGCAAAGGCTTCAAAACGACCCATGATAATACAGTTGGTAATAATCAGTCCAACGAATACAGAAAGTGTTTTACTGAGTTCATAAGCAAAGGCCTTAAGAACTTGATCAACGATAATTACTAAGGACGCTACTACGATGAGTTGAACGATAATTCTGATTTTTGAAGGAATGATATTACGCATTAATGAAATGACAACATTTCCAATTCCTAGTACAAAAAGCACTGCAATTCCCATCACTAAAGAGGCTTTGAGTTCAGCTGTAATTGCTAGAGCAGAACAAATCCCTAATACTTGAATTGTAATTGGGTTGTTATCTGCTAACGGATCCGTTATTAATTTGGCATCTTTTTTTGAAGGTAGTCCCATGTTAGTTCAATTGATTTTTTAAATTTTTAAAGTATGGTAAATACAATTTTAGATCGCTCTTAATCATTGCAGATACGCCGTCACCTGTGATTGTAGCACCTGCTAATGCATCGACTTCATAATCGTCTTTAATAAGGTTTTTAGGGTCATTATTTCCTTTCGCTACAGTGATTCCTTTAAAGTCACCATTGTCTGAAAGTAATTTTTCTCCTACAAAATCGTCCATAAAATAACGTTGTTTGATATTGGCTCCTAAACCAGGTGTTTCAGCAGCATGATCAAAAAAGGCTCCTTGAACCACCATGTCTTCATTTAGTGCAACATAACCCCAAATAGCATCCCAAAGCCCTTTTCCTCGAATTGGGACAATGTAAAAGGACTCCCCTTCTTTTTGACCTACAAATAAAGGAAGTAATCGAGTTCCGCCATTTTTGGCTTTTGCTTGTTCTTTTTTGACATCAATAAGGTAAGCTTCCGTATTTTCTTCAGAGCTTCCATCCGCATTAATCAATAATTGTTTTGAGATATATTTTGAAAATTCGCCTGCAACTTTGTCGGTTCCAATAAATTTAATGTCCGTAGCTCCATTTTCATTGATTCCCATTGCATACAAAATGTTTTGTTGTTTTTCCATACGCTCATTCTCTTGAATATTGGGTTTCAACGAGGAGGCTGTAAAGGCTAATAAGGATCCTACGACAACTACCATTGCGATGGCAAATAAGATCGTATATTTATTTGTGTCTGTATTAGTACTCATAATTATGCAGTTTTAACTTTAAGACGTTTCATTCGTTTTTTTACATTTCCTTGAACCACATAATGATCGATGGTTGGAGCAAACACATTCATCAGAAGAATGGCTAAAAAGACCCCTTCTGGATAGGCAGGATTGAACACACGAATCATAATGGAAATGAATCCAATCAAAAATCCATATATCCATTTTCCTTTGTTGGTTTGGGCTGCTGTTACAGGATCGGTGGCCATAAATACGGCTCCAAATAAGATACTACCAATGATTAGATGTTGCCAGAATGGAACACTCATCAATCCAAAAAACTTGCTTGAGCTTGAGATCCAACCAGCATCTACAACACCATTAAAAATGAGTCCCATAACAAGTGCTCCTATAATTGTACTGAAAATAATTCTCCAGCTTCCTATTTTTGTAAATATTAAAAAGAGTGCACCAAGAATAATCAATAATTTTGAAGTTTCTCCAACTGAACCTGGAATTATTCCCCAGAACATATCCCAATAATCATACACTACGGAATTGTTTTGAGCATAACTTCCTAATATGGTTTCTCCTGAAATGGCATCTGCTGTTCCTGCTCGTTCAACCGCTCCGTGTACCCAAACTTTATCCCCACTCATCCATGTTGGATAGGCAAAGAATAAAAAGGCACGAATGGTCAGTGCTGGATTTAAGATATTCATTCCTGTGCCTCCAAAAACTTCTTTACCAATCACCACACCAAAAGCCACAGCAACTGCAAGCATCCAAAGCGGTAAGTCTATTGGAACAATAAGTGGCACTAACATCCCTGTTACAAGATAGCCTTCTTCAACTTCATGGCCTTTAATAACAGCAAAAAGAAACTCAATTGCCAAGCCAACTCCATAAGAGACAACAACTAAAGGCAATACTTTCCACATTCCAATGACTAAGTTGTCCAAAGTCCAAAATGATGCTCCTAAAAACCCTTGAGCAGATTCAATTGTTCCCAGTGCTAGGTGGTGTTGGTAACCTGCGTTAAACATTCCAAAAATCAAACATGGAACCATGGCCATAATAACGGTATTCATGGTACGCTTTAAATCATCGGCAGCTTTAATATGTGTACCGTTGTGCGTAGTTTCGTTTGGCAAATATAAAAAGGTATGTAAGGCATTAAAGGCAGGAGCCATTTTTGTGCCTCTATACTTTTCTTTAATAGTGTGTAATTTACTTTTTAAACTCATTTTTATCCTATTTCTTTAAGCATTAAGTCCAATCCTTCTCTTATAATTTTTTGATGTGGCTGTTTAGACACACACACAAATTCAGTCAACGCAAAATCTTCTGGAGCGACTTCATACATTCCGAGTGCTTCCATTTCATCAAGATCTTGATACATACACGCCTTTAAGACTTGCATTGGAAAGATATCTAACGGAAATACTTCTTCATAAGAGCCTGTAATTACAAAAGCTCTATGCTCTCCATTAGTATTGGTATTTAAGTCGAATTTTTTATTTGGAGTCATCCATGAAAATGTCAAAGCTCTAGATGTAGATACTTTGTCAAAAACAGGTTTGTTCCATCCAAAAAACTCATAATCATCACCTTCTGGAATGACAGTCACTACGTTAGAATAATACCCTAAATAGCCGTCTGGTTTAATTTCTTTTCCACTCAAAACATTTCCAGAAATAATTCGAACATGTGCATCTTTTTCGATCCCACGATCGTAAACCATTGTCGCTATTTCACTTCCAATCTTAGTAACTAAATAGCGTGGCTCTTTAATTCCCGATCCAGCGAGTGCTACAATACGTTCAGCATTGAATTTGCCTGTTAAAAGTAATTCTCCAATAATAACTAAATCTTGAGGGGTCACTGTCCAAACAACTTCTCCTTTGTTAATAGGATCAATTTTATTGATCAGTGTCCCAACATTTCCAGAGGGATGAGGGCCTGAAACTTTGTGAGTCACTACATCTTCTAAATTAGAAAAAAGAGAATGTGAATCTTTAGAAACACTCACATTGACTGCTCCAGTAGTTAATTTAGAAAGTGCTGATACAGCAGCTTGTAATTCCGCTTTTTTGTTGGTGAGCACAAAATCATAGTCTGCTGCAAGTGGTGCAGAAGCATAGGCAGAAACAAAAATTCCTTTTGGAGTACTCTCTGGATTTGCAATGACGTCATAGGGACGTTGCATAATAAATGGCCAGCATCCTGAAGCGAGTAATTTGGCTTTAATTTCTTCCGCCTTTGCACTTTCAACTTCAAGTTTTTGGTGATCCAAAAATGTTTGAGTTTTATCAGCTTGTATTTTGACTTCTAATATACGACGTTTTTCTCCACGTGATATTTCAACAATTTCGCCAGAAACAGGAGAAACAAATTGAATAAATTCATTGGATTTGTCATAAAAAATAGGCTCACCTGCTTGGACTTTAGTGCCCGCTTTTACTAATAATTTAGGTGTGAGTCCGTGAAAATCTGAAGGTTGGATACTGTAGAAGTTACTTTTGATGGCATCACTTTTTGTTAAGGCTGCCTCCCCAACTAACTTAATATCTAACCCTTTTTTAATTAGGATGTCGTTTGACATAGGTATTTTTTGTTGAATTATTATCTAAAAAACGCTGCAAAATTACAAATTTAATGTACAGTTTCCACAATATTTATCGACATTTTTTTAATAAAAGTCTGCAATTTATTTTAGGCATAAAATTTGCTTATATTTACCTACTCTTTTATTAAGATTCAAATGCTCAAACATCTCTATATTTCATTTATTTTACTGATATCAACTGTTGGTTTTTCTCAAATTGAAGAAATTGAACCCAACGACCTCATCAAAACAATTAACTTTAGAAGTAATACCAATCAATCTGAGTTGCCCATTTTAACTCTAAACGAACGCTTGTATCTAGAATTTGATGTCCTTAGCCCAGATGAAGACGACTATTATTATGTCATTGAACATTATAACTATGATTGGACCAAATCCAATTTAATGAAAGCTGAATATCTCAAAGGACTCGATAATGTAAGGATTGTTAACTACGAAAACTCTTTCAATACTTATCAAATTTATTCTAATTACCGACTCCAAATCCCCAACCAACAAACACGACTCAAAGTCACTGGGAATTATATAATTAAAATCTTAGATGACTATGATGAAATTGTCTTTAGTCGCAAGTTTATGGTTTATGAAAATCTAGTGAATGTTGGTGTACAACTTAAACGCTCACGAGATGTAAAACACGTTAACACAAAACAATCGGTAGATTTTACAATTAATACGACTAACTTTAATTTTAACAACCCAAAACAAACCGTCAACACCGTTATACTTCAAAACAACAACTTAAAAACAGCTATTTCAGGTTTGAAACCTCAATATATTCTAGGCAATGAATTAATTTACCGCTACACTAGTGAATCTTCTTTTTGGGGTGGAAATGAGTATTTAAATTTCGAGACTAAAGATGTAAGGGGGACTAACCTAGGCGTGCAGTTTACCGATTTGGAAGACTTATATCATAGTTATTTATACGCAGACATCAATCGCTACAATAGAGGCTACACTTATAATCCTGATATCAATGGAAAATTTCAAATTACAATTTTGGATCGAGACAATCCTTCAATCGAAGCCGATTATACGGTGGTCCATTTTTCATTACAAAACCCAGAATTAGCAAATGAATCTATTTATGTCTATGGAGCCTTTAATAATTATGCTTTAAACACTTCCAATGAAATGGTTTTTAACCCAGACAGTGGATTTTACGAAAAAGACATAAAACTCAAACAAGGGTTTTATAATTATAAATATGTACTTGTAAATTCTGAAGGAGCCTTGGAAGAAGGAGTGATTAGTGGTGATTTTTATGAAACTGAAAATAATTATAAAGTACTCGTTTACTATAGAGATCTAGGTGAACGCTATGATCGTATTGTAGGCTTTGGAGAAGGCAATTCCATACAAATAGGGAATTAATTCGTTTTTACTATTAATCTTATTCCTGTTTTTATCAAACTGAAAGAACATACAGCTTTTGATAAAATAATTTTTTAGTTTGACTAAATTTACTATTTTTATACACTATGATAGAACAAATTACCAAAGGCATAAAAATTTCAATTGAAACTGAATTTGAAGGAACTTTTTACAAAGATGATTGTATTCATTATGCATTCAGTTATGAAGTCGTTATTGAAAATCAAAGTCCTGAAGTCGCTCAACTGATTGCAAGAAAATGGAATATTATGGAAGCGCTAAATGAAAATGAAATTGTCATTGGAGAAGGTGTTGTGGGCGAAAAACCAGTTCTTATTCCTGGTGAACGTCATACCTACACTTCTGGATGTGTTTTAAAATCCCCATTTGGAGCTATGAAAGGTAGTTACTTAATGGTGAACCTTTCTAACTCAAAACAATTCAAGGTAACAATTCCAACTTTTAAATTAAGTGCTTCATTTGCACAAAATTAAACTGCATTTAAATTTAAACCTCAACTATAAAGTGTAATTTTACACACTATCATTACAAATAAATTACTTAAAAAAAATATCATGGGAAAAGGATTTTTTAAAGTTCCAGTTGCAATTAACGAACCTGTTAAATCATACAAACCAGGTTCTCCAGAACGTAAAGAAGTACTCGCTACTTACAAGGAAATGCTAAAAGAAACTCTAGAAGTGCCAATGTATATAAATGGACAATTTATAGCTTCTGGAAACACCCAGACAATGCGTCCTCCACACGATCATCAACATATTTTAGGCTCATATCATACGGCTGAAAAAACACATGTAGAATCCGCCATTGCAACCGCTTTGGAGGCGCGAAAATCTTGGTCTCAATTACCATGGGAACAACGAGCAGGAATTTTTCTTCGTGCAGCCGAATTAATCGCAGGACCTTATCGTGCAAAAATAAATGCCTCCACAATGATTGGACAATCAAAAAACGTTTTTCAAGCTGAGATTGATGCGGCTTGCGAATTTGTAGATTTCTTGAGATTCAACGTTCAGTTCATGATCGATATTTACAAGGACCAACCACAAAGTACCAGTGCGGCTTGGAACCGTATCGAATACCGCCCTTTGGAAGGCTTTACCTATGCGGTATCGCCATTTAACTTTACATCCATTGCTGGAAATCTTCCAGCATGTATGGCATTAATGGGGAATGTAGTAGTATGGAAACCGAGTGACAGCCAAGCCTATTCTGCAAAAGTTATTATGGATATTTTTGAAGAAGCCGGTGTCCCTCCAGGTGTAATCAATGTGGTTTTTGGAGATCCCGTTATGATTACAGATACCATTTTGGCTAGTCCCGATTTTTCTGGGCTTCACTTTACAGGGTCAACCCATATATTTAAAGAATTGTGGAAACAAATTGGAACAAATATTCACAACTACAAAACCTATCCACGTATTGTTGGCGAAACAGGTGGTAAGGATTTTATCGTTGCCCATTCTTCAGCAGATCCCAAGCAAGTTGCGACCGGAATGTTGCGGGGGGCTTTTGAATTTCAAGGGCAAAAATGCAGTGCAGCTTCAAGAGCTTACATCCCTCAGAGTTTATGGCCAGAAATTAAAGCCTTTTTAATTTCTGAAATGAAAACATTTAAAATGGGATCGCCTGAAGACCTCACAAATTTTATAACAGCAGTAATTCACGAGGCTTCCTTTGACAAACTTGCAGGATTTATTGATCGTGCAAAAGCAGATGCGGACGCCACTATTCTTGCTGGAGGAAACTACGACAAGAGCAAGGGTTACTTTATTGAACCCACACTTATTGAAACTACCAACCCAAAATATGCCACAATGAGTACCGAATTATTTGGTCCTGTACTAACAGTTTATGTCTATGAAGACGATGCTTTTGAAGCCACTTTAAAACTCGTGGATGAAACCAGCGAATATGCCCTCACAGGTGCGATTTTTTCAACAGATCGATACGCTGCTACTTTAGCTACTAAGCTGCTAGAAAATGCCGCTGGAAACTTTTATGTTAATGACAAACCTTCCGGGGCTGTTGTTGGACAACAACCTTTTGGTGGGGCTCGTGCGTCTGGAACGAATGACAAGGCAGGATCTGCACAGAATTTATTGCGTTGGGTATCACCAAGAATGGTTAAAGAAACCTTTGTAACTCCAACTGACTATCGCTATCCATTTTTAGGAGAATAAATAATCGATTTAAATTAAAAAAGCCACTCAAAGAGTGGCTTTTTTGTGTTAATGCATGAGTGTTATCAAACTAGTTAATCAAATGCTTGAGTTCCTCCAACGTGTACTTACTGTACGTTGTAAATATCGTAGTGCGGAGAATCGGTATGAGTATCATTAAAGTAATCAACAAAGGTTTTAAGATAATAATTTCTTACATACACAATAACTTTCAGTTCATTGGTGTCATCAATATTATCAGGTAAATCAAGACCTGTAATGGTTCGTGTAAAAATACCACCAGCAACTGCATTGGAACTCGAAATGACGTCTCCTAACTGATCCGTGTAAACTTCTCGTAAAACATCTCTATGCACATAATTAGCACCTTGAGAAGACCCTGCCTGAGGAGTAGTGGTTGTAACATTGTCTTCCGCTAGATAAATCATCAGTTTAATTTCTTCAGAAGGAGTTGATTTGAAACCAACGCTTACTTCTAAGTCAAGTTTTCCACCGACTATAGCTGCATTTACAGCCAAACCAACAGTGGCTTCTTCTGCCAATTCAGCATTCACTTGAGTCATATCCGGAAAATTCCAACGCGTGTCTGGACCGTTTACATAAACCGTTGGAAAGCCTGTGACATTGTAATAATCATCCCAATAATCTGTTTCTGGAATCTCCATAGGGTCGTTTCCTGCATGATACCCAACTCCAAATATATTTGAATTTCCATTCATAGCATTTGCAACTGCTGTTGCAGCGGGAGGGCACTGTGAACACCAAGTCCCCGTAAAATCTCCCAAAAGTACTTTCTTGGTAAATGTAGTAGGAGCACCAGTGGCGGAAAAAGAAACGGTATCACTGTAAGCAGAAGCTGTTTGAATAACAAAGTTTACCGAATTAGATGTTAATCCCTCATAGGTTGCTACAAAATCGTATGAACCACTTGCTGTAAACGTATATGGATTAGTCGTAATAACCGTTCCATTTACAGTCACTTCCGCTTCAGTAGTAACGGTATTATTAAAATTATCTTTTACGACAAAAGTTGCTGAATCTCCAGTAAAGTAAGCATCCTCATCAAAACTGAGAACAATACTCGTTGGTGGAGCATCTACCACTGTAATTGTTAGTGCATTTGACGTTAAACCCTCATACTCAGCTGTTACTTGAAATGATCCTTCTGAGTTAAATGAGATTGGATTTGTAGTAGTAACTCCGTCTAATTTAAAGGTAGATTGACTGGATAAATCTGTATCTAAATTACTTATAACCGAAAATACAACTTGAGAATCAGTGTTGACTT
>Ga0115572_10003365_pt1 | contig 12631 bp, 6 predicted proteins | sample COGITO_mtgs_1206_FD_88681 | JGI IMG/M metagenome (GOLD analysis project Ga0115572, IMG submission 88681) | Pelagic marine microbial communities from North Sea - COGITO_mtgs_120607 | ecosystem: Environmental > Aquatic > Marine > Epipelagic | place: Germany:Helgoland, sampling site Kabeltonne... | reverse complement strand
GACTCGGAGACGACGCTCGGGGTTTGGCTCCCGTGCTCGAGCCTGCGCTCCAGGTACTTGTTCCGCTGGAAGAGCTCCAGCATCTGCAGCTGCAGCCTGTTGACGATGGACTCCTCCTCCACCTCCATGGCGTTCTCGAGCTCCACCTTCTCCTTGTTCAGCCGGATCTTGTCGCCGAGGAGCTTGTCCACCTGCCGGCGCAGATCCTCCCGCTCACCCCTCAGCGCCTCCTTCTCCCTCGCCAGGTTGGTGGTCTGCTTCTGGAGCTTGTTGACGATGAACTCCTGCTCAGCCTCCAGCTGCCGTTCGAGCTCGACCTTCTCCGCGCTCAGCCGCTCGCGCTCCGAAGACAGCGCCTCGAGCCTCCTCTCCAGGTCCCCGCTCGCCTTGTCGAGCTGCGTGTGCTCTCGCGCCACCTGCGCCTCGAGCTCCAGCTTCTCGCGCATCACCCTGTCCAGCCTCTTCTGGAGCGAGTTCGTGAGGAATTCCTCCTCCTGCTCCACCCTCATGAGCATCTCCCGCTTCTCGCTGTTCACCTTCTCCAGCTTCTTCATCAGGTTGTTCGTCAGCGCCTCCTCCTCCTGCTCGACGGAGCGGTGCGCGGTGAGGTTCTGACGCTTGAGCTCTTCGATCTGCGCGGCGTAGGAGCTGGCGCGCGTCTTCTCGCGCGAAGCCTCGAGACGCGTCGCCTCCAGCTGGCGGCGAAGCTCCGCGACGTCATCCGTCGTCGGGTCCATGGCCGAACCCGCGCTGGCTACTACTCTACGTGGAAGGGGCGCAGCCGAGTGAGGGTGGGGCGCGACAATTCTCCGTCAGCTTTGGTTTTCGCGATGGATATTCCTGCTGCTTGATTCCTCGTCAGCCGATCTGTCGACTCATGAATGACTCACGAATGCGGCACCCTCGGTTTTCAAAACCGTGTATTTGCGCAATTCAATTTCAGGCGACAGATTCTGCACCCTCCGCTGTCACGATTCGTTGGTCACCATCAAATCCAGGCCCGAACCACTTTCCAAGGCGTCCAACACCAAGGAACCCTTCCGACAACCCACCATGGCCTGCTCCTGCGATTCCAACTGCGGCTGCGCGAACGGCACGTGCACATGTGCCGCCAAGTGCGCGTCTTGCGGCTGCTCCACGTGCTCGTGCGCGGGCTGCTCGTCCACCTGTAGCCACGGCTGCGAGGCTTGCAAGAAGTAGAACATTCGCTTTCTCGCGGTTCCCGGAATGGTTCCCGGGAAAAATATCATTCGGGACGAGCGCGCGGACCGAGCCCGCGAGCGATGTTTTCGCCGCGGACCGAGCGAAAGGGTTCGACCGTGCCGTGGACGTGATGTTCACGACCGCACGGCGCCCATCGTGTAACTCTCTATCTTTGAACTTGTATTAAGACCACCGTCTTCAGACGACTTGTTTTCCATCTCCCGGCTCTTACGTGTTCACTCCGCGGCTTGTTGAGCCCATTTGGTGCCCGGACACGACGCGCAGAATATCCGTTGCCACGCGCTCATCTCCTCCGGCATCCGCGTCCCTTCGTTCCCCGCACAACAGCTCTTCAGGCACCGCCCCGGCGTCTCAGCTCCCAGCATGAAGTCCGGGTTCGCGGAACACTCCCCGGCGTCCGCCCATCCGACGCAGTTCTCGTCGACGTCTTCGCAGCGCGGTTCCCTCCACACGCCGGTGTCGAACTTGCGCTCGTGGATCCACTTCGTGGCGGTCCACTTCACCCCGCCCACCGTCGGGCAGCTCGCGTGCGTGCTCGCGAGGTCCGACCCGCCGTGTCTCTTGAAGCTGAAGAAGAGAACCGCGTCGCCGCGCTTCGGCTTGACCGATAGCCCCCGGCCGTCGCGCCACGCGCAGTCGCTGAGTTGGTCCTTCATCCCGCGCAGTCGTTGCGCCACCGCGGGTAACGGGTGACCTTGCGGGAACGACGTCTCGCCGCCTTGTTCGGGCTCGTGCAGGAACATGAGCACGGTGGCGATTCGTTTCCCGCCGTTCGGGGACGTGAGCCCGTCCTGGTGGTCCTTGTACTCTTGGCCGTCGTGATACTTGAGGAGCTGCAGCTGCTCTTGGTTGTCGTAGCTGATCTGGCTGAAGTCCTCCACGCGGCGTTCGACGCGGTCGAGGACGTCGTCGAACTTCTTTGGGAGGAAGGTACCGAAGGAGGTGCGAACGTCGTCGAGGACGCTCTTGTCCTGCCCCGTCTTCTTGTCCCTGCCGCCCACCACCGTCGAGCGCTTCAGGTGCGGCGTGCCGATCTTGATGAGGTGCTCGCACTCCTCGGCGGAGAGGAACCCGTGGTACAGGAACGCCTTGGGCTCGTCCGAGAGCTTCTCGACGTGAGGGTTCCCCACGCCGATGTGATCCGTGTCCAGCTCGCTGGCGTCGTATCGCACGCCGCGCTCGTCCGTCGTCACGATCTCCGCCGCGCGGTCGCGCCCGTCGCTCCCGCCCGAGTTTGGCCTCGGCACCTCCCCGAGCCAGCCGATGAGGCGCTCCTCCTCGGCGCGGATGACCTCGGCGCGGACCGTGGGCGCGGGTCCTGGCGAGAGAGCCAGCGCCAGCAGAAGAAGCGCGACAGCGCGTGACGCCGACCGGACGTTCATCGCTAGGAGCTATGTGAACGACCGCGCGGTGCGAAGTGCCGCGGGGCGGATCGACGAACATCATCTCGGCTGGTCAAAATAAATTACATACCTTCAGTAACTATGGTTAACCCCGCGGTTGGTTATCAGTATATATACACGGACCACGCAGTAGCTACACGATAATACAGTAGAGTAAATATGCCCGAATAAAAATCCGTATTTAATTAATTACTGTACGCTTCGTACGGACCGTAGTGGGAAAAACAGGAAATCTCATGTCGATCTCCCAGGTTGCATTCGAGGCACCTGATTGGTCGGTTTTGCCACAGCGAATGAGATCTGAAAAAAAACCTGCGACTCTCGCCGAGATACCCGCCCGGTGTCGCCATTGCAACGAGCGACTTCGACCCGTCGTCGCGCGTGTCTGTGATAACAACATGCAAGCGGCCGCTATGTCGTCCGCTGTGGCGACCCCGGTGCCCTTCGCGGGTGAGTGAACGCGGCAGAGCCCGCACGCGCCCCCCAACCTCGCCCGTGCAGACGAGCTAATGGCAATCGTCGTGTTATCTATCCAACCAACAACCGGGAGACCACCGTGCGGTCGGGCGGTGTCCGCGCGCGTGCCCGGACCGTGTGGGCGGGCGGAGCGATCCTCGATCGTCGACACGAACGATTCGTCCCCTCACCTCGTCTCCCCTCCCGCGTCTCAAGCGAGCGACCGTGTTGGTGTGTTGAAGCTGACCATACTCCTCTTCCCAACCCCGATCGTTCCAACAGCGCGCCGCTCCCAGACGCAGGGATCCGGCGCCTCCTCCCTCCGCGCGCGCCCCGCTCGCGTGGTGAAGGCGGCCCGGTCCGTCGTTCGCGCCGCCGTGACCGACCCCGACGTCATCGCCGCCCGAGTCGCCGAGGCTGCGCAGATGGAGGCTGATGGGGACCGAGAGATCGAATCCGCCGGGGTCCGTCAGGCGTACCCCCTCGCCGCGGTCGTCGGCCAGGAGAACATCAAGTCCGCGCTTCTGCTCGGCGCCATCGACCCGAACCTCGGCGGTATCGCCATCTCCGGCAGGCGCGGTACCGCCAAGTCCATCATGGCCCGCGGTCTCCACGCGCTCCTGCCCCCCATCGAGGTGGTCGACGGCACCTTCTGCAACTCCGACCCGGAAAATCCCAACTCGTGGGAAGATGGGCTCCGCGAGAAGCTCTCACGCGACGCCAAGGGTGACGTCGTGACCCGCATCCGTGAGGCCCCATTCGTCCAGGTTCCCCTCGGCGTCACCGAGGATCGCCTGGTGGGAACCGTCGACATCGAGGCTTCGATGAAGGAGGGCAAGACGGTGTTCCAGCCCGGCCTCCTCGCCGAGGCGCACCGCGGCATCCTCTACGTCGACGAGATCAACCTCCTCGACGAGTCCGTGTCCAACCTCCTCCTGACCGTGCTCGCCGAGGGTGAGAACGTGGTGGAGCGCGAGGGTATCACCCTCAGGCACCCGTGCAAACCCCTGCTCATCGCGACTTTCAACCCCGAGGAGGGCGGACTCCGTGAACACCTCCTCGACCGCATCGCCGTGACCCTCTCCGCGGACCAGGTGCTCACCTTCGACGACCGCGTGGAGGCCGTGAACCAGGCGATGAACTTCCAGAACTCCGCGGACAACGCCGTCAAGGAGGCTGAGGAGGCGACGGAGGGTGCGCGCACGCAGATCATCCTCGCCAGGGAGTGGCTCAAGGAGTGTGAAATCTCGGAGGAACAGATTGGCTACCTCGTGGGCGAGGCGACGCGCGGCATTTGCATGGGACACCGCGCCGAGCTCTTCGCGGTCAAGGCGGCCAAGGCTCTCGCCGCGCTCGACGGTCGCAGCAAGGTGAACGCCGACGACCTCAAGCAGGCGGTGAGGCTCGTCATCATCCCCCGCGCCAAATCTGACATGGACGTGCCCCCGCCCGATGAGGACGAGGAGCAGCAGCCCCCGCCGCCGCCCCCTCCCCCCGAGGACAACATGGAGGACGACCAGGAGGACCAGGACGAGGAGGATAACGAAGAGGAGGAGGAGGAGGAGGAGGATGACGAGGTCCCCGACCTCCCCGAGGAGTTCATGTTCGACGCCGAGGGCGGCTTGGACGACAAGGAGGTGCTCCAGTTTGCCCAGAAGACTTCCCGCGGTGGCCGCTCCGGTCGCTCCAAGAGCGTCATCTTCTCCAACGACCGCGGCAGGTACATCAAGCCCGTCATGCCCAAGGGTAACGTCATGCGCCTCGCCGTCGACGCCACCCTCCGCACCGCCGCGCCCTACCAGAAGGCTCGCCGCGACCGCGCCATCGCCGCGGGCGAGGTTCCCAAGAAGGTGTACGTCGAGAAGAGCGACATGAGGGCGAAGAAGCTCGCGCGCAAGTCCGGCGCCCTCATCGTCTTCCTCGTCGACGCCTCCGGGTCCATGGCTCTCAACCGCATGAACGCGGCGAAGGGCGCCGCGCTCTCGCTCCTCGAGGACGCCTACCAGTCGCGCGACATGGTGTCCATCATCCCCTTCCGCGGCGACGCCGCCGAGGTGCTCCTGCCCCCCTCGCGCTCCATCGCGATGGCCCGCAACCGCCTCGACACCATGCCCTGCGGCGGTGGCTCCCCCCTGGCGCACGGCCTCTCCCTCGCGGCGCGCGTGGGCATCAACGCCATGTCCTCCGGCGACGTGGGCCGCGTCATGGTGGTCTGCCTCACCGACGGCCGCGCCAACATCTCCATCAACAAGTCCTTGGAGGACCCGGATTACTTGGGACCGGACGCGATCAAGCCCAGCGCGGATGAGCTTCAGGAGGAGGTTGACGACATGGCGGGTAGGCTCTACTCCGCCGGCATGAACCTGCTGGTCATCGACACCGAGAACAAGTTCGTGTCGTCCGGCACCGCGGAGAAGCTCGCGCAGAAGGCGCTCGGGAAGTACTACTACCTTCCCAACGGTACGGACAGGGAGATCGCCGCCGCCACGTCGTCGGCGCTCGCCGACGCCAAGACGGATTAAGCGCGAGGCTCGAGCCGGATTGTAAGTTAATACTTTTTGCTGGGGGTGAAGAGAGAGAGAGTGGGCGCCGTCGGTGAGGCGGAGCCGGGGTGGTGAAGGGCCCGAGGTGTCGGTCGGGGGCTCGAATGTTCGCGTAGAGAGTGCGACGCATTAATGATTCAAACAAGCATACGCTTTACAAGTATAATTCTCAACACGATCTAAGTTGACGCTTAGAAGAAGTCGGCGATTGCCGAGAACGCGTCGCCGGCGAAGTCGCCCACGGAGTCCATCGCGCCCGGTGCCCAATCGGCGACCGCGCCTCCCGCGCTCATCATCGCACCCCCCGCGTCACCGGCGAAGTCCCCGACGGCTCCCGCGGCGCCTGGGGCCCAGTCCGCCACAGCGTTGGCTCCGCCGACGATGCCGTCGCCAGCCGCGGAAGCAGCGCCCGGGGCCCAGCCGGCGACCGCGTTGGCTCCGTCGACGATGCCCCCGCCCACCGCTCCCGCGGCGTCGCCGGCGAAGTCGCCGATCGCGCCCGCGTTCTGGTACGCGAGGACACCGCCGACGCCGACGGCGGCGCCGGTCGCGACGGCGGCTCCGGTGCTCATCCCTCCGCCTCCGGGCCTTCCCCCCTTCTGCTGGTGGCCGCCTCCGTGGTAGCCGCCTCCGTGGTGCTGTTGCCCGCCGCTGTACCCTCCCTGGGGTTGGATGATGACCGACGTGGGCTGGCCGTACCCGGGCTGGCCGTAGTACTGCGTGGGCTGCGCCGGCGGCATGACCATACCGCCCCTTCGCTGGAGCTCCTGCATCAGGTACTCAAAGTACGGCACAAACTCCTCGAAGGTGATGAGCCTGTCCCTCTGGTGCCTATCAGCCTTGGCGAGCTCCTGCTCCATGATCTGACTGATCTGTGAGGGCGGGACGCCGTTGAAGAAACCCAGGCGGGTGAGCACCTGGAACAGCTCCTGCGCGTCGAGGACGCCGTTGCGATCGAGGTCGCCCGCGATGAAGGCAGCCTTGGCCTGATCGTAGTAGCGGTTGTACGTGCCGGGGGCGGGCAGGTTACGATGCATCGCCCCGGGCGGGGCACGATAGACGGGGGCCGGGGCGGAAAAGCAGAGACCCATGATGAATGTAACGTGCGTGCTCGGTGTGCCGCGTGTTGTGGCCGCGTGACGTATAATTGGGCAATTATTCCGAAGCTGACGAAGCGACAGACGACGGATTTTTATTGACACCTGGTCACTTTTTCTGTACTCTTCAATGGTCAATTAGTTGGAAAATGCGCATTTGTATCTATTTATTTATTTCTAATGTATGGGCAAATAATTATGAACGAATTCCCAAGAAAACCAAAAGTCTCGTCCCTCGAAGAGCTCAGTCGGCCGGGCACGATGGCACGCGACCCCAACACGCCCAAGGCGCCGAGGCCGAAAAAGAAGCCCAAGAACAAGGACGTCGCACCTCCCCCCGAGAGGACTGAGACCCCAGAGGTGCGTCTCTCACCCCACCTTCGCATCGTATCGCGTCGTCAAAGCGCCCGTCCACCGGAAAGGCACCCATCGATCCTCATCCCCTCACCTCGCCCGTGCCCGCCCGTCCCTCGTCGCAGGAGAGAGCCGAGCGCAAGCGAAAGGCAAAAGGAGAGCGCCGCGCCAAGGGCGAGCCGCTGCTGAGGGAGGATGGAGACAAAAAGTGCAAGATATGCAAGGAGGTGAGCGCGCTCGCTGCGTGAACGTCCAGCCCGGGAACCGCCGCCGCCGCCGCCGCCCGGAATGTCCGTCAACCGTCGACTCACCTCGCCCCCATCCCTGTTCCGTCCCATCAGGTCATGCCCACGTCGAAGTTCTCGGCGGCGCAACTACGCAAACCCAGGGCCACGTGCCTGAGCTGCTGCGAGGCCAGGGCCCAGGAGGACCGCCCCGACCACGTCCCGAGGAGCAAGTCGATGAGGGAGCGACGCGAGGAGCTCAAGAAGTTCAGGGAGGAGAAGAAGAGGAAGGCCAAGGATGAGCCAAAGACGACGACGCCCGCGAAGAAGGCCGAGGTTGAACCCGTCGCGAAGCGCGCCAAGACTGAAAATATCGACGAGAAACCCGCGGCGAGTCACGATGAACCCGCGGCGAGTGGCGACGGAGACGAGACGAAAAACGACGCCGACGAGACGAAAAACGATGAGCCTGCCGATGAACCCGAGGACGACGAGTCACGGAAACGCCAGATCTACGTGGGAGGAATCCCGTTCTACAAGACTGAGGAGGAGATCCGCGAGGCGTTCGACAACGAGAACCTGTTCGTGGAGAGCATCGACTGCATGACGTTCCCGGACAGCGGCCGGTTCAGGGGCATCGCCATCGTGACCTTCGCCACCGCGGAGGCGGCCAAGGGTGCGCTCGCGTGGAACAACGAGGAGTGGGAGGGTAAGTTCCTGGTGGTTCGTAAGTACGCGCCCAAGGATGGCGGCGCCAAGGGAGACGCGGCGAAGGAGGACGCGCCCCCGCGGGAGGAGGTGAAGAAGACGGAGGGTCAGACGATTGCCTTTGTCGCCAACCTGGACTACTCCGTCACCGAGGAGCAGCTGCGGACGGCGCTCGTGGGGTGCGAGGTGAAGGAAGTGCGCATGGGTAAAGATAAAGAGACGGGCGAGTTCAAGGGGTTCGCGCACGTCGAGTTCGTCGGGGACGAGGACCTCGAGCAGGCGGTGTCGTTGAGCGGGACTAACCTGGGCGGCCGCGAGATGAAAATCGCGTACGCGACGGCGAGAAAACCGCCAAAGGAGGAGCGCATCCCTGGCAGGTACGGCGAGAAAAAGAGCGGCAAGCGGGATATGAGGCACAAGGGGGGTTTCAAGAAGGTTCGCATAGCCAAGAGGGGGTGAGTATCCTAGGTATGATTGAATAAAAATAGCTCAGTCGCGTCCACCCAAAGCCACCATCTCGTCGACGGAGACCATCTTCTCCCTCGGCTTACCGATCGCCTCCCCCGCCGCACGCTCGGCCGCATCGATCCTCGCCCACCCCTCCGCGTCCACCACCTTCACCCCCCTCGACTCCACCAGCGCCCTCACGCCTTTCCCCTTGAACCTGTAGTCTGGTCGTCGGAGGCGTCCGGCGGCGGCGTCCTCCGCGATGGACCCCACGGTTTCCTCGGCGCATTGAAGGTTCGTGCCTATGATCCCATACGGGCCCCGCTTGAGCCACCCGGCGACGTACATGCCCGTCACGTGCGTCGGGTATCCGCCCATCTTCTCCATGACCCGCCCCGCGACGTTCGGCACCACGCCGCGCTCGAGATCAAACGGGAATCCCGCTTTAACGCCCTTCGCCGGCGCTCCTTTGTACCCCACCGATCGCAGGACCAAGCTCACGCGGTCCAGGCGCTCCGTATCGCCCGTGGGAACCGCCCTGCGCGACCCTGAGACACCCTCCAGCCTGTTCACCCCCAGCGTCACCGCCCCGACGGAGGCACCGTCGTCTTCGTTCGGTGTAAACTCGGCGGGCGATCGAAGAAACTTGAGGACGAGTTCGCGAGCGCCGCCATCCGTGCCGTCCTTGTCCTTCTCGGTCCCCGCGGGCGGCGACTCGATAGACTTGACGATGGCCTCGTACGCGCGTCGTCTCGGCCTCTGCGCCGCGAGGTCCGCCTCGTCCTCGGGCGCCAGTGTGAGCTCCGTCGGGTCCACGGTGACCGTTACCCCGGGAAGGTTGAGGAGCTCCCTGAGTTCCTTGGGCGAAAACGCCGCTTGCGCGACGCCCCGCCTCCCGACCATCACCACGCGCCTCACCGACGACGTTCGCAGCGCCTCCAGCGCGTGTTCGCACACATCAGTGGCCGCGAGGTGCGCCGGGGATCGAAGTAGCATCCGCGCGCAGTCCACCGCCACGTTACCCAGGCCGAATATCACTGCGGTGTCTCCTCCGTGTGCGCCCGTGAGTGCGGCTTTGATTGGGCCGTCCAGATCTTCGACGCACCTCGGGTCGCCGTTGTACCATCCGACGAACTCTCGCGCGCTGTGCGACCCGGGCATGTCCTCGCCCGGTACGTTCAGTTTCTTATCCCCTTCCGCTCCGTAGCACAGCACGGTGGCGCTGTATCGCGCGAAGAGGTCGTCCAGGCCGACGTGCTCGCCGAAGGAAACGTTGCCGAGGTACTCCACGCGCGGGTCCTTTAAGATGTTGTCGAACCTGTTGACGACGCTCTTCGTGCCCGCGTGGTCGGGCGCCACGCCGCTGCGAACTAAACCGAACGGCGTCGGGAGCTTCTCTATGACGTCCACTTTTGCGTCGTCTCCGAACGCGGCGAGGAGCCTGTCGGCGGCGTACATCCCGGCCGGTCCGCTGCCGACCACGCAGAAGCGGCGCGGGTCGGACTGCTTGGCGGCGGGGGAGTTGAAGTACGATGACGCGAGTGCGGTGGAGGTCAAGCTCCGCGCCTGCCTGAGCAGGCGGTCGCGCGTCGCCGACGCCAGCGTGCGCAACATCGCCTCTCCGCGTCGGATGGTGTGATTGTTAGCTGTATAACCTTGTGGTGAAGATCCTGACTGCGCACATGTTCACATATTCTATGATTAGGGTTACAACTATTTGATTTCGCAATGTCCACCATACTAAATAGTGCTACGTACACGTGGGTGCCGAAGCGCGTTTCTAGAAGCTGACTCATAAAGTTTTGCGGTTCTGTTGCCCTCGGATAAATCAGCTGTTGGCCATAGCGCGTCGGGCGACAGGACGACCTCGAGAGGCGGCGTCGGGTCGTATCGCGCGCGCTCAGCCGCCGTCTGATCGCATCGTCGCGTAGTCGCGCGGTCGCGGGTCGTTTATACCGCGGCGCGGCGAGGCGCGGGCGCCATGGCGGGTTCGCCCTCCGACGCCGTTGGCGGCCAGGCTGTTCACGTTGAGGAGCACCACGACACCGCGTACGAGGCGCTGTACTTCCTCTTCCTGTCGCTGACCATCGGCGCGGCGGCGCGCGGTGCGGTTCGCAACAGCAGGTTGCCCTACACCGTCGCGCTGCTCTTCGTGGGTCTCGCGATAGGTTTCCTCTACTCCTACGCCGACCTCGGGGTGCTCTCCAACTCGCTGGACATATGGGTCGCCATCGGTCCGCACACCATGCTCTCGGTGTTCCTCCCGGCGCTGGTGTTCGAGTCCGCGTTCTCGCTGGAGTGGCACACGTTCAGGAAGTGCGCGGCGCAGGTGCTCTGGCTGGCGGGACCCGGCGTGCTCCTCGGGACCTTCCTCATGGGCGCACTGCTCAAGGCCACCCTGCCCTACGGCTGGGGCTGGGGCTCGTCGCTCATGCTCGGGTCCATCCTCTCCGCGACGGACCCGGTCGCCGTCGTGGCGCTGCTCAAGGAAGTCGGCGCGTCCAAGCGACTCGGCCACATCATCGAGGGCGAGTCACTCGTCAACGACGGCACCGCCATCGTCGTCTTCTCGCTGCTGAACGAGATTGCGAAAGGCGAGCAAAAGACGGCGCTCGAGATCTTCACGTTTTTCGTGTGGGTGCCCATCGGCGCGGTGCTCGTGGGCGTGAGCATCGCCGCGGGATGCCACGCCTGGCTCGGCCTAGGCGCCGTCGCGGGCGATCACATCGTGCAGATCTCCGTCACGCTGTTCGCGTGCTACCTCTGCTTCCTCGTCGCCGAATTCGAGGCTTCCGCCAGCGGCGTCCTCGCCTGCGTGGTCCTAGGGGTGTCCATCGGGGCGTTCGGCCGCGGTTTCTTCACCGGGGAGACGGAGCACTCGCTGCACCACTTCTGGGAGATGCTCACCTTCGTCGCGAACACGGTGCTGTTCATCTTAACGGGCGTGATCATCGCCAAGACCACCACGGAGGCGGCGACGGATAGGACGCTCACCGCGGGCGACGCCGGCTACGGCTTGCTGGTGTACCTCGAATGCCTCTTCGCCCGCGCCGTCGTCATAGCCGTGCTGTACCCCATCCTGCGCAAGTGCGGGTACGGTCTGACGCCGTACGACGCGACGGTGTGCTGGTGGGGCGGGTTAAGGGGCGCGGTGGGTCTCGCGTTGGCGTTGGTGGTGAGCGAAGGGGAGGGGTCGTACTCGGACGACAAGGTTGGCCCCGTCACCTTACTGTGCACGAGTATCGTGGTGGTGGGTACGTTGGCGGTGAACGGAACCACGACCGGGCAGCTACTGCAGTGGCTCGGTCTGACCCGGCCCGAGGTTTCCGTGCAGGTGGCGGTGTCCAAGGCGAGGAAGCACATCAGGGATCAGTGCCTGGCCATATACCACGAGCACCTCACCAAGTTTGACGACGTCATGGGCACCGCCGACTTCAGGGCGGTCGCCGAGCTGGTCCCCTTTCTCCAGGAGGAGAAAAACGAGGACGAGGAAGCCGCGGCCAATGCCGCGGCCGCCGCTAAGGCTGAAAAGGAAGGGAAACCCGAGCCGAGGAAGAGCAGCGGGACGATCTTGGACGGCATCGGGAAGATGGTCGGATCCCTAGCCGGGCCGAAACGAAAGTCGCTCGAAGCGAGGCAGAAGAAGGCGAACGCCGGTGTGACGCCGCCGGGTACACCCCCGGAGAGTATCGCCGTGGTTCAACCCGGCGGCGGCATGGGGATGAAGCGCACTAAGCCCAAGATGACCATCGGGGAGGACGACGACGAGGAGGACACGTTCATCGACCTCAGCTCGCATCTGCAGCAGGCTTTCGGCGGTGGATTGAAGAAGAAAAATACCGGGCTGATGACCCCGGCGTCTTCGATCGCGAACCTTCAGGCCTACGTCGAGCAGGCTGAGAAGGACGAGGAGGCTGCGAAGGCGGTTGAGGACGGCCTGGCCTGCGCGAGGGTCCCCGTGAAGAACGCCGCCGGCCAGTTCTCCCCCTCCGCTCCCGACCTCGCGGCGGCTGTCACGATCGCCATCAAGCGGGACTTCGAAGACGCCGTGGCGGTGTGGCAGCGTGATGTTCGCGGCCGCTTCCTAGCGCACCTCAAGGTGCTCTACTGGGAGGCGCTCGAGCAGGGACGGGGTACCAAGGAGATTGTCGAGATGCTCGTCGAGTGCACCGACG
>Ga0115572_10003353_pt1 | contig 12650 bp, 14 predicted proteins | sample COGITO_mtgs_1206_FD_88681 | JGI IMG/M metagenome (GOLD analysis project Ga0115572, IMG submission 88681) | Pelagic marine microbial communities from North Sea - COGITO_mtgs_120607 | ecosystem: Environmental > Aquatic > Marine > Epipelagic | place: Germany:Helgoland, sampling site Kabeltonne... | reverse complement strand
TCCATTTTTGCAGCGGTTACTTTGTGACTTATTTTTCCTTGCTCATCAAAGGCTGTTTGTTTTAATGCGACAGCCGTGTAATCGGGCTTAGCAATAATGTCCTCTTCAACGAGCTGTTTTGTATTTGATTGGTTAAAGTATGGATACCAAAGCCAAACCATACAGCCTATAAATAGTACGCTTAAAATTAAACGCGCACTATTCATGAGCTAGTACCTGTACTCGTCAGCGGTAGGCCATTTTCAAGCATCAGTAAATCAGTAAGCTCTCTGACCGCACCAAACCCACCCGGTAGCATGGTTGTGTAATGTGCTATTCGTTTTATCAACGGGTGGGCATCATTCACCGCTACAGCAAAACCAACTTGTTCCATTACAGGTAAATCAGGTCCATCATCACCAATGTAAGCAATTTCATCATCAGTTAAAGCCAGCGTATCTTTTAACTCTTGATAGGCTTGTAATTTATTCTCTTGGCCTTGATAAATATGCTTAACAGTTAGACTAGTCATGCGCTGCTGAACAATGTGTGAATGACGTCCTGTAATCACTGCCACTTCAATACCACTGTTTATCAACGCTTTAATACCAAAGCCGTCTTTAGTGTTAAAAGCTTTTAATTCTTCGCCTTGGTTACCAAGGTAAATACGACCATCAGAAAAAACACCATCAATATCGCAGATTAGTAGTTTTACTTTTTTAGCGCGGGTCTGGGCATCTTTACTCAGTGGTTGATATAAATCAGCAAACTGCATTTATAAAACTCCTGCTTTTAGCAAGTCTTGCATATTAAGTGCACCAATAGGGTGTTGGTTATCATCAATAACAATAAGGCCATTTATTCGTTTACGTTCCATGATGTTTAGCGCTTCAGCGGCAAGCATATCGGCTGTCGCTGTGGTACATGAACGCGTCATAACATCACTGATTAGGGTGTTATGGATATCAATACGTTGTTCTAAAATTCTGCGTAAATCACCATCGGTAAATAGCCCTGTTAGTTGTCCAGCTTCATTCACAACAGCGGTCATACCTAACCCTTTGGCTGACATTTCTATTAAGGCATCTTTTATGCGCTGAGTATCTTTAATGATAGGCGTTGCATCACCATCGTGCATCAAATCTTTCAAGCACAGTAACAAACGTTTGCCTAGACTTCCTCCAGGGTGAGAAAGCGCAAAGTCATCTGCGGTAAAGCCTCTGGTTTCAAGTAAAGCAACTGCAATAGCATCGCCCATAGCAAGTGTGGCAGTGGTGCTTGCTGTAGGGGCTAACCCAAGCGGGCATGCTTCTTGTGAAACTTTTATACATACATGTGCATCCGCCCATTTTGCCATCGAAGAGCTTGGGTTTCCTGTCATAGCAACCATTTTAGCCCCGATACGCTTGATAACAGGAATAATATTAAGCACTTCGCTGGTTTCACCGGAGTTTGATATAAGCATAACGACATCATTTTGAGTGATCATACCTAAATCGCCGTGGCTTGCTTCGCCTGGGTGAACAAAAAAGGCTGGGGTACCAGTGCTTGCAAGTGTTGCAGCAATTTTGTTACCTATATGACCCGACTTGCCCATACCAACAACAATTATTCGCCCTTGGCATTGAAACATTAATTGGCATGCTTTATTAAAGCTATCATCTAGATACTGAATAATATCATCAAGTGCTTGGCGCTCAATTGTGAGTACGCGCTTACCTTGCTCAATAAAATTTAACTGCGTCATTTATTATCCATTTATGTTGGCATTAAGCTACTTGGCTAAAAATATAACCTTGGTACGCTACAAATGCAGCGAGCAGTAAACCACCTTCAATTCTATTTATTCGCTGAGTCCCCTTAATACTTAGCGACATAGCGATTAACGCGAGTGTTGCACCAATCATTATGAGTGCGTCACGGTTTGCTGCTGAAGGGTCTATGATTGATGGGTTTATAATACCTGCCAAAGGCAAAACAGCTAATATGTTAAATATATTTGAGCCAACAATGTTGCCTAATGCAAGGTCATCTTCATTTTTTAACACCCCGGCTATACAGGCTGCTAATTCAGGTAAGCTTGTACCAATAGCAATAATCGTTAAACCAATAACAAGGTCGCTGAGGCCAAAATATTTTGCAATATCAACAGCAGAGCCAACTAAAAAGTGTGAACTTAAGGGCAGTAATATCATGCCTACCACGAGCCAGAAAAAGGCGTTTTTAGTTGGCACGTTATCTGGCACATCTTCACATGCTTCACTTACAAAAGGGTCATCAGCTTGGTTTTTGTCACGAATAGAAATAATGATAAGTCCGGCGATAAACACAATAAAAGCGATTAATAATGCTATACCTTCAGCAAATGAAAAGTAGTTATCAGAGAAAACATACCATGCACCCAAAGAAACGATTAATACCAGTGGCATTTCACGCTTCAGAGTTGTCGATGACACCAAAAGAGGGCGAAGAAGTGCAGTAATACCTAGTACTAATAAAATATTAGTGATATTTGAACCAACGGCATTACCAACGGCGGTGTCGGTTTTACCCGCAAGTGCTGCAGAAGCTGAGACCATCATTTCTGGTGCAGAGGAGCCCATAGCGACAACGGTTAAACCAACAATTAAAGTAGGTACGCCAAAGTTTTTTGCCAGCGCTGCGGCGCCATATACAAAGCGATCTGCGCTCCAAACAAGCCCAGCAAACCCAAGAATCAAAATGACAAAAGAAGTCACCATTACATTACGCCAATTACTCAATATCAAATTGACTTAAATAATATCAAAAGCCAGCTTGAAAGTATAAATAAAAGAATCAGGTCAAGTTATTAGCAAAACGTTATTAGTATGAACAAAAGTACAACGTTAGATATTATGCTAACCTGTATTTTCCTTGCTTAGGTTGTTATTACATAGAATATTACAAAATTTTACGATTTGTTTTTTCCATCTGAGTACAAAAAGCTTTAAAATAGAAAAAGTAGTGAAAATGATAATGGAGAGCGACTTGTCGCAACCAATAGTAGAAATCAAGGATGTAAGCTTTTCAAGGGGCGATAGGAGCATATATAAAAATATGAGCTTCAGCGTTCCTAAAGGTAAGATCACTGCCATTATGGGGCCCAGCGGTATAGGTAAAACAACTATGCTGCGATTAATTGGTGGCCAATTAAAACCTGATAGCGGCACGATTTTATTTGAAGGTGATAATATCCCAACCATGACGCGTAAAGAGCTTTATGCTGCGCGTACTAAAATGAGTATGTTGTTTCAAAGCGGCGCATTGTTTACCGATATGTCAGTGTTTGACAATATCGCTTTTCCACTTAGAGAGCATACCCGTCTTAGCGAAGATTTAATCCGCCTTGTTGTACTGATGAAGCTTCAAGCTGTTGGCTTGCGCGGTGCTCAAGACTTGATGCCATCGGAACTCTCTGGTGGTATGGCACGGCGTGCTGCTTTGGCGCGTTCAATCGCACTTGATCCAGAACTCATTATGTATGATGAGCCATTTGCTGGACAAGACCCTATATCAATGGGGGTTTTGGTCAAGCTAATCAAATCACTAAACCAAGTATTAGGTTTATCTTCGTTAATTGTTACGCATGATGTAACAGAAGTTATGAGTATCGCGGATCATGTGATTATCATTGCTGATCAAGGTGTGATTGGAAGTGGTTCTCCAGAGCAAATGCGTAATCATGAGTCGCCATTAGTGCAGCAGTTCTTAAAAGGGCTTTCTGATGGGCCTGTACCGTTCCATTTCCCCGCAGAACCTTATAATGACGAGTTACTAGGAGTGCTTAGCTAATGTTCGATATGTTACAAAAGCTAGGTCAGAAAACATTTGGCCGATTTGCAGCGCTTGGGCGCTCTACGCAAATGTTAATTGGTGCGTTGTGGAACTTGCCAAACTTTCGTAAAGGAACTCCATTACTTGTTCGTCAGTTATATATGGTTGGTTCGCAATCATTACTGATTATTATGGTATCAGGTTTGTTTATCGGTATGGTGCTCGCGTTACAAGGTTACACCGTATTAGTGGGCTATGGTGCTGAGGATAGTCTTGGGCCATTGGTTGCGTTAAGTTTACTTAGAGAGCTGGGACCTGTTGTGACAGCCCTTCTGTTTGCTGGACGAGCAGGAAGTGCGCTAACCGCAGAGATAGGTCTAATGAAAGCAACCGAGCAACTTTCAAGCTTAGAAATGATGGCTATCGACCCACTTAAGCGCATTATAGCGCCACGGTTCTGGGCGGGCTTTATCAGTATGCCGTTACTTGCATTGATATTTTCAGCGGTTGCTATAATCGGCGCTCACTTAGTGGGTGTAGATTGGTTAGGGGTCGATACAGGTAGCTTTTGGTCAATCATGCAATCTCAAGTGTCATTCCAACAGGATATTTTAAATGGCATGATCAAGAGTTTTGTATTTGCCATCGTTGTAACTTGGATTGCACTTTATAAAGGGTATGACTGTGTGCCGACATCAGAGGGCATCAGTAAAGCAACAACAGAGACTGTTGTGCACTCATCTCTGGCTGTTTTAGGGTTTGATTTTATTTTGACAGCGGTAATGTTTACCAGCTAAAAAAGGTATAGATAATGAATTCACGGAAATTAGAAATTTTAGTTGGCTTTTTCGTCGCTTTAGGGATTGCAGCATTTGCAATGTTGGCATTGAAAGTGGCTAACGCAGGTATTAGTGGTAATGGAGATACTTATTTATTAAAGGCTAAATTTGATAATATTGGCTCACTAAAAGCGCGAGCGCCTATTAAAGTCGGTGGCGTAGTTGTTGGCCGTGTTGAAGCAATCTCTATCCATCCTCAAGAGTTTTTACCAGTGGTTGATATGACTATTGATGCGCAATATCAATGTCGATTTTCAGATACTAGCTCAGTGTCTATTTTAACATCAGGGATTTTAGGTGAGCAGTACTTAGGCATTAATCCGGTTATTGCACCTAAATCAGCTGAGCAGGCATGTTTAGGACTTGAAGTAACAAGTAATGATGGCGACTTAGGATTAGATGAGTTATTTGGTGTCGAGAGTAAAGCATTAAACGATGGTGACTTTATTACGGATACCAAGTCAGCGTTAGTACTTGAAGAATTAATTGGGCAGTTCTTATTCAACCAAGGTGGCGAGTAATTATTATGTTTAAAAAACTTTTAGCGTTAGTTGCATTTGCTTTTATCGCAACCAATGCAAATGCAAATACAGACCAAGTAAATTTAAAAGACCCATACAAAATGGTGCGCCAAGTATCGGATAATACTTTTCAACGTATTACCCGAGACCAGCCACTGATTGAAAAAAACAAAGAGCATTTACGAGTTATTGTTACTGAAGAATTAATGCCATATATTGATTACAAATACGCTGCCCTTCGCGTGTTAGGTAGCCATGTATCGAAAGTCCGTGCGATTAAAGATCCTAGCGAACAAAAACAAGCAATTGAAGATATCAAAATATTTATAGATGTTTTTCAAGAGTACTTAATTGCTACGTATGCGGGTGTATTTACCCAATACACTAATCAGCAGGTTGAGTTTGCTCCTAGCCGAGAATTTGCAGGACAAGATGTTGTTCTAGTTAAAACCAAAATTGTTGACCCGGGTAAACCGGATATCAAAATTGACTTTAAGGTCCGCGAAGATAGAAGTGGTGAATGGCGCGCGTACGACATGGTTGCAGAAGGCATTAGTTTACTGGATGCAAAGCAAAGTGAGCTGCAAGGTATTCTTCGTCAGCAAGGTATTGAGCACGTAAGTAACCTGCTTAAGCAAAAAAGTCAGTTACCGGTCCAATTTAGAGGCGATGGTGGTAATGAGTAAAGTAAGCGTTACTCAAGTAACCGATCATGAGTTTCGAGTCAGTGGTGAACTCACTCGAAACTCAATCGCAACTGAACGGCTTCTTAATAAAAACTCACAAAGTAGCCATAAAACCTGGTATTTTGACCTTTCTGAGGTGTCTAGGGTTGACACGGCGGGCTTAGCTTGGTTAATTCACTCTTTCGCAGAATTAAAGCAGCAAGGCATTCGCCTTGAATTGCAAAATATTCCTGAACAGCTGCAAAATTTAATGCAGTTGGGACAGGTTACAACCTTATTTGAGTGAGAGTTATGCAAACAAGCGAAGTCGAAACATTATTACGCGACGAATTACAATTAGCAGAAGTACATGTGAAAGCCAATGGTAGCCATTATGAAGTGGTTGCAGTGGGTGATTGTTTTGATGGCTTAAGCCGTGTTAAAAAACAGCAGTTAGTGTATGGTCCATTAATGAACACTATTTCTGACGGTACGATCCATGCTGTATCTATTCGTGCATTTACACCTACAGAGTGGAAGCGTGAACAAAAATTTATCTTACCGCAATAGTTAAGGCCTCCTAATGGATCAATTTGTAATTCAAGGTGGCACTGGCTTAGCTGGTGAAGTTACCATTTCTGGCGCTAAAAATGCCGCATTACCTATTCTTTTTGCTGCGCTATTGGCTGATGGAAAAAGTACCTTCAAAAATGTCCCACGGCTACGAGATATTGGCACAACAGAAGCGCTATTACAGACGCTCGGTGCACAAGTCCTGTGGCAAAATGACCAACTTGTTATTGATGGTGCGACAGTCAATAAAACACTCGCACCTTACGAGTTAGTAAAACAAATGCGCGCCTCGGTTCTTGCATTAGGGCCTTTGGTAGCTCGCTTTGGTGAAGCTCAGGTTTCCCTTCCTGGTGGCTGTGCTATCGGTGCACGCCCTGTTGATATCCATATTCAAGGCCTTGAGCGCATGGGCGCGACGATCAAGGTTGAAAACGGCTACATTAATGCCAGTGTAGAAGGGCGCTTGAAAGGCGCTGAAATCTTCATGGAAATGGTCAGTGTTGGTGCAACTGAGAACTTGCTAATGGCAGCGACTTTGGCTGATGGTAAGACCGTTCTAGAAAATGCAGCACGTGAACCAGAGATCGCTGATTTAGCAGCCTGCTTAACTGCGATGGGGGCTAAAATATCGGGTGCAGGCACTAGCCGCATCGAAGTTGAAGGTGTTGAGAAGCTAAATGGTTGTGAGCATCGTATTTTACCTGACCGCATAGAAACCGGTACTTTCTTGGTTGCGGCGGCAATGGCAGGTGGCGAGGTGCTTTGTAAATCAACTGATTTTCATAGCCTTGAGCCTGTTATTGAAAAGCTTCGCGCAGCCAATGCACTAGTCGAAGTGACCGATGACAGCATATATTTAGATATGCGTAACCGTGAATTAAAAGCGGTTAATATTAAAACTATGCCACATCCTGGCTTTCCAACTGATATGCAAGCGCAGTTTACAGCGCTCAATGTGGTGGCTAATGGCAGTGCCACAATCACTGAAACAATTTTTGAAAACCGTTTCATGCACGTACCAGAACTACAGCGTATGGGTGCTAATATCCGTTTAGAGGGAAACACTGCAATTTGTGGTGAGACCGAAAGCTTAAGCGGTGCGCAAGTGATGGCAACAGATTTGCGTGCTTCGGCGAGTTTGATTTTAACGGGAATTGTAGCCCAAGGTGAAACTATTGTGGATCGTATCTATCATGTTGATCGTGGTTACCAGCGTATTGAAGATAAGCTCAGCGCACTAGGTGCAAACATCAAACGTAGAAGTAGTTAATAGCCTAGAACCTAGGTCCTAGCTTCTAGGCCCTAGGTATTATAATTCTGTTTCAAGTTCGGCCACTTTGACCATCACTTTTAAAATTTCCCCACTTCGATAAAGCTGAAACTCAATCTCATTTCCGGGTTCAGAATTTCCTATTAACGTAAGCGTACGTTGTGGGTTACTGACATCTTTCCCTGCTATCTTAACGATTATATCTTGCTCTTTTATACCAGCCTGCCATGCAGGACCAAAAGGGTCTAGGCTTGTTATACGAAGCCCTGCAACGGGCGTATAATTGTCGCTGACCTCTTTACCTGTATTATCAACAGCAGTGCCTGTGAAGCCTAAGTAACCTCTTACAACACGGCCATGACGTATTAGTTTATCCATTACTTCTTTTGCTAAAGAATAGGGCACAGCGAAGAAAATACCTTGAATATCCAAATTTTCACGCGTTTTGAACTGCGCCGATGTGATCCCCACCAAATCACCTCTAGAGTTAACTAACGCGCCGCCTGAGTTTCCTACATTTATAGCAGCATCCATTTGTAACAGGCTATTGAATGGGCTGTCAGTAATTTTTTGTTTTCCTGTTGCGCTGATTATTCCTTGGGTAATTGTTTGCCCTAAATTTAGTGGGTTTCCTATAGCGAGTACTACATCACCCACACGTGGATTAAAGTTATTATTCACCGGGATAACGGGCAAGTGCTCAGCATTAATTTTTAATAACGCCAAATCGGTAATTGTGTCAAAGCCAATAAGTTGCACATCAAAAAAGCGGCGACCATCAGTGAGGATCACCATTATTTGATCTGCGTTATTAATCACATGATAGTTAGTTAATATGTAACCATCACTAGACATGATAACGCCTGAGCCTAGTTCTTGAACTGTGTTTTGGCGTTTGTATCGGGGCTGGCTAGAAATGCTCTCAGAGAAAATGGTGACAACGGATGGCCCAGCTCGCTCTACTGCGTCAGAAAAGCTCAGGTGTTGACTTGTTATAGCACTGGGCAGGGCAACATTCGGTAAAAGACTTGCTCGCATATTAGGGCTAAAGAATACCACTAAGAAAGCGATACCGAGGCCAGCAAATAAAGGGGGAAGTACAAATTTAAAAAATTTTAGCACGGTATTCTTATTATTAGAGGGCAATCCCTTTATTTTGGCACAAAAAAAATAACAGCGGCAAGTGCCGCTGTTATAAATTTCGTTATTTAATCAATATTTATATTATTGGATCAATACAAACACAGATTCGCGCCCTCTTTGTACGCCAAGGACGATATTGCCTCTAGTGTTTTCGATGATTTCATTCATGTCTCTGATATTTTCTACACGTTGACGGTTAACCTGCATAATAATATCACCTTCTTCTAAGCCAACACGTGCGGCAGGAGAACGAGGATCAACAGATGTAAGCTCAACACCTTTTGCGCCATTTCGCTGGGTTGTTTTAAGTGTTGCACCTTGGAATGCTGGGTGTAATTCATCACCTGAAGCGCTTTGACCCGAAGCACCATCAAGAGTTACATTAACTATTTTTACTTTACCGTCACGGTAAATACCCAGTTTCACTTTTTTACCTTCGCCTAGTGTCGCAATCTTACTGCGCAGTTCATGGAACCCGCTGATATCAGTGCCATCAACACTAGTAATTACATCACCCGCTTTAATACCTGATTTACTAGCGGCAGAATCATCCATTACTTGCATGACATAGGCCCCTTGCTTAACATCGAGTTTCTGTGCTTTTGCTAGGCCTGCATCAAGTGGGCGGCCAGAAATACCCAAAGATCCTCTGCGCGTTTCACCATGTTCAATTATTTGATCTACTAGGTTTTTCATCATATTAGAAGGAATAGCAAAACCAATGCCTACATTTCCACCTGATGCGCCTAATATGGCGGTATTAATACCAATCAGTTCGCCATTTAAATTAACTAATGCGCCACCTGAATTACCTTGATTTATTGCCGCATCTGTTTGAATGAAATCTTCATAACCTTCAATATTTAAGCCGCTGCGACCAAGCGCACTAACAATACCTGATGTTACTGTGTGGCTTAAGCCAAATGGGTTACCGATTGCGACTGCAAAATCACCCACACGCAGTTGATCTGAATTAGCTAGTTTGATTTCGACCAAGTCATCAGCATCAATTTGTAATAGGGCAATGTCAGATTCTTTATCACTGCCGATCCGTTTAGCTTCGTACTCGCGGCCATCTTCAAGTGTAACAAGCATTTTTTCTGCATCTTGCACAACGTGATTATTGGTTACTACATAGCCTTCATCGGCATCAATAATAACACCGGACCCTAGTCCACTAAATTCACGCTTTTGGCTGCGTGGTTGAGGATTACCAAAAAAGAAGTCAAGGGGATCGGCGCGTCTGCGTACTTCTTTAGAGCCTGATACTTGTATACTCACAACACCTGGGGTGATTTGTTCTAGCATTGGGGCTAAAGTTGGTAATTGTTGACCATTTACTGCAATTGGCATTTTTGCCATTGAAACTGCTGGGGTTAATAGTAGGCTCGCAGATAGAACAGCTGCGCTGATTAACGATAATTTCATTTTCATAGTCAAGGTTTACTCCACATCACAGGAAAAGTAAAAACTAAAAAGGCTGCAAATAGCAGCCTCATTAAGGTATAGATATTATATAAAGCTGTTATATCTAAAGACTATGGGGTCAAAAAAAAGTTCCTCAAGATGCTTTCGATTGTTCCGAAACTTTGTTGTCACCAGCAAATAAACCAGATTCACCCGAGACATAATCAGCAGGCTGAGCATTGGCAGATGAACGATCGCTTTGACGTTCCTTTAAAGAACGTTGAAGCTGTTCTGTGGTTTCTTTTGAGAAAAAAGGTTCTGCAGGGTGCTGCTTTTTGTCATTAAGTAATAACTTATTTGTTTCATCAACATGGTTTAAAAGCTGGTCATAATTGTCTTTCATGCGATTTACTAGCTTACCGGTACTTGCTAAGTGATCGGCAACATCTTGGCGATACTGCTCTAGTGCATGCTTAGCTTGCTCTGCTTGTTCTTCTAGTTCATCTTGCTTAAATTGTTTTTTAGTCACAAAAGCGCCCAAAAAGAATGCTGCTACGGCAACAATAACAATAATACCAATCCAAGTAACGGTGCCCATAAATTCTACCCCTTTGGGAAATAAAAACGAAAAAATTGCGTGTGTAATTAATAAGTTTAGTCTGTGCTTATGTAACCTGAGCTCAGGTTATATAAATCTTACTATCTCTAATATACCCCGAGTTACGATGCGTGTTAATATATTGCGCAAATTAAACCGTGTTTTATTGTAACTACCTATGACTCCTTGGCAAAAATACCAGCAAGATTTACAGCGTGATGATTTTGTACATGATGCTGCGCAAGAAAATGCAGTGCGTCATTTACAGCGACTATACGATGACTTAACCGCTGCAAAGCCAGCTGAAAAAGGCTGGTTTGCAAAGCTATTTAATAAAGATAGCACGCCAACTATAAAAGGCCTGTACTTTTGGGGAGGTGTAGGGCGCGGTAAAACCTACTTAGTTGATACATTTTATGAAGCGCTACCCGGTGAGCGCAAGATGCGTGTGCATTTTCATCGCTTTATGCATCGTGTACATGATGAGTTGAAAAAACTAAATAATAAATCTAACCCACTCGAAATTGTTGCGGATATATTTAAAGCAGAAACAGACATCATCTGCTTTGATGAGTTTTTTGTACAAGACATCACCGACGCTATGTTGCTGGGTGGTTTAATGGAAGCGTTATTTGAACGTGGCATTGTTTTAGTGGCGACTTCTAATATTGTGCCAGATGAGCTTTATCGCAATGGACTTCAGCGTGCACGTTTTTTACCTGCGATTGCATTAGTTAATGAAAATACTGAAATCGTTAATGTTGATTCGGGTATTGATTATCGCTTGCGCACACTTGAGCAAGCTGAAATATTTCACAGCCCACTAGATGCACAGGCCGATAAGAACTTGTTTGAATACTTTGATAAGTTATCGCCAGAGCCGGGCACCTTGGATACAGCGATAGAAATTGAAGGGCGGATGATCAAAATTCGTAAGGTATCAGATTGTATTGTGATGTTTGATTTTCCTGAGTTGTGTGAAACGGCCCGCAGCCAAGTCGATTATATGGAAATAAGCCGTTTGTATAACACGGTTATTTTATCAAATGTAAAGCAGCTTGGACAAAGTAACGACGATGCCGCGCGCCGCTTTATAGCATTAGTTGATGAATTTTATGAGCGTAATGTGACACTAATCATCTCAGCAGAAAAACCGATCACTGAACTTTATACTCAAGGGAATCTAAACTTTGAGTTCAAGCGTTGTATTAGTCGGTTACAAGAAATGCAGTCACTTGAGTATCTTGCAAGAGAGCATTTAGCTTAATGAAACTGAACTTTGGTTAATTAAATAGAGCACTTAAATTTCTTGCGGAAAAAACAAGCGCTAGGTAGCAATGTGGTTTAAGTGCTGGTATACTCCCGCGTCTGCCACGTTGCGTTCTATTGCCTTCATTAGCTTAGCCTCTATTGAATGGCGCAAAAGTCTTAAACTCGAAGGGGTTGGAGCAAACATTTAGAGCGGTAATTAATAATAATTACCTGTGGTTTTAATTGAAAAACATTGGATTTTTATAAATGAAAACGTTTGTTGCTAAGCCAGAAACAGTAAAACGTGACTGGTACGTAGTTGACGCTGAAGGTAAAACTTTAGGTCGCATCGCTACTGAAATCGCTCATCGCCTACGCGGTAAGCACAAAGCTGAATATACTCCACACGTAGATACTGGTGATTACATCATCGTTATCAACGCGGAGAAGGTTACTGTAACTGGTAACAAATTCAAAGATAAAGTTTACTACGCTCACTCTGGTTTCCCAGGTGGTCTTAAGTCTACTACTTTTGATAAACTTCAAGCTGCAAAGCCTGAAATGATCATCGAAAAAGCTGTTAAAGGCATGTTGCCACGTGGTCCTTTA
>Ga0115572_10003346_pt1 | contig 12678 bp, 7 predicted proteins | sample COGITO_mtgs_1206_FD_88681 | JGI IMG/M metagenome (GOLD analysis project Ga0115572, IMG submission 88681) | Pelagic marine microbial communities from North Sea - COGITO_mtgs_120607 | ecosystem: Environmental > Aquatic > Marine > Epipelagic | place: Germany:Helgoland, sampling site Kabeltonne... | reverse complement strand
CCATCGCGGGCGTCCACGCGACCGTCAAGGCCGCCATCGGCGCCGACGCCCTGTGCTACGTGGGCGACTTTGGCACGGGCTTCAAGCCCGTCTACGGCGACGCTCCGCCGCCCTCGCCACCGCCGCCGCCCTCGCTGCCCCCGCCCTCGCTGCCTCCGCCCTCGCTGCCTCCGCCTGCGACGCCGCCGCCCGCGCAGCCGCCGCGCGCGGGGCAGTGGACCATCGGGTACAGCCAAATGTATCAGGAATCGAGCTGCGATCGCGTGTGCTTCCTGGTCCCCGGGGGCAACCACCGGTGCGACTCGGACGAATTTGCCGCACGGCTGCCGGAGGTCGACACGCCGCAGAAGCTCAACGACGTCATCCAGGACGCGCGCTTCCGTGCGGTAAAGGCCAACTTTAACAACAACGAGCGCGAGCTTGACATTGTCGCCTACGGCTTCGACGAGCAAACGCCGAGCCTCGAAAACTCCTACGAGGGCGTGAGCGACCAGCGCACGACGTGCCTTGAGGCCTGGGACGGCTCCAGTGGCGGCGGGTACAAGTACAACACCGATGAGGAGTTGGCCTTGGGACCGCGCATGGGCACCTCGGGCATAAACGGTCCGCTCAAGTGCGGCGTGCGCGGGTCCTGGTTGCCCCCTCCGAACTGCAGCCTCGCGTACGCACAGGGCACGGGCGGAAGCGATGCGTCGCAGACGCCATTCAAGCGCGTGTGCTGGTGCACCGAGAAGCACGCGCCGCCTGGGGCGCCGCCGTGGGCGCCCGGGCTCGCGCCCGTGGCGCCGCCGCCGCCGCCGCCGCCAAACGCGGGCCGGTGGGCCATCCACTACACGGAGGGCTTGAGCTGCACGGACACGTGCGCGGCCGACGGGCGCGTCTGCAACAGTGAGGACTTCCTCTCGCGGCTCAACGAGGTGGACACGCAGTCGAAGCTGATCGGCGTCATCAACGACGTGCGCACGCGCGCGGTCAGCCTCAACGCCGGCACGGGCGAGACCGAGTACCACGAGGTCAAGTTTGGGTACGACAGCGACAGCGGCTCAACAAGCCAGACGACCTGCCAGGGCAAGCACTACGGCACGCCCACGTGGTCGTGGACGTCGGGCGCCGCGTACGTTCGCGCGCCGCGCATGCTCTCCGAAACCTCCGCAGCGATTGGGATGAGCAGCCTCTACTGGAACTCGGGTGTCAAGTGCGCCGTCCGGCCTCCCGACTACAACCACGTCATGAACTGCGGCTTGACCACGAACGACTATTTCCGACGCATCTGCTGGTGCTCCAACCTTTCGCCGCCGCCGATGCCGCCCACGCCCCCGCCGTGGGCGCCCGGGCTCGCGCCCAAGCCGCCGCCCGCGGCACCGCCGGCGCTCGCGGGCCGGTGGACCATCAGCTTCACCGCCGTGAAGCTGACGTCGACGTGCGACGACGTGTGCGCGCTCGAGGGCCGCACGTGCAGCGTCGCGGAGAACATCGCGATGCAGAGCGAGGTGGACACGCCCGAGAAGCTCATCGCGGTCATCGACAAGGCGCGGTGGCACGCGCCGTACCTGGATGAGAACGACGGCGACAAGCTCAAGTACGGCCGGCTCCACTTTGGCTGGGACGCTGCCTACGTGCGGGGCGGCTCCAACAACGTGCGCACGACGTGCCAAGGGCCCGCGGCGGGCGACGGCACCTATGGCGAGGACTCCGATCCTGCCATCCGCGCGCGGTGGCCGCGCTTCCGCGCCAACTACGACGGCGAGGCCAAGTGCGCGGTGCTCCAGCCCGACGAGACCACGGGCCAGTACGCCTTCGAGTGCGACGGCAAGCTGCCCGGCTCGCTCTACCGGCGCGTGTGCTGGTGCTCCGACGGGCCGACGCACGCGCCCTCGCCGCCCTTCCCGCCCGACAAGGCGCCCAACCCGCCGCCACCCTCACCGCCGTGGGTCTTTGAGAACTACGCGTCGTACGGCGAGGCGTTGGCCAACGATTGGCTGCCGGGGGCCGTGTACTACAATACCGAGGAGGAGAGCAGCTACACCTTTGAGGAGGAGTGGCTGCCGCCGGCCAACCACCCCAACCCCAATGGCGCCACGCACCCGGACGACATCACCGACGGCAAGCACAATGGCGGCACGGCGACGGCGGACGCGCACGCGGCGCGCGGCTGGCCACACCCGATTCCCCAACACCCCGACGGATGGGCCGACGATGCGTTCGCGGACCGCGCATGATACAATTATTAATTAATGAATGGCGAACGGGAATTTCGACACGGGCCAAGCCCCTTTTCGACGGGTGCACTCCACGAACCAATTAATTGGAACAAAAGTATTATTAATAGACATTTGGAGGTGGCCCTTACCCTCCCCCAGTCGATTTTGCAAAGTGCTCAACTAACGATGCAATTTATTTAGACACAATTAATAAGCTACATCATTTGTTGAGCACTTGGTCGGTCCGCCGAGAAAGGGTAAGGCTGGCCTCAAAATGTGTCTAACTTTCTATAGCTGTCTATTAATAATGACAGCTACGCCAGCTTAACCCAAATTTCGAAATCGAAGAGTAGGGACCCTACCCTCGTGCGCAGGGTCCCCATTCTTGCGCCAAAAGGAGTTCACGCGGGGATCCCCTGGGAGCCGCGGCGGCCGCCCCGGGGCGGCTTGGGGAGCCGCAAGAATAGGGACCCTACCTTCATGCATAGGGTCCCTATTCTTTGATTCCAACACTGGCGGTTGGCGCGTGCCAGTGGTTGGCGGGAAGTCGCGCCTTGCTTGAGGAGGTAACTGCGGCTTTGCGCGCACCCAGGTGAGAAAAAGCGCCCCAATGTCTGTGTTCGTACGTTGCGCGCAAAACTCCCTGTTTGGTAACCAGGACCAACGCTCCTCACGCATTGAGGCTGTGCTGCGCGCGGCGTGCGTGCTCGTACGATCCACCGGAAAGTGATGCAAGTGCGCACACCCGCCGATGAGGGCAATGACGACGCCTGGGGCAACCGGGCCAACTGCGCCGTGCCGTACTGGTCCAAGGAGAACATCTGGGAGGCGGCCGGCGAGGGCATCCTCCAGTCGCGCGACCTCACGCCCGACTTCAGGCCCAACCTGATAAGCTCCAAGTCCAAGACGCGCTTCGGCATGCAGGACGCGCCGTACCCGCGCGCATCGAAGCCCGACCTCCGCCTGCCCCTCGGCCCGCGGTCCCACAACGGCAGCAGCAACGGCAGCAGCAACGGCAGTACCGGGCCGACGGCGGCCGCAACCGAGTCGCGCCTCAACGTGGCCGTGTCGACGCTGTGCGCGGAGGTGGCCCAGCAGGAGGAGGAGACGGCCGCGCTCAATGCCAAGCTTGCGCGCATGGAGCGGGAGCTAACCCTGATGCGCAAGATCCTCCACGGCTTCATCGAGGTGCACATGATCTACCACGACCGGGGACAAATATGAGGGATTGCCACTTTTAAGCGCGCGCTGTTCGGCCTTTTCGGCCTGTTTGTTATCAGCGCCTTGGTGGCGCGGGTGACGTGCATGCATACAAGTTTCCGGCACGACCCCATTTCAAAAAAACTATAACCGGTGATTTGTCACTTTTAAGGTGTGGCGGGTGGGAACCCGTGATGTCCCTCCGAGTGCCGTCCTTTTCGGAATACAAACGGCCCGTTGCCCCGGGGTCCCTGTTTGGAGCCGCGATCGGGACGCCCGATGGAGGGTTTTGGAATCGATTGGCGGTGTCGCCGCCGCGCACGCCCCCCACCGCAACGGGGCACTACGCTCCACTCCCGCCCGAGTTTCACCTCGATGCGCCACCCGCTGCCGTGCCGACGCGCAACCAGATCGACTCGGTCTTCCCGTCGTGGGCGCACGACTTTGCAAACGACGCGGTGCTCGTCACCTTTGTGCAGTCGTCCGACGTGGTGACGTTGAGAGCCTCGCCGCGATTGGAGTGCACCAACGTGGTGCACCCGACGATGGTGCAGGCCGACGCGGTTGCGTGGCGGCCGATGGCGTGCGAGGCCACCGGCGTGCGCGGGCACCTCTTTGCGCTCTCGCACCAGGGCCGGCAGACGGCCCGCATCGAGGTGACGTTGGAGCCCAACGACGAGATCGGCAAGGTCCTGGTGGTGCAGCCCGAGTACTCGCCGCTGACTGTGGCGGCGCGAATGGCCTCTCCGAGCAGCCTGCTGGTCTTCGACAACGTGCGCGCGCACACCGAGAGCCTGGATGCGCTGAAGCGGACGCTGTCAACGGATGGCGACGTGGGGTACGTTCCGACGCAAGAGCTCGTGGTGACGCGCGCGCTCGACCAGCTCGTGCTCACGACCGACCACAGCGCGGAGGCGGCGGTTGCCCGACGGCACTGGAAGGCCACCAAGCTGCTGCTCGGTGGCCTGTCCACAGCAACTGCGGACTGCATAGATGCGTACACGCAGAGCGAGTTCAAGCGAGTGGGAAAGAGCATAGTGGGATTTGACGGGTGGCGAAGGGTGGTCTGAATTCGCGTGTTTCATTTGAATATTAACGGTGGTCCGCTACCCCTTTCCCCCCGTAGCGCACTCCCTGTTTGAGCTCGTACGTGCGCGCACCAGGTTCCAAACAAACGCGCAACACGATGGGCATTGAGTCGACGATGAACCAGCTGGCAAAGCGCGCCGCGGAGGACAAGTTTGAGCAGTTTACAAAATGCGAGGAGGAGATCAAGGCGCACCTGCAGTCGGTCTGGGAGGAGTGGAAGCCCAAGTTCGAGGCGTACGACAACGCCGACGGCAAGAACGCCTTCAAGTTTCGGTTCGGGCTGCCGGAGGAGCTCCAGGACACGCCCGAGAGCGTCTTGCGTGCTGTGTTTCTCTCGCTCGGCGACTTTGCCAACAACCCAGTCGGCACCGAGGTCTTCAAGTGGTCGACCACCGAGCCGGAGGAGGACGAGCAGGGGGGCGAGGGCGACTGCACCGTGGCGATCCACTTTGGGCACATTGCCAGCAAGCTGTTCGACGATCTCATGAACGAGCACCAGAAGAAGCGCCGCCGCGTCGCCCGCGGCGAGTACTCGCTCGAGGAGGCCCTCGCAAAGTCCGAGAATGGGGAGGAGGGCGAGCCCGGTTCTCAGGCGGGCGGCAACTTGCCGCTGTCGGGCTTCCCCGACGACGGCAACCCGGCCAATGCCGAGTTCGAGGAGCTGCTCCAGAAGAAGGTGTTCAAGTTCACATCCGGCATCTACGCGCCCACCAACCAGATCGAGCAGGTCATCGAGCCCGGCCCCTGCGGGCGCAGGAACGACATCTTTGAGAACAAGGAGCTCTTCAAGCGCGTCACGCCCCGCTTCTTCTTCAATGGGGAGCACAAGCAGTGGCGCCGCAACGCGCCCGAGGGCTGGGAGGGTCCCGCAGCGACGGTGGCGGCGGCGTAGGGCGCGTGTACGCGTGACAGTGTGTGTGTGTGTGTGTGTGGTTCGCTATTTTGAAATGAATTCCGCCCGAGTTTGCACGACTGGGATATTGTACCGCGGAGCACGATGACGAGCAAGCTCGCGGGGCTGGTTACGCTGCTCGGAGGCGGGCTGTGGCTCATCGACGAGCCAAGACCAGTTGTGCACGTCAATGAGCAGAACAGCCTCATGTCGGCGTGGCCGAGCGAGGCGATCGGGGGCAGCAGCCTACCACCCGAATGCGCGTTTTGGAACCAGAGCGTGGTCTTCAGCGACGACATGTGTTCACTATTCGTGGTCAACCGCGCCGCGGCCGCTTACCAGAGCGCGCACGCGCGCGCGATGCGGTGCATGGCGGCGTACCCCACCGAGTGCATGCTCTCGCCCGAGATCGGGCTGGCGATGCCCGCGGCGTTCCTCTACGACCACGACAAGGCATCGGTGCGCATGCTCATTGCGCCCAAGCTGATCCAACACGACTCGAGCCAGGAGCACGTGCGGGTATCGCCGCCCGACTCGGACGGCATCACGCAGACGCGAACGCTCGTGCTCAACGAGACCGTGCGGGTGGAGTACCTTGACGGCCAAACCAAGGGGCTCGGCTCGGAGCTCCTGACGAAGGAGGAGGCGTTCTGCGTCCAACTGCTTCGCCTTGCGTTTGAGCCCGCATGTTGGGCTGCGCTGGATTGACGACCGTGCGCTAGCTTGCAACTTGTACCGTTCCTAGCATCGTGCGCCGTCCCCACATGGCACGCACCCGCAGACAACAACGACCACCATCTCCCAATCTTGAGGAGAGCCCGCCTTGCTCGCCGCCGCGTGCGCGCAGCACATCGCAAGAAACGCTGATCCAGACAGCCCTCGCGGGCGAGGCGAGCAACTACGTGAGCCCCGACCATCAGTGGGGCGAGTCTTTCCCTGGCCGGCAGCCGTCCACGACGCAGCTCTCGCTATTTGAGACAGGCTTCAAACGCAAGTCGGGGCAGATCTCGCTTTTCGAGGCGGGGTTTAAGCGGCAGCAGCGGTGCGCGTCGGTGGTAGAACCCGGGGGTGTGTGTTGTTGACGGGTGTGGGATTGCAAAGTTTACGGAAAGTTCACGCTCGTACGTGCGCATGGCGCTAGTTCGGAATGGCGCACAATTCGAAAACGAGGGTGGGTCGGACACCGAGGAATCGGACAGCGAGCAGCCGCTGAACGAGCACGAGCAGATAACGGCCATCCTGAACGCGAAGGCCTCCACGCCACCGCCACTGCCAGTGGATTCCAAGCACGCGTGCGCGACTGCTGCAGCGGTGCTGACGTGCGTCAAGGCGTCCACCTACGCAAAACGCACGCTCGCACAAGACCACGCATTGCGAACGCCGGTCGTGTCGTCCACGGTCGCGGACTGGGTTGACAAGCAACTCGACGACCGGCGAACCGAGCGCACGTTGCGAACCGCAATGACGCTGGCGCTAAACCCCAACAAGTGCAACGACTGGATCTGCACAAAGACCAAGTACGGCGGCAGCAACCTGCGCATCGCCAAGGGCATGGCGCTGCACCTGCGCTGCCACCCGTTCACGCGCTCGGACGTGCAGCGCGGAATGGGCATGATCGAGGACCTTTGCCTGCACCGGGAGCGACGCAACAACGCACACACCCTCCTGAAACCGCGGACCTCGCACGGCTCGGACATGCTAGACATTGCAGTCGTGTTGGTGGGGTTTCAGTATCAGGCGCGGCACTTTGGTGCCTATCGCTATCGGTACGTTATGTGAATAACAAGGGCTTGTGTCAAAGTCATGGAGCTGAATCGGCAGACCAAAATGGCCGAGGTGGCCAAGATGAAGGAGGCCGAACGGGCCATGGCGCAGAAGATCGACAAGCTGGTATCCGCCGGGGGCGAGCTGGACGACGAGGCGCAGCGCAGCGGGTGCGGGGGTGGATGCTTTCCCTTCTTCTTGCGACGAGGCCGGAGTCGCGTTGCGCAGGAGAGCGGCATGGAGGTGGCGGTGTTTGGCCAGAGCGCTGCGGGCGGGAGTACGGTCCACGCAAACGCGCGCCTCGAGAAGGCGGCCGAGCAGATGGAGAGCCACGCGTCGCAGCTGTACGCCAAGGCAGGGGCGAGCCGGTCGAAGGCCAAGGCGCTGATGGCGCAGGGCAAAAAGCAGGAGGCCATGCTGGCGCTCAAGCGCGCCAAGGCCTTGGAGAAGCAGGCCGAGGTGGCCGCCAGCACGCACGCCGCCATCGAGCAGCAGCAGGAGATGCTGCAGTCGTCGGCGTTGCAACGAGAGGTCGCGTCGGCGCTCTCGGCATCGATCGCCACCACAAAAAAGAAAACAAAGGGCCTGCTGGAGAAGGCCGAGAATGCAGTGGACGGCAGCGCGGAACTGCGCGACGTGGCGGAGGAGATCAACGAGGTGATGGGCGGGCTCGCCAAGGTCGACGACTACGACGAGGAGGATCTCCTGGAGGAGTTGGAGCTTCTTGCGCGGGAACCCGACGGCGAGAAGGCGACGGAAGCGGCAGCGTTGCCGACCGAGGAGGCATCGCCGTCGGCGGCCGAGGCCAAGGCAACGGTGGAGCCGCGGGCAATCGTGGTGGGCATCGACCCCGTTCTGTTCCCGTCCGCGCCCAGGAAGGGCGAGATCAAGCAAAAGTTGTTGGCTGCCGATTCGGCCGCCACGCAGTGAGCAGCGATTCCAAGGACGGACACTGGAATCAAAGAATAGGGACCCTGCGCACGAAGGTAGGGTCCCTATTCTCGGGGGAAGGCTTCCCCCTGCGAAGGCTTCGCGGGGAGTGATAATGGGTCACTTATTATTATTCACCAATTTTGCACGAATAGGATTCTTAGACACATTCTTGACCCCGCCTTGCCCTTTCTCGGCGGACCGACCAAGTGCTCAACAAATGATGTAGGATATTAATTGGTAATAAATAACAGTTTATTAATGGCGTCTAAATAAGTTACATCGTTTGTTGAGCACTTCAACATTGGCCGGCAGAAAGGGCACTGGCCCCTCGCAAATTCCAATTCAGACTCGTCTTAAGAATCAAGAATTACGCATTGCTCCGCCAGGTGGACGCGAACGGCCACGCGCCCGGGAGCGCAAAGAGTTCGGTGCGCACGGCCTCGCGCGGCGCGATGTCGTAGCCGTTGGCCAGCCTCCCGACCTCGTCGGCGATCTCTGGGGTGATCCTGTTCCCGCCCGGGTCCGGCATCCGCGCGAGGGAGCACAACTTGACGACCGTGTACCGGGTGACGTAGGCCACGAGCACGAGGTCTGCGCGCCCGAGGATCGAGGGGTCGATCCGAAACCTGGCTGTTAGCTGTTGGCACAACCCCTCCCTTCCTGCCCGCGCCCTGATCGACACCGACACGGGCGCATCGCGCAGGTGCTGCACCTTGTGCAACAAAGGGAGCTCAAGCCCGGGGATCAGGCACGCGACGGGCAGGTGCTTGAGGATCTCGAGGACGCAGAGCCGCGTGGCATTCAGCATGCCCGCCGGCGGCTCGGCAGTGGAAGCGAGCATCTCTTCGAGAATCTGCCCGAGCACCTGCTGGACGCTGCTGACGCGGTCCGCCGCCTCCGCGAGCACGGCCGGGTCCATGTCGAGAAGGTGGTACCGCGACGTGCGCCAGTTGCCAAACCGCGACTCCTCGGCACGGAAGAGCCATCGCAGCTCAAAGGCGCGCGCGGCCGAGCACATCTGGATGACGCTGATCCAGGCGCGGAAGCCCCTCTCGCGCACGGTGCGGTTCACGCGCTGGATGAGCCACATGTACTTGCGGGTGATGCGGTTGTAGTCGGCCCTGCGCTTGTCGATGATCGCGCGTGCCTGTCGCCGCTGGGCGCAGTGCTCCATCGCCTGGTGCCGCGTCTCGTCGCTCGTTCGCAACCCCATGACGTCCGCAAAGCACAGCTCCTGTGGTATGCCGTCAGGAAGCGCGTGGAAGAGCTCGAACTCCATCTCGTCCGGTTCGTTGTCAAACAGGTGGTGGTCGTGCGCAAAGGACTCCCACTCCACCGCGAGCATCTGGTTCCAGTTCTGGTAGTGCACGCGGCGCGAGAGCTTGACGGTCCGCCGCGCAACTGGCATGCGCTTGCCCGACCAGCGCCGCCGACGCGACTCGCGCTTGCTCATCAGCGCACACGCGTAGTTGTTAGCCTCCGAGTCGCACCGGGGAAAGCGCGCCAGCAGCTTGGTGTTTGCGTCGTTGATCCAGAAGAAGGGCTCGTTGTGCTCTCCCTTGTGCAGCGTGAACCGCACGCGGTTCGTGGACGCGCACTTGCGGCACAAACTGAGCGCCACCGGCCCGGCGCGGTGGCAGGAGTCGCGACACTCCTCGCTGCTGCAGAGCTCGCACCCGTGCTGCAAGTGGCCGAGCATCGATCGGCTGTTGGGGAACCACCGGCACCACGGCTTGTTCGTCAGCACCTTCATTCGGCCCCACGGGATGCCCGACTCCAGCATGCACTTCATGTAGTTGTCCAGCGCCTGCATCCTGCGCCTCTCCATCGCGTCGGCGGCGTCGAGCTCCTGCTCGGTCATCAGCTCGTTAAGGGCGGTCCGGTTGTCGTGCGTCAGGTGCTCCTCCTGCACCTCGGCGTACGCGATCGCGGCTACGCGGAGGTTGTGGCACGCTTCGCGCAGCACGTTCCGCACGGCCGCGGCCGCCTCGCGATTCACCATGGCGAGTGCGCGAAGCGTCTTGGCCTGGCTGGCGCGCATGACCTGTTGAGCCACCAGCTCGAAGATGTCGACGTTGAGGTGCACCCACGTGAAGGCCCACCGCGCGGGCCGGACGTTGTGCGAGAGCAGCGTGGTCTGATGACCGGTCTTCGCCCTCCTTGCCGCCGCCGCCGCCGTGCGCTCCAAGAGGCACTTGCGCGGTGGCGGCTTGAGGCGCGGCCAATCCTTGGGCCACGGGCCACCCTGGAGCCGGGCCGAACGCTTTGTCCACTCCACCCAGTCGTCACTGGCCATGTTGCGCTGGTGGTGGTGGACCCGCTGCTGCCACCGGTTGTGTGCGTTCCTTGGGCACAAGTTGCAAACCCGTTACGAGCAAGTCTCTGCACCTTTGCGATAAATTTAGTAACCGCTTCGAGCTCGTACGTGCGCAAATATGACTTTGCGCGTGGCGAATGCGATGCTCATGAACTTTGAGTCGGTCCATGTGGTGGAGGAGCTCGGGGAGTGGCTCAAGAATTGGCCAGGTGTGCGGTTCGGTTACAATGTGCTGCCGCAGAACATGGAGCGCTTTGCGTTCATCCTCGAGCGCAAGAACGAGTACTCTTGCACGATGGGCGGGGTCGTGATCCCGTTTGAGGCGATCTCCGCGTGCAAATCGATGTACGCTGCCATCCACACAATGATGGAACTGAAGAACAAGCGGCGCGATGGTTCTGAGAAGATGCGCTTTGGCAGCCTCCCCGAGACGCTCTCGATCAGGATCGAGCGGCACCAGTTGGACGGGGACGGCGAGGTCGCGTTGGATGTTACGCCTCTCAACTGCGCCTGGGTCATGGACTTTGGGGAAATTGGCTTTAACGACCTGGTTTCGGATGCCGTCAAGCCGAGGAGGTACGAGATGATCGGGGCGATCATCGGCATGCGTGTGCAAGCGGCACCCGGTGACACGGCCGCCATGGGCAACCCCGCAAACACCATTCAGACAATGGCGGTCATGCGCTCACCCGAGGGCGTTTGGTACAAGGTGGACCACGCGTCAAAAATGGACGACTACATGTGCAGGGGTAAGCCGATCGAGGCAGAGGAGTTGTACGCGATGGTGGGGTGCGAGCAGGGGAAACTGGCACCAGCCAGCAGGCGAGACACCCCGTACTTTGTCATGCATCTCTACTACCGCGACCACAAGATGCTGATGCCGATTCCGAAGAGCGACGAACACCCGTCCCGGTTCCTCCCGTGCGCGTTCCACGACCTGTTCGACAGCAGCCACTCGGAGCGGGTCGAGGGAACGGCCCAAATCGCCCAGTTCATCCGCACCCTGGTGCAAGCCGACGGCGGCGACCGCGACAAGGTCAGCCTCAGGGACGTGATCAAGTATGCGCCATCGCTCACGCATCTGAGCGACATCGACTACGGCACGCGCAACCCGATGCCCAAGAACATGTTTGCGCTCATGGATAAGGATGGCACACTGATCGGGCGCACCGCCTATCAGCTGTTTCGAGCGCGAATGCTGACGCAGCTTTGCAGCGTTTTCGGGATTGTTGCTGAGGAATCAGGCACCGATGCCCGCCAGGAGCAGGTTGAGGCCATCCTTCAGGCGGCGCAAGACGAGTGGAACGAGCCGTTGAATCCTCTGGACAAGCTTTCCTGGATTGCGGTGGCGGATTACTTCAACCGCTCGCACTACAGCATGGCGACTCCCTCTGCCACCTCTCCCAAGACGCCTCCCATGCTGCTCAAGCGGCACACGGACAACTACAACACCGCCCCTGGCACACGCATGACTGCCCGCAGCCTCTTTGCGGAGCAGTGGCCAGTGCTCGTCGACAAGAAGATTGAGTTCAACAGCCTCAGCGCCGAGGAGCAGAAGGATCCCGGCAAGAGGATGCGCTTTATGAACGAAACCCCGCTCAAGCCGCACGCCGTGGCCGACGAGGGCGTGCGCGAGTGCAAGCGCGCGATCAAGCTCGTGAAGGAGGACACTCTTCTCATGGACATGATCTGGGAGGAGATGGAGCCGAAATCGCGTGAGGTCTTCTCCGGGCTTGCCAAGGCGCGCAACGAGATGAAGCTCCTCACCAGGCAAGGCATGTGCGAGACCTGGGAGACCATGCCGTTTACTATGAACGATGATGGGGAAGGCTTTGACCCGTCGGTCTTTCGCCTCGAAGTCGTTTGCGGGGCGATGCCAAGCTTTGACCCGCGCGCAGTCAAGCTCAGGGAGCTCGAGGCCAAAACCGATGCCGGCACGCCCTACTTCGTCAACGGCCACGTCATGCTGGCGATGCGGGAGGAGATCGCGAACCCTTCGGTCAACTATGCGGCGCCCAACTTTGGGCTGGTGTACGACGACAAGATCTGGTTCAGCGAGGCTTGCTCTGAGAAGGTGCGAAACGTCTTGGGGGCAAAGGAATCCGTCCCGACAACGTGCATCTCCGTCGATCCGATCAGTGGCATGAGCATCTCGGACACGCTCACGATCGCGCGGGCTCACGCCATGTACAGCAAGGACAACGTGTTCCTAACCAAGCAGAGGGCGCAAGTCTTGAAACCCCCCGACACGCTGGCGGTGCAGATCTCGCCACACCCAGTGG
>Ga0115572_10003345_pt1 | contig 12680 bp, 9 predicted proteins | sample COGITO_mtgs_1206_FD_88681 | JGI IMG/M metagenome (GOLD analysis project Ga0115572, IMG submission 88681) | Pelagic marine microbial communities from North Sea - COGITO_mtgs_120607 | ecosystem: Environmental > Aquatic > Marine > Epipelagic | place: Germany:Helgoland, sampling site Kabeltonne... | reverse complement strand
TACAGGGCTAAAAAACTGACCACTTCATCAGAGAAAGACAAACAAAGGCGATCTCCTATAACTTCAAGACCGATTGGATACATCTGCATCAACACCCTGGTAAACAAATGTATTGCGTCGGTGTTGGAAAAGGCCAGTTCACGTACGCGATCCAAGGAAAAACGATCAACTCGTACGGAATTTGACAGGCAGTGTGAAGCAGCAAAGCAAAAGATCCGCGGTGCCAAATGGTACGAAAAGAAGAAAGAAATGTCAAGAGATGCGTGGAAATCGTGGATTGGTCTTAAATCTTCAAGAGCTCGTGATCGATATGCATCGGATTTGCAGTTCAAGTGCACTGTCAAACTTAGAAGCAGGCTCAAGGGGTTCCTAAAACGAAAAGGGCACCGAAAGTCATGCAAAACGCTTTCTATGATTGCTCTCGACCCGTATGGTCTCTTTTCATATCTCCAGCACACAGGTGGTGGTCGTCTATTCAACAAAAGCCATATTGACCACGTTTTTCCCATGGCAAGATACAATTCAGACAACGAAGTGCAACAAAGAAACCTCATGCATTGGTCAAACTTGCAAATATTGTCAGCTTACGAGAATACATGGAAACACAACAAACTACCAACCAAAGCCATGGCCGCCAAGGTCGACCGCGACAAGTGGCCGCCCGGGATCACGGAGGACATGCTCCCCGACATCTACCCGGAGTGGGCCACGCCGCTCTGGATGCACGCGGCACCGACTCCGGGAGCCTCCTCGTCGACTGACCCAATGGATGTACCAGACGACATGTCGGATGTTTCAAGCGACGATGACGTCTCCGAAGTTTCAAGTGGCAGCGACGTCTCCGAAGTTTCTTCCGATGACGACGACGACATGGAATAGGCGGCTGTGGGCGGCGGGGTGGTGGCGGCGCGGGGCGGGATGTGTGTGTGGCTGCATGACGATTCCATGATACGAGTTCCCTTTGCTTACGTTTGATGATGCATGTTACGTTTTCGCAGTGCAACTATGACGTGAGTGCAGCAACTCGAAGCACGGAGCGCGGAGATCTTGGAGTCTGGCCATTCCTTGAACCCAGAGACTCACCCTGATCCATTCTCGTTTTCCGCAGGTCCTCTTTGCGTACCTCACGTCGCACAACTGTACGAACACAAGCAACGAACCGCTCATCCTCCCATGAGATTCATCCATTCCATCACTCACAAGCCGTGTTCGTTTGTGTTTGGTGGTCGCAGACGACTTTGCGTACGCTTTCGCTCGGCGAAACACACGACCGCTCTCAGCACAGGATCCATTTCCTTTTCACCTTACATCTTCGTGTTTGTGCTCGCAGATACGACAAGTCGCACTCCGTGCGCCCGAGAAGAAATATCAGACAGGTCGGTACCCCTCTTCTATTCCATGACTCTCGCCCGACTTCCAATTCCCCATACGCGCATTGCTCACTGGTGCATGGTTTTGTTCTCGTGTTCGGCAGGCGATGCAGCACGGTGAGCAGCCACACCCTTGACGAAATTCGAATGCTTCGTCGCATTCGGCGGCGTTTCGCTCACCATTGTGCCTTGCTCACGGTTCGCAGAAATCAGCATGTACGCTGTGGCACAGAGTACGTTTTGCACTTGAAATCGCGTTCCCTATTCCACACAGCCAGGATGCGTGAACCTAGACGCTCATCTTTTGTGTGTGTGCTTTGTTCGCAGAGGAAGACAAGGGCCTCGTGAGTCGAAATCTCGCATCGAACCCGCTCTAGCCCGCTCCAATTCGATGTTTGCTCACTGGTTTTGTCGTTTCTTGTGTGGTTGCTCCGTTTCCAGGACAAGGCGGTCGAGGTGCGTTTACTTGTGCATCCCGAACCCTTTCCCACACTTTTCCAGTCTCATTTGTGGAATCTGACGAATGGCGTCTCGTTTCCTTGTTGTACGCAGGAGTGCAAGTACCGCATGAAGCGCTACGGCGTTACGCCGAACATGCTTGTCATTCCGCCCCAGGAACGTGCCTGTGCACTCGAACCGAGCTTCCGCCCTCCCCGCTCGTCGTACGCGCGGTTGCTGACCTTGCGGCATTTGTTGCTCGCAGTTGGCGCTCTACATGTCGCTGGCTCCCGACGAGAAGATCACGTGCGCGCCACCCCGTGACCCTCGCTTTGCCATACGACCCCCGTGCCAGATTCGGTCGCTCACTTTGTCGTTTGGTTGTTCGCTCGCAGGTACAAGGAGGGCGGCCCGGCGGCGGCGGCCAACTTCGATGCGGGCGTGGAGGGCTTCACGACGCGCGCCTTCCGCGGCTGCGGCATCGTGACGTCGGAGCCGTTCGAAGTGTCGGATGGTACGTTTAAGCTACTCGAACCCAACATTATGGTGCCCTGCATGCACATACACTTCAAAGCTGACCCCTTCTCCGTTTTCGTCTCGCAGACATGGAGGCCGTGCAGATGCTCCAGCGCTTCACGCAGGTCGGCGAGTTCTACGTCATGTCGCCCCCGACCAACGCTCCAGATGCTAAGACCAAGGGCGCGATGGACGTCCTCATCTACGACGAGGAGTCCGACCGCCACGTCAAGATCACGTGGGAGTCGGCGCTCGCGGCGTGCTGCGTTGGCGCTGGCGCGGGTGTCACCGACACCGCCGTGATCGGAAAGTTTGGCGAGGGCTTCAAGAACGGTCCAACAGATACTCTTTTCAAAGAAGCCAAAGCCGCCAGCGGGGTCGGCCCTAAGCAAGATGCACTCAATGCAGCGAACAGCCTTACGCTCGCCAAGTGGAAGGCCGAGGCCGATGAGTGGTCGGCTATGAACAAGGAGTGGGACGAAGCCGTAGCAAAAACGCTCAAGCCCGTATGCATCGTCCTCGCGCGTCCCTTCATCGAGCACGCGATGCTCTCGGCCGTGCTCACCGTCTCGGGCGGCGACACGGGCGCGACCATCTTCGGCCCGTCGGACATGCAGGCGAGTTACGACGTTTCCCGAACGCTCGTTCCCTGTGCACTTCTGCGCATCGTTGCTCATACGTGTTGCGTCGTCCTTCTCACAGATCTCGGCGAACACGTCGGTGAAGACCATCGAGGGTGCGCGCCACACGCCTTGCATTGATCTCGCCCCAAGCACCAGTTTTGCAATACTCGTTTGCTCACCCGAGTTTTCCCCGGTTGCTTCTCAGGCCACTACACGGGCCACTTCAAGTCGGTGGTCACCAAGCACCAGAACGTGTTGGTGATGAAGGACATCATGGCCAACGGCTACCGAGCGGGCGGCAACGCCAAGTTCTTCGGCACGACCGCGGACGAGGTGCGCACGAACCTGATGGCGCGCCTCAACATGGACGACACGACGGGCGATGCGGTCCTGCCGTCGATGCTCGCCTTCCCGATGTCCATCGAGCAGTACGATTCGGGCAACATGGACATCGCCATGTCGGTCACGTCGCGCTACCTGCCGTACGAGGTCGCTTCGCAGGCGCACAACTCCTTCCCCGGTGGCGAGGCCGCGTACGAAGCCTACGACACGGCATTCGGCCTCCGCGCGGTCCACTTTGGCGAGGACCTGCGCGCCTCGGAGAACATGGAGTACATGTCGCAGGTATGCCCTCTAATCTCAACTCAGCCTTGTACACACATACCCACACACCACGGCTTCACAGCGCTGTCCTATTAGCTTACCGGTTGCTTTCCGTTTGCGCGCAGGGCTCGACCAACAACTCGCTCTGCTTCCTCGGCCCGCACCGCAAGTACGACGGCATCTCCAAGACGTACACCCAGCTCATCCCGGGCATGGGCCACTGGGGCCCCGACGCGCGCCCTGGCGACGCGCGCTGGCGCCGCGGCGAGTCGGTCAACATGATCTCCGCCCGCGAGGCCATGATGACCTACGAGCAGCTCAGGTGAGGACCAAACGAATCGCAAACTCGCACCCGGCACTCCTTTTTCTACGTCGACCGACGCGCGTCTGACTCTGTTCTCGTTTCTCGTTTGCAGCTACATCCCCAAACCCAAGGTCTAAGCGCGGCACCGCCGCTGACGTCAAGAACCGGGGCCGTCCGATCGAAGTCGTGATGCGAAAAGGGGCACAGCCACACGACTCGAGGAACGCGACGGCCTTCCGCAATGACACGCCGGCACGATGAGATTGCGAAGTTGCCTCGTGCGAGACGGCCGTAGAGAGATTGCGATTTGCATGCTGGTGGGACGAAAAAGGAGGGGGGGAGTAATGGGAGACCGGTGGGGCAGCGATCCGAGAGAACACTCTGTTGTTTGTGTGGCCCGATGGCCTGGTCTATTCTCTAAAGTGAAGCGGTCGCGAAAGTGAAGCTTTTACGTGTAGAATCTCAACGCAGCCGCGCGAGTGACGGGAGTCCGTTTCTACCGGACGCGTGGGCGGCCGTGGTGAGGCGCACGCGCGGCAGCGGATCGTTAAGCGGCGTGGTCAAGTAGGCGACGAGCGCGTCGCGGTCGAAGTCCCGCGCGCCCTGGTCGGATACGAGGTTCCACAGCTTGGTCGCGTAGTCTCTGTTCGGGTTGCTGGGGAACGGGTCTTGCAAAGCGGTTCGCAGTCCGACTCCTGCCGCGTCGAGGGCAAGGATGAACTTCCGAAGTGTGAACGCACCTTCCACGTCGACGGTTGGGCTGTTCGTGACGAGTTGCAACCAGAGCTGCGTCGCGGATTCGGTTGTCCACGGATTGGTGCGCGGGTTGTCGGGTGTGGGGATCGGAGGTGGTGGCGGCGTTGACGGTGTGGGTGGAGCCACGACTCGCCGTTCTTCGGCCTCGCGTTGGCGCCGTTCTTCGGCCTCGCGTTGGCGCCGTTCGAGGGCCTTTCGGCGCTCGTTTTGGTAGTATTGAACAGCTTTTCGGTACGACCTACCGTCCGTGGCCGCCATCACCGCATTTATGGGACGAGTCGACATTTTTGTAGTTGATACAATTACATACGTGTGATTTACCGTTATGGCCTGGACACACCCGCGTGGTGCTCGTTCACCGTGACGGCCGGAAATTTAGCGAGTTCAGCGTGATCCCAAGCTGCTGCGGCGCCGGCGCGGAGCTGCGCATCGTGCCCTCGTTCAGGACGCGCAGCGCGGTGTGGTTCCGGCTGCTCGCGCTCGCCGACCACACCCCCACCGCGTAGTGCGCGATGTCCGACCGCGCGGGCTGGAAGGTGGCGGTCGCCGGGACCGCGTGTGCGGCATGTGCGGAATACGCGGAATGTGTCGAGTTGGACGCGTGTCCCGCGTGGCAGCCCCCAGCCCGCGCCGGAGCCTGCTGCTGCTGCAAAGCGGGAGGCGTGTAGTGCCGCTCTTGCACGACCGAGTTCGTCGTGAGCGTGCGCTGGCAGTTTGCCTGCCGCAGCAGGTACGGGTTGGCCGTCGTCGTCGCCCTGCCGCGGTAGAGCTCGTGCAGGCCCTGCGGCGTCGCCGCGCCCGGGTTGGAGATCGGGTCGAGCAGCCCGCCCTCTTTCAGCACGGCGGCGACGAGTTCTGCGCAAAAGAAGGACGTCCCGTTCGTACGACGCGGCCAGATGACCGAGCGCGCCATCGCCGTGCCAGAGAAGGGCTTTCCCACGCACGACTTGGCGAAACGAAGCATGGCGAGCTCTTGCGCCTTGGAGCAGCCCAGCTGGAGGTAGGAATACCTGCGCGGCGCGATGGATTCGATTAGTTGTCCAGGACTCTCCATTGTACCGTGTGGGTGTGTATGCAAGCATGCGGGGATTGTAAAGCAGTGAAGCGCGCACTGTGGGTTCCGTCCGGTGCGCGCAGTCAGTTCTACGCCGACGTCATCGTTCTGCGAACAAACGGGCGCGTCTCCGCGTCAGCCGCGCCAGGAAAGAATGAAACAAGTGGGAAAGGGGTGTGCTCACAAAAACTCTCGCAACGTTCGCCATCTCGCCGCTGGTACCCGCGTCGCTCCCGATCGCCACCTCGACGTGCGTGAAGGAGGACATCTGTGCGGCGGCCGCCACGATGTTCAGAAACGGTTCTTTCCACCATCGTTCACCGAGCTTGTAAAAGATCAGCGTCACATGACCCGCATCTCCCGACATCAACCCGCGCGTCGCGTGCGTGCGCGCTTCCCCGCTCCCTGTACTAGATGCGGCGACCCTTCCCGGTTATCCGTACACACCCTCCTCACACACACACGAATCACTCCAATGCGTTCAGCAATACGCGCGCCTCGTCGTCGAGGCATCGGCACTGCGTCCACACGGCGCCCGGCATCGAAGGGTGCGCTTGGAGGAGGAAGCGCCGCCCTGGCGCGATCTCCAGTCCCGTTCGTTGGTGGAACATGACGGCGTAGATGGACTGCTGCAAAGAGTACTTGATGAAGTCGTTGGCATAGAATCTCTCCATTGGCGGCGCGCAGGTCTTCTCGCCGAACGGCACGTTCCCAGCCGAGAGGTCGTGGTCCGTCCGCTTCAAGTCGACGAGCACAAGTTCGTCGTTGGCGTCGGTGAAGAGCGCGTCGAGTTGGCCGGCGCATGCGACCTTGCGATCGCTCTCGCGCTCCCACCACATGGATAGCTCGGTCCTGCGGGACACCCAGCCCATTTTCTGCAACTTCTCAAGCTCGGTCTGCACCGCGCGCCACTCCAAGTCGGTGGCGCCGTCGTCTGGCTCCGTCTCGTCGTTGAGCGCCGCTTCGAGCCGTCGGTGGAGGGCGGTGCCCAGTACGTTGGCGTTAGACCACAGGTCTTTGATTCTGGACGCCGCTTCGGCGTCGCCCAGGCCGCGTATCATCGCGCCGTACTTGGAGCGCGGCCGAGCGCGCCACGAGGCCATGTTTTTCAATATGATGGCGTTGCCATCGAACGGCTCCTCCGCGAGCGCGTCGCTCACGATTTTGGTCGCCGATCGCGGCACGAGCTCTCCGCGCACGGTATACCGGTGCGCATCCTCGTCGAATATCACGTGGGGGTCGATGTCTTCGATGGGATACTCTTCGGCCAACCTGGTATAGTTTCGCCCGCGCTGTGTCATAACCCCTCTACCACCTGCGCAGAAGTGGGAGAGGCGCGCACATACACACGCTGAGTCGATAGCGCCGGGTTGTGAATGAGCATTCGTGCCGAGGATGCCGCGGCAGAGGCCTCTCGGTTCTCGCTGAGGACGAGTCTTTTCGGGGGCGGCGCACCCGACACCGCGCCGACGCGTGCGATGCATGCAAGCGCCGGCACGGCCGCCGTGGCGTATGGCCACATTCCACAGTCGCATCAGACGCGCCAGACGCCCCCGCAGCGACCGGTCGCGAGTCCGTTCGCCCCGGCGATGCAGACGGCCCGTAGCGCGGCGGATACGATGGCAGCGCCTCTGCGGGCGCCGCCCACCCTTTCGCTGTCCTTCAATTCCGTGATTGGACAGCGCCCAGGCGGCCACGGAAACGCCGTCAACGCAAGCTCCAATGCGCACACCGGAGCGCCGTCGGCCAATCAAAAGAGCACCCAAGCGACGCTGCAGGCGATCGCACGAATCGCCGAAGAGCACCGGCTGCGCGCCGCCGCCACGGGGAGGATGGCCTCTGTTGCGCCGACCATCGGGCTGGGTGCATCGGCGGACGCGACCCGCACCCTTCCGAGCGGCTACATCCACGGAGGCAACCAGCGGGTAGATGCGCAAGCGGAGGTGATGCGGCTGACGGCAACGGTCGACGCGTTGAACGGGAAGCTCGTGTCGCAGTCGGAGCGTCTGCAGCGCACGGAGGCGTCGCTTGTGCGCGCCAACCGCGCGATGACCTCCGAGCGCGCGACGTCAAACGCCCGCCTTTTGAGGATGCAAAACGAGGTCAAGGACCTGCGCTCCAGGGAGTCGACCGTACGCGAGAATGCGCTCTCGCAGGCCCGTCGCGAGGTGCAAAAGTCGGACGTTGCGTTTGGCGAGTCGGCCAAGCGTGCCGAGGTGTACGACGCCAAGCTTTCGGCGCTGGAAGAGAGGATAAGAACACTGTCGGGCGAAAAAACATCACTATCCACGCGCGTTGAGGAACTCGTAGCAAACCTGGAGCAGAGCGCCGTGCGCGTTAACGCGGAAGAAGCCAACTTGACTGCGTCTGCTGCCGATACACCCGGGAACGAAGAGGAGATGGCCCGGTTGTCACAGTCGGTCGAGGCGGCATCGGCGGCCAAGAAGGAGCTGGCAGAGCGCCTCTCCGAGACAGAGGCCAGGCACGAGGCGGTGCTCCTCGAGCTCGAGGAGGCACGGTTTGGCGCGGATACCGCGCGTGCGGCGATGGCGCAGTCGCACAGTGCACTCGAGGACGCGCGACAGCAGCTGCGGACCGAAGTCGGGGCCCTGTTATCCAGAAACGAATCGCTGCAGGCGCGCCTGGACGAGATCGTATCGTTCCCGATTGTAAACGATTGCGACGCGCTTTCCCACACAGACGGCGTCTGCGACGAGGTGAAACTAGGCGAGGCGTCGCGCGAGGACCTCGAGTCTCAGCTCATCGCGCTGGACGCGCAGATTGGCGAGGCTCTTTCCGAACTCGATACTGGTACTTGCTCGGGCATCGAGGCGTCCAAGTGTTACAAGCGGACGGGCAGGCTCACAAAACAACGTCACACGATACAGACAGCGCTCGACAGCCGACCCCCTCTACACGAGGACACCCCCCAAACTTCTCACGAGGACGCCACGGTGGTGCAGACACTTCGAGCGGAACTCGACGCGAGCCAAGCGGGGCTGCGGGTCGTAGGGGCCGCTATTGGATTCTATTCCCCAGAAGACGGCGACGACTGGGAGTCGAGGCAGTCCACAATCGAGCGGTGGATGGAGCTCCTAAAGATGGAGGGCGAGGAGCAGCATGCCGAGACCGGCGTTGATTCCGACGAGCGCGATGGCGCAACGGGCACATGCAAGGCGCCAGCAAGCAAGGTGTTGTTCCAATCGCCCCCCTCTAAGCTCCAATCGCAGTGTGCATTCGGTGCCCAGTCGCAGCACCCAGTAGCGTGCAGGCTCGGCGCGTCGATGGCTCGTTACGGACACGGGAAGCGGCTGCCGTCGTGCCGCGTCAACCCTATGTCCTCGTATCGGCTGACGCGCGCCAAATTCGACACCGGTGCGATTGGTGCCGTTCCCACCGGAAACGGTGGCGGCATCCCGCCCGACGTGGCGGCGCTGATCGAGGCGGTCAGCAAGGACATCTCGGATGCGTGCATCCGGCAGCGGCGTGCCTACCTCGCCAAGACCGGGATGTCGGATGCGGAGATACAGGAGGAGCTCTCGGCGTATGCGTAGCTCTTGAAACGGGAGCTCATTTGTTGATGGGGTGATGGGGGATCCTTTGCGTGGCTGCATGCCGTCGGCCCGCTGAAGGGTGTCGCGTTCGCGCGGACGGTGCATGTTGTGCACGGCGTGCACAGTGGGAGGCACGGAGCGGCGGGGATCCGTAATCCAATAATGTATCCTTGAATTCGGCTGTAGGTCGCACTGTCGGTTCGATCTGCACATACTTGCATATGTTTTCTGTGGCCGTCACACTCGAAAGCTCGCTTGGTGTTACAGGTGGGAGCCCGCGCGCCACTACGCGTCGACGGAGCGCGCTCCGGGCCTATTCGTTCGTCTCCGCGTTCGCGCTAACGACCATAACCCCACATGCTCGTGCAGGAGATGAACGAGCACACCCGGCGACACACCGCGACACTTGCGGCCACACTGTCCATGTCGACGCTGGTCGAGGTCGTGACCCAAGGCTCCATCAGTAATGCGCTCACCGGCGTGAAACGCCCCCTCCAGGGCAACCCCACGTCGGTGCCGAGCCAGCTCCCGGCGTTTCGGGGCGTCCCCAACACGCCCGGGAATGCCATCAAGGCACCCAAGCTTTCGGCCGGAAACCGATCCGACCGCGGCACCAACGTGCTCACGCCCGTGGCGCGCGTCACGGCACTGACGTCCATCAACATCAACAACGGCCGCCTGAGCCCGGGGGACGTGGCCTTCGTGCGCCGCACTCCAGGGGGTTACGCGCGCGCCAACCAAGGGCCGTCGTACCACGGCCAAAGCGCCGGCGTCAGTCACATGACCGACATGTTTGGCGTCGACGGTGTGAACCGGTTCCTTTCCGGCACGCTCAACGGGGCGCGGGCGTGGAAGCTGGGCGACAATCTGATCGATACGAGTACGACACCGATCGACGACGCCACGAACCTGTTTGGCATCGACCAGAAGACGAAAAAGCCCTACCTCTCGTGCCTTCGCGAGTACCGACTGGACGGCGTGGTGCTCTCAAACGAAGAGCCGTACTCGTTCATGCCAACCGGCGAACGCGACGCCACGGTGTTCAACATCGGCATCAAGGGCGCCGCTCCCGTCAACAACGGCTTCATGACGTACGACGCGCACTCGCCCACCGAGCTGTACGCACGTGGCGCCGACCCGATGGCGTACGGCGAGACGATGCGCATCGGCTCGGATCGCGCGGGCGACACGTGGCACGGCAAGATCGGCTACGACTTCGTGGCGGCGTACACGTCCGTGTACACCGAGTACCCGCTGCAGATGTTTGGTCGCGACATGCATCCCCTAGACACGGTGTACCTGCTCTTGCGCAAGTTCAACTTCGAGGACGACGTGGTCGCGCCGCGGGTCAAGGCGCTCACGGAGAACACTGTACTGCGCATGGTCGCCGGCAAGCCAGCGGTAGTGTCGGAGTATGCAACCCCTGGCGACGCGCGCACCGCCGTGCTTGCCAGCATGGTCGTCAAGGACGCCACCGGCGGCCGTGTCTCCCTTTCGGCCAAAACGGAAGCCCAACTTCGCGCCATGGTCTTCTTCCAGTACATGCCATGCTCATCGCGCGCGTTCGTCAAGTACCACCAAACCCTGCGGCTCGTGGACGCGTCGCTCAGCCTGGCGGAAAAGGCGAAGTTTGCGGGCCTGCTCTACGCCGAGGACGACTCGAATACCGGAGCGAAGGGCATGTATGCGCTCGGACGCCGAGACAACTACGCACGTAAAAACGACTTGGAGAACCTGCTGACGGCGCGCCGCGACGCGTACATGGCCGGCGCGTACACGAAGGATCGCATGAACGCGCACGACCCGGTGCGCTTCCTCGACATCCTCATGTGCGCCGGCGCGTGGAAGGTCGGCACCGTCATCGACACGCGCTCCGCCCGCGCGACGCCCTACGCCAACGGGCCCACCAACGCCTCGTACCGCATGACCGTCGTGATGGACCTCGAGTGGCTGGCGCGCAACAAGAATCTGGACGGCACCGTACCAGCAACGAGCACTTCGGCGTATATCCAATATGAGGGGCGTAAGGTGCGCCGCCCACCTGCCTATTGGGCAGGCAGTGGACGTGAGTATGCACAGAAATCGTCGTATGAGCGGTCGCTGCTAGCCGGAATGAGTTGCCAAACACTCTCAGAGCGAGAGCTAATGGAAGCGCCGCTGGTAACACTTCCACCGACGGGGGCCCCAGCCCCTGCCCCTGCCCCGGCCCCGGCCCCGGCCCCTGCCCCGGCCCCTGCCCCTGCCCCGGCCCTTGCACCCGCTACGGCACCAGATCCAGTGGCGGCACTTGCCGAGGCACAGCAAAACGCGGTCGACGCCGCAGCGGCATCCGTCTCTGTTAACGCCGCGATAGCATCAAACAACCAACCAGCTGCGCAAGCCGAAGTCGATGCTCTCGAACAGCTTTTGGTCGAGGTTAATACAACAGCCGCTGAGTTCACAGGAGATACAGCGATCGAGGCGCAGCGAGCTCTTGTCGAGACGGCATACAACAAAGCGGTCGCAGATTTCACGACCCAGTTTGGATCCGCGCCGACGGCCCCCCTTGCTGTTGTGGTTTCGCGACGTGCAAGCACACAGCCGCCACTCGCACAACAGCGTGTCGTGGCTTCTTACACAGCCGCGGTTTCAAGAGGAAAGTCGATTGCGCTCGCAAAACAAACCGCCGCTCGCTCCAAAGAGGCTGCCTCCGCGCCGCTCACTGCGGCTGTCACCGCGGCCGCTTCGGCCGCGAAGAATGCGCCCGGGAAGCAGCCCGCGGCTCGGACCACCGCGCCGCCACCGGGCGTGGACAGCGCCCCGCTCACCCCCGCGCCCGCGCCCCCGTCCAAGTCGGCCAGGCCGACCAGCGCGCCCTCCTCGTCGTCCTCGCTCGTGGACGCCACGATCGCTGCGTCTCGGAACTCGGCTGCCACGTCCGCGGCGCCCGTGCCGACCCCGGTCGCCTCCACTGCGACAGCCGCCGCCTCCGCCTCCGCACCTCCGACCGCGGCGCGCTCTCAGGGCGTGGTGGACTCGGTGTTCGACACAATCTTCGGCACGCAGGCGACTCCGACAGCGAGTGCGCGTTCGCCACTCGCATCTCCGTCGTCCCCTACGCCGTCCTCAGGGTCGGAAACTGGCCCGAGGGCGTATTCTCGCAGGAACCGCTGATCGCAGCGGGAATGAATGCATGGGGTGGGTGGCGATGGAGAGAGGAGGGAGGGGCGTCCACCCGCGGCATTTTGCACGCACAGTCGCGATCTGGAAGGAAGAGATACGGCACGGGAACCGGTGTGTATGAGTGAGTCGGCGGAGTGTTTGCGCGCGCGTTTGATACAAGTAAACGGACTAAATGACTTTGTCTCCCTCACGCGCAAACACGTTGCGCGTAGCGGTTCTCCGCCGGAGCAAACACAGATGGCCACATGTGTCCCCGTAAGGTACGTCCGGCTCTTAGACCGGACGGGCCGCCTACGACCC
>Ga0115572_10003339_pt1 | contig 12691 bp, 12 predicted proteins | sample COGITO_mtgs_1206_FD_88681 | JGI IMG/M metagenome (GOLD analysis project Ga0115572, IMG submission 88681) | Pelagic marine microbial communities from North Sea - COGITO_mtgs_120607 | ecosystem: Environmental > Aquatic > Marine > Epipelagic | place: Germany:Helgoland, sampling site Kabeltonne... | reverse complement strand
TATTTGAAAGCGCTAACCCCCGAGCAGAGGCTCGCGCTGATCGAGGCTCAGATTCAATACCGCGGTGTGATGGAGTTGGACGCTGACGACAAACCCCAATGGCCAGCCGATCAAACCAAAGATCGTGGCGGGTGGTGGGCGTATCCAACGTCAAAGAATAGCGGATGGCTTTTCAATAAACTGCAATGGCTTTTCCCGTTCTATGGTGAAGTGACCGAGGACGGCAGTACCGTCACCAATAACGTAGTCAAGGGCTACCAGGTCGGCGACGTTATCCAATTGCAAATCAGTAACAACGAGGCGGGCGCGGGCAATAGCTACAAGTACCTAGACACGCAGCCCGTGTTTGTCGAATATAGAATAGAAGAATTGCATTACCCCGACAGACTGAGCGGCAATTCTAACACCGACTTCCCTGCCTATAGGGTTTCTATGTGCGGTCCCGCGCATCGCTACACCGGCAGATTGCCCACCGAGATTAAAGGGCCTGAAGGCGATCCGAGCGACGCCTGGATTCAATGGTACCCGACCGTCTTTTCACATGGAACGCCATTAAGTGATTACGCAAAAGATGATCGAGTCGACGATATTGAAAACCGCGTTGACGATATCGAGGCGGCGTTACCGGCTGCGGATTCTGTTGCCCCCGTCCCAACGGGTGATCTGGAATTAAAGATTACCGGGTCGCGTCCGACTGGGGCTACTGGCGAAGCTGGCAAGCTCTTGATGTGGAAGGCCGAGACAGGAAGCGGCGGCAGCCCATACAACGAATGCAAAATCCTTGTTCCTGATCCCAGCGCGATTGATTTGTCTGCTTCAGGAATTTGGTTTAAGCAGGGCGAGGTGGTACAGAAGTGGAATGTTAACAGCGGCGGATGGTTTACTAACGTCAACGTATTGCACATAAGTACAACGCTAACGGAGGGCGATACGCTAGTCGACGGTCAACCGATCGAGATGTACTACGCCGACCCCGGTGCTGTTTATGCGCCGGTCATTTCGGTTGCCGAATCCAAATCCGACGACAGGCGGCTACAGGCAGAAATCGAACAACTAGCACTAGGATTGGAAACGCTCCTAACGCAGAGAACCGCGGGACAGTGGCGATACGATGGCACCATTGAGACCGGGCCACCACGAGACGCTGGCACGTTTAAAGCGATGGCGGATATGTCTGCCACAGAGAATTACTTAGCGCTTCACATGGAAGATTTAAACGGTATCACTCACGCCTTTGGTGACGCGGAAATCGGCGACTACATCGAAGTAGTCGACATGGACGACCCCAAGGTTTATGCCCTCTATGTACTCACTGCGGAGCCGCCCATATCCGGTACGTTGGTCGAGCTGCCCGTTAAGTTAAAAGATCGCGGCGCAGATTTCGAGGTGGGCGATTCTTGCACGATCAGACACTTTGCGATCTCTGAAGAAAACGTCAACCTGAGCGAGCTCGACGATCGATATGTAAATTCTACTGGCGACGCCATGACCGGGACGCTTCAGGTGCCGGTTATCGAGACCGACGCCATCGATGCTGTAAGCCCCCAGGGCACGATCTACACCGGCGCAATGGAAAACGGTAACAACCTGGTCACGAACCAGTGGGTTAAAAATCAGATATCCAATACGCCGTCGCAAACGCTTCCAAGCTGGGAGCTCAGGAATGTTGCGTTTCAGGATGTGCAGCCGGGGATGTGCGGCTTCGTCGATGGAAACGCGGCTTACACCGAAACCTTATCCGAGGTGCGCGGCATTGTTTTCTCAGCGGTTGATTCTAATGGTAGGCGTGTGGCGCGTGACAGAAACGCCATTGATTACCAGAGAACCTACGGCGGCGGCTTGTCTATTCTGAGCAGTGACGACACCACGATCCTAAGCATGGCCCGGACTATTGGAAGTGTTTCGGCGAATATTTATTACAGCGCAGAGTTTGACGTGTATTCGATCATCTGGCCCGGAGACAAAGACGCCGCTCTAACAAGCACAACGACCCAAGCCAATGAAAGAAACCTTTATGAAATTCACTGCCCAGAGCTATTCTTCTAGGAGTTTTGCATGAGTCTGTGTTGGACAGTCGACAGCGTTAAAGATCACCTGGGAATCGAGGACGCTCCCGATGTCGATAAGAAAATCGAGGCGGCGATGTCGGTTACCGTCGCGGCTATCGAGAGATACTGCAATCGAAAGTTTGAGCATCGAACAGACTTTAAGGAACTGGCATATCGCGCAAACGGAAACGGGTGGCAGGTTCACCTTTGGCCCATCACGTCCAAGGTTTATGTCGAAGGTGATCCGGTAGATTTTACAATCGATAACGAGGCCGGTGTTATCTGGTTCGACCAGTACAAGCACACCGAGACCGTAGAGCTTCAGTTTAGCGGCGGCTACCAGGAGTGTGACTGGCCCGCGGATTTATACACCGTGTTGCTCGGGTCTATAAAAAACGCCTGGGACATGGTCAGTGGTGAGGTGGTGAACACCAGCGCAATTTCGAGAGTAACCATCCCGGACGTGGGGACCGTGTCGTTTGATAACTCCTCGAGTGGATCGATCAACCACGGCGGCATTCTTATCGGTGGAATTGTTCCGTCGTCCTGGCAAAGCACTCTGGACTTTTACAGGTTGCACGAATGCTGAACATGCGGAACCAGTGGCGCAAAGAATACGAGCGAACCCTCAAGCTACTGGGGACACCGGCGACTGTCTTAAAAAAAGACGGTTCATCTGTCGACTGCCTGGTCGGTTTGAATAGCAAGCCCGGGGACGAATTGATTAATGCTTATGGCGTCAACGTGAAAGTTATCACGGTGCTTGTTTCCGATGTCCCGGTTCTCGAGAAGTTAGACCGGATCGCTTTGGATGGCGAACGCCACACGATCGACGACGTCCGGGTTAACAGGATAAACGATCTCAATGTTTCCCATGTCTGCATATCAAGGGGCAAATAGTGTCGGCGCTCTACGTTAGGAACATGGTCCGCTCCTGGCTAAATGATCCGTCACTGGACGTGCCTTTTTTTGACACGGTAAACCTGGAGCAAAACCCCCAGGTCGATACATGGGTAACGGCTGAATTTGAAACAACGCTCAGAGACAAGCTGTCTTTTTGCGAATGGAAAGAGGAGGGCGAGGTCCTCCTGGTTTTTACTGGTGTTCCAGGAGTGGGAGACGGCGCTCTCCTGGCGGCAGCAGAAAAAGACGTAAAAACCTTATTGGCGTTTCGGGACCCGACGCGCCAGTTATTAGTAACCGCGGTGCAAGGCATCCAGGAGTATTCGGGTGGTAGCGCAAACGTAGGTTATCAAATTGAAATCATTCTCGATTATGAATATACGGAGAACTAACCATGGCAGCACAAAACACGATTAATGTTAGCTTTTGGCTAACGACAGGGACGCCGGTTAAATCGGTGATGGACTCCGCACCGACGGCAGCTGATCCAACGCCTTTGGTGGTAGCAACGACTGGCGGTGCCGACGGTGATATCGCTGTGGTCTCTGGCACGACTTGGGACCGTCTCGATAAAGCCCAGATCGTTTCGGATTACACCGAGGCGGGATTCACTGCGTTAGGTTGCAATACCCTCCTGGAGAGCGGCGTCGCTAAAGCGGGATCGGTTTCTCTGTACACAGCCGACGACATGACAAAGCTGTGTCCGTCTAGTTTTACGGACAACAGCGGATCGCCTTCGACTATAAATGTGGGAACTTTCTGCGACCCGACTCAAACAATTGCAAGCGCCGTCCAGGACGCTGGGACCATGGAGATCGCGGGTTACGTTGATATCAATGATCCCAGTTATACGGAACTGTATGCGGCCGCGGAGATGATGGATCAGCGTTATATCCGAATCAATATCAGCGGAGACACGCAGGGCTATTTGGTCGCTCCCGTGACTGCCCTGGGGATTAACTGGGACATCCCTCTCGAGGGTGCTGTCGCTTACACCATCACGTTTGTTAAGGGCTCGCAGACGCGTCACCTTTTTTAAAAACCTAAACCCGAGACGGAGGGTATGCAATGAAGTTTAAAGAAAAAGAGATTGATGTTAAGGGAGACAAGTTCCTTATTCGCGAGGGGACGATGGAGGAGTTACTCCCTGTCCTCGGAGCGTTCGCCGACCCGGAGGCCGACAAGCTACAGGCGCAACTGTCGCTATTGAAGATTGTCGTCCACCAGGGCGGTGAGCGGTTAGGGGATAAGGTCGGCGGGTTGCCGTCGTCGTGTTATATGCGGTTGCTCCCCGCGGCGCTCGAAGTGTGCGGAATGGGTGACGATGATTAACCCCCATGAAAAGAATCTGTTTCAGTTAGCGGAGGTGCTTTCGACGCCGGTGTTTTGTTTACGCGATATGCCGGTGTCGGAATACTTCGGATGGATTCGACACTTCCGGGAGAAAGCGGAGGCGCAGGAGCTCGCCGAACGCAAGAAGAAAGGCGACCTCCTGGCGCTAGACAATAACGAGCAATTCGTTCAGGCAATGCTCAAATGAAAAACGCGCAGCTAGACGGAGCGGACTTCCTTTTAAAAAAGATGGAAGACTTCGGTCCGACCGTTTCAAAGAAAGCCAGAGACCAGGGGATTCGAAAGGCCCTGGTAATCATGCGCCGGGGTATTAAAGCAAAGGCCCCGGTGGGTACTGGACGACTTCGACAAAACATCGGGTTCCGGTACTCCAGGAAAAGCGGACTCGGTTGGGTTGGCTTACGCCCTCGCAAAAAGTATATGGGCAAGGGCAGGTCTGGCGGCTTGAACTTTTATAAGACGCTGGACTTTGGTCGCCAGGGTGGCGCGCCTTTGAACCCCTGGTTTCTTAATGCGGTCGAGGGTGTAAAGGACCCGGCAGTTTCCACAGTGATTAAGGAAACGACGGCCGCACTGTATAGCGAGTCGGTGAAAATATATCGAAGCTCTAGAGCTCGAAATCAGCGAGCAATTTCGCCGCGTAATCGCAATGCCTTCGGGAGTAGATAGATGGCAAATTTAGCAGAGTTACAGATTCAGCTTGAGCTCCAGACGGCAGCGTTCGAGAAAGGGATCAAAGACTTAGACCGCCAGTTAAAGAAAGCAGAAGGGAGCGTTAATCGAACCGGTCGATCGATTGGCAAAATGGAGAAGACTGTCGCCCGGGCTGGTAAAGCGTTGGTTGCCATGGCGGTTGCAGCAGCGACAGCGTTCACGGTACAGCAAGCAAGAGACGCGCTGCGATACGCGGACAGTATTGCAAAGGTAGCCGACAAGGTTGGGGTGACGGTCGAGGAGTTGCAGCAGCTACGGTTTGCAGCAGATCAAACCGGGGTCCCCATTCGAACGCTGGACATGGCGCTTCAAAGGTTCTCCAGGCGGACGGGTGAGGTTGCCAATGGCAGCGGCGAGCTCTTAAAGACCTGGCAGGAACTCGGTCTCGCGATCAAGGACCAGGAAGGGAATGTCCGCCCGCTCACTGAGTTGCTGGCTGATTACGCGGACGCTATCGCCGGTGCCGGGTCGCAGCAGGAAAAACTCCGTCTAGCGTTTAAGGCGTTCGACTCAGAGGGTGCCGCTCTAGTTAATACGCTAGAAGATGGCGCGGAAGGTTTGGTGGAGTTAATGCAAGCGGCGATTGATCTTGGTGTCGTTCTCGACAATGAGACCGCGAGAAAGGCGGAGGTCTTAAACGACCGGCTGAGTATTCTTTCGCAGCAATTAAAAACGAGCTTCACGAAGGCAATGATTGACGCGACCGAGGCGACTCTCCGTTTCTTTGGTGTGTTTGTTGATTACGATACAGCGACCGAAAAACTCGCCGAAGTGAATGAGGAGCTCCGAGCTTACAACGAAGAAACTCAGGCGATCATTGATAGCGGCGGTCGGGTAGGTGAAAGGCGAAAGGTTCGATCGGCGGAGCTCGAGGCAGAGAGGGCGGAGCTCGAGGAGCAAGTCAAAGCGCTGAAAAAATACGTAAAGGATTCGGACGACGCTATCGGAGACGCGGGCGATGGCGCAGGACTAGCGGTTGATAAATACAAGCTACTGGAAACAGAGCTTAATAAATTACGCGACCCCTTTGCGGTGCTTCAGGAAAAGATTGATTTAATTAAAGAGGCGACGTTCGCCTACATCGAAACGAATGGGGAGCTCGGGATAAGTCTAGAAGACGGCGCGACCCTGGCGGCTAACCTAACCAAAGAATATCTCGAGACCTACGACGCCCTAGTTATTTATATGAACAAGGTCGACGAGTTCGCGAAAAAATCAAACCCGTTCAACGAGCAGGCCGAGCAGCTGGGGTTACTCCAGGCGGCGTATGACCAGGCAATGGCTGAAGGGGACTTTGGCATGGCCGATGCTCTCTTTGATTTGATTGCCGATCTCTCTTTTGCAGAGGAAAAAAGTAAGGACGTCACCGACAGCTTTAAAACGATGGCGGACGAAATCAAGGACGCCGTCGATGGCTTTGTTTCAGACTTCACAAACGAGCTCGTCGACGGGCTCCTCGAGGGCGAGCTCGCCTTTGAAGACTTCGCAAAGAATGTCCTATCGACCCTGGCGAAGATGATGCTTAACCGAGTCTTTACGCAATTCTTCGACACGGTACTGGGATCGTTTGGGTTTGGTTCTACTGGAGGAACTGCGACCACGTCAATCTCCCCCGACGTTACAGCGCCAGGCGCGAGGGCGGACGGAGAATATCAACCGATGGTTACTGGCTACACGGCGAGCGGTATGCCGTCACTCTCTGGTAGTAATTCGGCGGTAACTGTCAACGTCATTAACAACGGCGATAACGAGGTCGAGGTCCAGGAGAAACAAAACAGTCGAGGCCAGATCGAGATAGACGTTCTCATTAAGCAAGCGGTTAACCGAGGCATAGCGTCTGGGGATTTCGATGGGTCAATGCGGAGCGCGTATGGAACGCGGAGGATGGCGTACTAATGGCTTACACCGGAGATATAGCGGCGCGCCCACAGTCACTCGATGGGTGCTGGTCGACGTGGTCGGAATCGCAGACGGACAACATTGTGAAGTCGCCAGCGGACAGCGGCGTGGTTAAAACCCGGCGCAGGTTTACCGGCATACAGCGACGCGCCCAGGTTAGCGTCATGCTAAAGGCGGAGCTCTACCAGGACTTTGTGGATTGGTTCAACATCGACCAACGCCAGGGCGCAATCCCTACGTATGTAAAGACTCCGTATGGCGCAGAGGAACTCTGGCTATTCATAGCCCCACCAGTGATTGATTGGCCAGAGGCCAAATACTTTAAGGCGACGACCGAGCTCTATCAGCAGTCAGGGTGGGGCGACTAATGCCAATTATAAATATTGTGAATCAGCAGCATTCAGACGACGCGTTTCTGTTTCTGATTACGGTATCCGATCCGTCCTCGAGCACGTTCCTTTACGGCGTCTCTAACCTGGAGGCGGTGACGTATCGGGGGCAGCTATACGAGGCGTTCCCCTTCGAGGTTCAGCTGCCACCCGACGATGGAACAAAGCCCGGTACGGTTACGATTCGAACGGTTAACACCGGCCCCGAGCTTATGAAGATTCTACGCGGGACGCTGGAACCGCCAATGGTAAAGCTGGAGTTAATCCTTTCGTCTAGCCTGGAGCTACCCGAGGACAAGCAACCCGACCCGGAAAAGACGATCGACTTTATGACGGTTAGAGGTCTGACGTATGACAACGAGAACGTGGAGTTTCAATTGGCGTCGTCTTCGATCTTTGCGAGGAAGACTTGCTCCGGGACATACAGCCAGGTCGAGTTCCCTGGCTTGTTCTTCGCGGTGTCCTAATGAATATCCGAGAATACATAGGTTTGGATTATGAAGATCGCGGGCGTGGTCCTAATGCTTTTGATTGTCTCGGGTTTGTTTCTTATGTGTTTCGGCGTGAGCTTAATATTGATCTCCCCGATTTTCTTGATACGTACCGCAGCGCGGAAGACTCGAGCGGCGTGGCGGCGGCTATCAATAAACGTAAGGTCGACTGGGAGCGCGTTGATAATCCGCGGCCGCTAGACCTCATTCTGTTTAACGTCTTAGGACATCCCACACACGTCGGGCTATTCATTTCAAACGACGATTTCCTGCATTGCTTTAAGGGCACCGGCTCTTGCCTTGAGCGTTTAAATTCTCTCACTTGGGGTCGTCGTGTTTTGGGGTTCTATCGATGGAAAGGTTAAATCAACCGGTCGTAATCGAGAGGAATATTCTCGAACCCGTACAGCAGTTTGTGGTCGAGCCCGGGAATACCATCGCGGAGATTTTAGAGCTCGCCACTATTCCAGTTCCGATCTGGTGTAACCTGGTCGTTACGATGAACGGCGTCCTGGTTAGCCGAGACCAGTTTGAGATTATCGAACCTCGCCTAGATGATGTCCTCTCGATCCATGTAATCCCCCTGGGCGGCGATGGTAAGAGTCTTCTCCGCATGGTGGCCATGATCGCTATAACAGTCGTGGCGACGATCTACGGCGGACCCCTGGGAGCGGCGATCGGGTTAACCGGTAAAACAGCGGTGGCAGTTGGGACCGCGGTTATTAGTTTAGCGGGCGCGCTTGTTGTTAACGCTCTGATCCCTCCGCCCAAACCGGCGGCACCGTCTTTGAGTAGTGCGTCGGATTCCTATTTCATTAATAGCCAATCAAACCGGGCGCGCCTCTATGAGACCGTTCCGGTTCTATACGGTATGCACAAAATTTATGGGAACCTGGCGACTGCCCCGACGATCTTTTCCGCAGGGACGAGCTCGATATTCACGGCGCTTTACGACTGGGGTCTTGGAAAGGTTGACGTCTGGAATATCAGGGCGGGCGATACACCGTTAGGAAGATTCCCGGCGACGATTCGCACATTACAAAACGTGCCGAATTATTTCGATCCGACTCAGCCCGAGCTCGGTCTCGCTCCTGTCGATCTGCAGATCGTAGAGTTCCCGACTAAGAGCGAAGAATTAAACATTGCCCTGAATACTAACGGGCAGAATGGCGAGCCATCGACCGCACCATTATCGAAGTCGGCGGTGGTGGAGATGGCATTCCCTGGGGGCCTGGTTAGGTTCGACGAGAAAGGAAACGAGCAATCCCTGTCCGTCAATTTTAGAGGTGAGTACAGGGGGCCCGACACAAACGGGGAGTGGGCTCGATGGCCCTCGGGTACTCGAGGATATGCCGGGGATCACTTCCGAGTTTCGGGTGGGGTCCTCAATGGTAGAGATCAGAATAACCCGAACCCCCCGGCTGCAGTTGATTTGGTACTCGACCGATACGAGCTCGAGAAAGGTTCGAAGGTATTGCTCCGGTTGGTGTTCAAACAGGAGACTTTTTATATCCGTCCCCAGTCGGACGTTTGGTTTATGGATGCGGAGCGCGACCTGGTAGAGCCAGGATTCGATTTTAACGAGACGCCCGACCCGTCGCAGTATCCCGCGGAATGGCTACTGGTTACCGGAGATCAACCCGCTAAAGGCGTGTTCGTGATTCGAGAAGGATTTGAATACGGATTTGAATTCTTTGTCCCCAATAAAACGGGATGGTATATCGCTCAAACTAATCTCCAGAACTTCAAAGACGCCCCGCCCCCGGACGGCTATTCGTTCCCGGCTTCGATTGAAAGTTCGCCGCAGTGTTGGGTCGGTGAGATCGGCGCGGGTGGTGATCCCGAGCAACCCCCAATTTCACCAGTGCTTTACAGTCGAGATGAAGGGCGGGAAACCTATCTCTCAATTTTAGAAAGTCGGTCCTGGCAAAACGGCGAGGTCTCCAGCTGGATTGAATGGGATACGGGTGTGAGTCTTTTGTTCCAGGGGGAGACGTACCCGGTCGAGCTCCAGTTGGTCCAGCAGTACAAAGGCAGCCTAATGGATGTCGAAGTTCAGGACCCGATTAACGAGTATCAAATCCAGATCAGAGTTAAATACTATGCCTTGCGACAGAGCCCTCGAGCGGGCTCGAGCTCCGCGGGTCTGGCTGGGCCGGGTCTTTTCTTTGAGCCCAACATCCCCACCCAGGCGACATCCGCGTTCAATGTGACCGGTAATGAGTTAACGCCTGGCCGGGTTAGTATCGTGATTCCCTTTAACAAAGAGGGGCAGTATGACATTCGAGTAAGTCGTCAAGGCGATAACGAAAACAATTCGGGCGATGATCGGTACGTGGATAAATGTTCCTGGGTTCGTTTAACCTCCAGGGGTTACCCGGGCACTGAGGTCAATGGTCGCCGCGGAATTTTAAACCTGCAAAAGCGTCACACTTTAAGCGAGGTCAGATTCCAGAGTTCCGAAAATATACAGGGCTCAGTCCAGCAGATCAGCGCAACCGCGAGATCGTTTCTCCGATGGCATGACGGGAGCAGCTGGCAGGAGCCTAAAGTCGCCGGGCGTATTTCTAGGAATCCAGCCTGGGCGGTGCTCGACATACTCACCGGTTATTCGATCCAAAACTCGACAGACATTCCCGTTCAAGGCGAGTGGGATTTCGACGGCGGATTTATCAAAGACGAGCAAATCGATTTCCCATCGTTCAAGTCTCTGGCGGATCACTGTAACGAGGTCGTCGATTATCAAGACCGGTACGGTATTACACAGCAGCGGCCGCGGTACACGTTCGACATGTTGCTGGGTACAGATCAGCCGATCATTGAGACTGTAAACTCTATCCTTTCAATGTGTCGCTGCCAGTTGATTATCAACCAGCAGGGGCAGGTTTCCGTCATGTTGGACTCGGATAAAAACTGGGACGGATCGACACGCGTACCACGGCAAGTGTTCACTCCCGCTAACTCCTGGAACTTCAGCGCGACCCGGCAGTTCGTCGACCTGCCTCATGCGTTTAACGTGAGCTTCATTGATCCCAGTCTCGGATACTTGACGTCGAATTACAGAGTTTTTCGAGACGGATACAACGATCGAAACTCCACAATCTTCGAAGACATCGCGACGTTTGGCTGTACCCATTGGCACCAGGCCGCGCTATGGGGACGCTATCAATTAGCCCAGGGCTATCTCAGGTCGGAGCGGTTCTCTCTCGATGTAGATTCCGAGAGCCTGGTCGTGCAGCGTGGCGACCTGGTAGAGATCAGCCAGGACACGGCGCTCCTCGGGGGACGCCCTGCAATTATTAACAATGTTGTTGGCGCGGTCCTCGATCTCAGTGAGACCTACGGCAACATTAAGAATGGGGGCTATACACTAAGAGCCTCGAACGGTGACATTTTTACCGGGACCTGCCTCGTCTCCGGGAATCAAGTGACGCTAGATGAAGACCGCGGGGCGTACCCGGGCGAGCTCATTGTTATCGGTGAGCGCTCCGACGAAGGTCGAGTTACTGAAACCTATATCGTCCAGGCGATCGAGCCCCGCTCCGACTTCACCGCGTCGATTAGCCTGGTTCTATTTGACGCCCGGCTATACACAACGGACGAGGGCGGCTGGCCAAGTTACGATCCGAACTTTGGACAGACCGATCTAGAGGGTGGGTATCACAAGACGGTGGACCTGGATGGTAAATCGTATCTGGAGATCATCGACCGTTATCCCTATGCGGTGTCAGATTTAACCTGGGACGTGACGCCCGATAAGGAAGTCCATCGCTACGTTATCGAATACATTAATAGCGGTTCAACGGAAAAACAATTTGTGGGCTCGGTGCCCGCTAGTGAAAAGTATTTCAAGCATCGTTACTCGACGGCTGACAAAAACTTCGGCGCGGGTACGTATTACGTCACCCCTCTTTCGAGCCTAGGGTATTACGGAACAGCGGCGGAGATTTATCTCTCGTCACCCAGAGACCGAACAATCCCTAGAGCTCCGACGCCTTTCTATTGCGAGAGGCTAGTCGCTTCCGACGCCATGCGGTTTGTGTGGAGTCGTGTACCAGGGGACGACGACATCGAAGGGTACGTGATTTATCGGATGCCAGTTGGCAGTCAACGGTTCGACTGGTCGCTCGCGGAGAGGCATACCGAAGCCAATCACGACGAGCGCAATACCTGGACCGACTTTATTGTCGAGGGTGTTTATTGGATTGTCGCAGTGGATACCAGCGGCAACCGATCCGAGCCAGCAAGGGAAGGGGTGACCTGGGATTTAGTGCAGGAGATTTGTGGTAATCCCGGATGGGTTGACGACAAGCAACATTGTGAGCAGGTCCTCGAGGAACTGATCCTAGATAGCAGTGCGCCCGAGACCATTCACAACGGTGTCCCGGGTGCCTACGGATTTTACACATACGAAGAAAACACAAACCTCGAGCAAGTCGAGAACCTGGCGATTCGATCGTTCATTGAGTCCGACACAAACCTCGAGGAGATTGTTATTGCTGACCCCGAGTGGGACCCGATGGGAGACATCGATCCTCTGTCGTGGCAACCCAACGGATTGAATTATGAGGTCTATCACGAGGCGTCATTGGATGGCGGCGAGTGGAGTCGGTTTCACGCGGAGTGGGTGAGAGCGAGAAACGTCCATTACAGATTGGTCATTGCGAGCTACAAGCCGAACCAAATCGTTCGGGTGCAACGGGCCTGTATCAAAATCCATACATCGAAAAATCTGGTAGTAAAGGATTAAACAATCATGCAAAGAGACTTTAAAAACTGGCCCATCGACCCGAACACGACAAGCGGAATTGATTTGTCCGAGGTTCTAAACAATGCGATCGAATCGGCGGACACTAACAGCCTGGGGAACACGCGCCCGAGTTACCTGGAGCCC
>Ga0115572_10003337_pt1 | contig 12693 bp, 10 predicted proteins | sample COGITO_mtgs_1206_FD_88681 | JGI IMG/M metagenome (GOLD analysis project Ga0115572, IMG submission 88681) | Pelagic marine microbial communities from North Sea - COGITO_mtgs_120607 | ecosystem: Environmental > Aquatic > Marine > Epipelagic | place: Germany:Helgoland, sampling site Kabeltonne... | reverse complement strand
CTTCCTCTTCATTCTCCCAAAGCACGAGTAAAACCAAGTACTGAGGATACGTAATATCCAGTGGCTTTAATAGCGGGGTATAACTCTGAGTAACCGTTCTTGATAAACGATACAGGCTAAAACACAATTGGTTTTCTAAATGAAGCGCAGGAAATACGTCTTCTATTCGCTCTTCATCTGACATAAATACACCTTATTTAAGTACTTTTATTCCGCGAGTAAGCTTTCAATACTCGCTTGCAACGCTTGTGGTTTGGTTGTTGGTGCAAATCGATCGACAACTTTACCCTGCTTGTTAATAAGGAACTTGGTAAAATTCCATTTAATTTTTTTCGTTCCTAAAATCCCTGGAGCCTCTGATTTGAGCTCTTGATAAAGCGGTGCAGCATCATCACCATTGACATTGATTTTAGAGAACATAGGAAAACTTACCCCATAGTTCTTTTGACAAAAGCTCGCAATCTCAGTATCAGCGCCTTTTTCTTGTTCACCAAATTGGTTACAAGGAAAACCCAAAATAACCAACCCTTGATCTTTATATTGCTCATACAAAGCTTCAAGGCCTTCATACTGATATGTAAAACCACACTTACTGGCAGTATTAACAACTAAAACAACCTGATCTTTATATTCTGATAGATCTTGAATCTCACCAGATAGCAAAGGCATCTTCTTTTCTAATAAAGCCATAATTTTAAATCCCTAGTATGATATTGCTCAAAATTGTATTGTGCACAATACACTAACATGAAACCGACTAAATTCAAGCCACCCGTTATGAAAACAAGATGACTTTCAAACAATAATATTCCTACTCAGCCTCATCTAACTTGATCGACACTGAATTAATACAATATCGAAGCCCTGTAGGCCCTGGCCCGTCTGGGAACACATGCCCTAAATGAGCATCACAACGGCGACAAAGTACTTCTGTACGAATCATAAAGTGGCTAATGTCTTTCTTTTCCTCAATTACCTCTCCGGAAGCTGGCTGAGTAAAACTTGGCCAACCACAACCCGCATTAAACTTATCAGTAGATTCAAATAACACCTCACCACAGCAAATACATTGATATTGCCCGGGCTTGTCACACGCATCGTATTTACCACTAAATGCTGGTTCTGTGCCCTTTTCGCGAGTTACGTGATAACTTTCTTCATCCAGTATCTCAGCCCACTCTTGCGGGGTTTTAATAATTTTCTCTTTGCTTGAGCTCATTCTCAATTACTCACTTTCAATCTCTGTAAATTTTAATCATACAAGAGTATCATTAGCCGTTTATTATTATGTGACTTTTTATTTAAGGTGGAATGCGCTCCATGCAGGATATTCTCAAATCCAAAAAACTGGCTAATGTCTTTTACGATCTTCGTGGGCCTGTTGCGCATGCCGCCAAGAAAATGGAAGAAGATGGCCATCGCATTCTAAAATTGAATATTGGCAATCCAAAACCTTTTGGATTAGATGCACCTGAAGAAATCATCCAAGATGTTATCTTAAACCTGCCCGACTCAGAAGGTTATTGCGATTCAAAAGGTTTGTTTTCTGCTCGTAAAGCTGTCATGCAGTACTGCCAACAAAAAGGCATTAAAGATGTAAACATCGAAGACATCATCTTAGGTAATGGTGTTAGTGAGCTGATTGTTATGTCAATGCAGGGACTATTGAATAGCAATGACGAAGTACTCATCCCTTCTCCTGATTATCCTTTATGGACAGGAGCTGTAAGTTTAGCTGGCGGCACACCCGTTCACTATCATTGCGATGAAAGTTCTGATTGGTTCCCAGACATGGATGATATTCGCAAAAAAGTGAATAAAAACACGAAAGCTCTGGTTCTAATTAATCCAAACAATCCAACAGGTGCTGTTTACCCTGACGAAGTGTTGTTAGAGCTTATTCAAATCGCTCGCGAAAATAACCTCATTGTTTTCTCTGATGAAATCTACGATAAGATTTTATTTGATGGCACTACCCATACATCAACGGCTTCTTTAGCTGATGATTTATTATTCATCACCTTCAACGGCCTTTCTAAGAATTACCGCTTAGCTGGTTTCCGTGCAGGCTGGATGATTATTAGTGGTGCAAAACAGAAGGCTAAGGATTATATCGAAGGCTTAGAAATGCTGGCATCTATGAGACTTTGCGCGAATGTGCCATCTCAGCATGCAATCCAAACTTCTCTTGGTGGATACCAAAGTATCGATGATCTTGTAGCACCCGGCGGACGTATTTACGAACAACGAAATATTGCCTACGAAGCGTTAAATAGCATCCCAGGTATTAGCTGTACTAAACCTATGGGGGCGCTTTACTGCTTCCCTAAAGTAGACCTTAAGAAGTTCAATATACGTAACGATGAACGCATGGTATTAGATTTACTAGAGCAACAGAAAATATTGATTGTTCATGGCACAGCCTTTAACTGGGCTCAGCCTGATCACTTCCGTGTTGTATTTTTACCACGCCCAGAAGATTTAACCCTAGCACTCGATAAAATGAACCAATTCTTTTCTACTTATAAGCAATTATAAGTATCATGCTTGACGTTCATATCGACGACTTTTTTAAAGACTGTGCAGTTATTTTACTGCACGGCTTTAAATGCTTCCCAGCCAAACAAATTTTGTATGTTGAAGACATATGTGGTCCTGACGAAGCAGACGAGTTTGGATTACACAGTCCGAGGCATCTAGCTGCTTTTGGCGCAATTATCTGGCTGCAAGAAGAGGGCTATATTCGATTCAGTGAAATTGACAGACAAGAGTCAGTTGATGAATTTGTATTGGCAAGTAAAGCTTTTACCCGCTTACTTAAAGCCGATAAAGAAGATCCTACCACCAGCTTGGCGCAAAAACTTGAGTTTGTTCGCCTTCAAGGGGATTCCACATCACTTGCCCACTTGATGCGAGAACTCTTTCTGCTAGAATAGGAATCATTATCATTTAATTCCACTCAGTAAGGTCACAAAATGCGCAAACTACTTATAACCTGCATGCTTACTATAAGCAGCATTGCTTCCCTCCAAGCTCAAGCAGCAGAAGTTAATATTTATTCATTCCGCCAGCCCTTCCTAATTGAGCCAATTCTAAAAGAATTTACAGCCCAAACAGGCATTGAAACAAACATTATTTTTTCAAAAAAAGGGCTTATTCAACGCCTTAAGCGTGAAGGTGAGCTTTCTCCTGCCGATATCGTTTTAACTTCTAATTTTGCCAAAATGCTGCAAATAAAAGAACAAAACTTAAGCCAGCCTTATACCTTAAGTGGTACGTTAACAGAAAATATCCCTGCTCAATTCCGTGATTCAGAAAATCATTGGTTAGCACTGACTCAGCGTGTGCGAAATATCTACTCTTCAAAAGAACGTTCAGGTGATCAAAGTGCTATTCGCTATGAAGATTTAGCAAAGCCTGAATTTAAAGGTCGCATTTGTACTCGCAGTGGTAAGCACCCATACAACTTGGGCTTAATTGCCTCAATGATTGCTCATAATGGTGAAGCAGAAACTGAACAATGGTTAAGCGACGTTAAAAGTAATTTAGCTCGTAAACCACAAGGTAATGATCGCGCACAAGTAAAAGCCATCAAAGAAGGGCTTTGCGATGTATCTTTAGGTAACAGCTACTATTTAGGAAAAATGCTACAAGATCCGAAACAGATTGAATGGGCAAATTCCGTTAACCTGAACTTCCCTAACCAAAATGACCGCGGATCTCACGTTAATGTATCCGGTGCAATTTTAGCTAAGTACGCACCAAACAAGTCATCGGCACAGAAGTTGATTGAATTTTTAACCAGCAAGCAAGCACAAAGTTTATACGCTGAGCTAAATATGGAATATCCGGTTATGCCTACTGCTAAAGTTTCTGACCTAGTTAGCAGCTGGGGAACCTTTAAAGCGGATCCACTTCCTTTAGAAGACGTTGCTAAATTGCAAAAACAAGCATTGAAATTAGTCGACAAGGTACGTTTTGACTTATAATCTTGGCCTCAATATGCTGAGTTAATAATTCACACTAATGAACAATCGCTTTAAAGCATTACCACAGATTAGCGCCACGGCTGTTTCTTTAACAACGGCGCTAATCAGTTTTATTATATTATTGCCCGTTGCGGCATTAATTCATCAATCAATTGTTGAATACCTACCTTTCAGCCAGCATGTCATAGACGATACTTTTTCAGGCATTGTCGACACCGTTCTATCCGATTATATAAGCAACAGCTTACTTGTTGTCAGTGGTTCACTTATCTTCGCCTGTATTTTTGCAATAGCCCCAGCCTGGTGGTGTGCTCACTATGAATTTAAAGGCCGTAAGTATTTACAGTGGCTAATGATCTTTCCGCTAGCGATACCCGCTTATATTTCAGCGTATATATACACTGATATGCTGGACTATGCAGGACCCATTCAATCCAGTTTGCGCTTAGTATTTCAATGGCAAGGCCCTCAGGATTATTGGTTCCCCGATATTCGTAACATTTGGGGGGCAAGCTTAATGCTCGGCTTGGCACTGTATCCTTATATCTTTTTATTACTGCGCAATGCCTTTGAGCAACGCTCACAAAGCCTAACTCAAGCGGCTCAATTAATGGGCGCTAGCGAGCGTAAAATTTTTTGGACCATCCATCTTCCAATTGCACGACCCGCTTTAGCGATAGGCTGCACTCTTGTGGCAATGGAATCTTTAGCCGATTATGGGACGGTGCAACTGTTTGCCATCAGCACGTTAACGACCGCTATTTATGATAGCTGGTTGGTTTATGGCAGTTTATCCAGCGCTGCAAAAATATCCTGTTTAACATTATTATTTGTTCTCACGTTAATTGGGCTAGAAAAAAACAGTCGAAAGAAACAGCAGAATTTTGATAGTCGAAGCGCTAAGCCCTTTCCTAAAGTGTATGCAAATAAAACAAAAACGGCGTTCATCTGGTTATTCTGCAGTACAGTGATTGCTTTAGGTTTTGCGATCCCTTTAATTACACTAATAAGCTATTGCATCGATTATTGGGTAGAGAATATAAATGGCGACATTCTTACTCATAGTAAGAGTACGTTTATTTTAGCCGCGATCGCAGCCTCAATTGCGTGCTTACTGGCATTACTACTTAATAGTCAGCAGCGTTTCAATCCTAGCAAAAGTAACCAAGCCAAATTATCTCTCTCATCATTAGGCTATGCCATTCCCGGTACAGTCTTAGCTATTGGTATATTAATTCCCTTTACTCAATTGGATATATGGTTGAATACATTTATTCAGTCACTAGGGTATGAAAAAGTAGGTTTAATATTCTCAGGCACTACTTTTGCTTTAATACTCGCATTTGTTATTCGCTTTTCAGCCATCAGTAACGGTAATATCCAAGCCGCGTATAAACAGATGCCTCCGAATCTAGATGACGCGTCAACTTTATTAAAAGCTGGGCGTTTAAAAACGTTTCGTAAAATACATTTACCTATTATGACCCCTGCTATCGTCAGTGCATTTTTACTGGTATTTATTGAGGTCGTTAAAGAGCTGCCTGCCTCTCTTTTATTGCGCCCATTTAATTTTGAAACTTTAGCGACCTACGTTTATCAGTTTGCTTCCGACGAACAGCTAGAACATGCCGCTTCCGGAGCACTATTAATTATAGTGGTTAGTTTATTACCTATTTTACTGCTAAGTCGCAGTCAAAAAATGCATTAAGTGAGTCGACATAAAATGTCTATTAAAGAACAAACGATATCCGAATTTAATGCAACCGCCGTTGAAATGAACAACATCCAAGTTGCCTTTGATAATACGAACGTATTAAACAAGCTTAACTTTAGTTTGCCAGCCGGTGAGATATTATGCTTATTGGGACCCAGTGGCTGTGGAAAAACAACGGCATTAAAAACAATTGCGGGGTTGATTACTCCCTTGCAAGGCGAAATTGATTTATTTGGTCGCAGTGTTTTTTTCAATAGCAATTCTGCTACTGAAAAAGTAACCAATATCCCACCTCAACAACGTGGTGTCGGGTTTATCTTTCAAGACTACGCATTGTTCCCGCATATGACAGTTAGTCAAAACATTGCTTATGGCTTACCCGACTTAAACAAAGAAGAACGCAAGCAACGTATTGAAGAAAGCTTACAATTAGTAGAGCTATTAGATATGCAGCAACGCTACCCACACGAGCTATCAGGCGGTCAGCAGCAACGTATTGCTGTAGCCAGGGCATTAGCACCAAAGCCACAATTGCTTTTGATGGATGAGCCTTTTTCTAATGTCGATGGACAGGTTAAACGCCGCATGATGGCCGACCTTCGCCGCTTATTAAAAGATCATAATATTAGCTGTATTTTTGTGACTCACGCAAAAGAAGAAGCGTTTGCCTTTGCAGATAAAACAGCGGTTATGGTTGCTGGAGAAATTGCTCAACTTGATAAACCGGCAGTCGTTTATAACCAGCCCAAAAGCTGTGCTGTCGCCAATTTTATGGAGTCAGGCAATATTGCAAGCCTTCGCAATAGCCAAAAGATACTTGATAGAATTGATCACCATTGGCATAAGGACTTTGAAAGTTCAGGCTACTGGTTATTCAAGCCTCAGCACCTTTCATTGAATAAAAGCCTACAGAACACAGGTATCACATTAATCGATACCACGTATATTGGGCGCGGCTATCAATATGAATTATCAGTTCAGCCCGATAAGTATAATCCGGCAAGCACGATTATTTGGAAAGCAGAAAGTGAACAGGCGCTAAACATTAATATCGGAGATAATTTAGCGATAGAATATTTAGCGAGCCCACATTGGCTACAAGAGTAACCGTCTTAAATTAGTTTAAACCAACCAAGCTGGCCAAATCATTTTTACTCGGCATAAACCAATAAGATCCTGTTTTAGGGGTAGAAAACTGCATAAGTTTATCGCTAATACCGTCCTCTGTTAGCCCAAGCATACGATCAAGCTGTACAGTGAATCGCTGCATTTCGCATGCAAGTGCTAAGAAATACAAACCGTTATCCGGCTTCGCATTGCCATTCTCTGCATCCAGCTGGCTCGCCATATAAGGATAGCTGCGACGGTAAATTTTCATACCAACCCCGTCAACATCAGCATCTGTACGGCTAACATGAGAATCTTCAGGCATATCATCACCTTCCAATTCAATATCTTCTTCCTTTGTTCGCCCTACCACTTTTTCTTGCTCGTGCAATGTTAAGTGATTAAAGGCTGGTAAGTCATGCTTCCAGCGTTGACTTAATACGTAACTGCCACCCTCTCCTACTTGCCCCTCTGGAATCAAAACAACAGGCAAGCGCTCATCGCCTTTTTTATTGGCAGTACCATCTACAAAACCAATAAGATCACGTTCTTGCTTATTCTTAATACCTTCAAGGTCTAACTGAATATCAGCAATCGTGTTCATTTTTTCATAAATATCGATCACGGAAAACGGTATAACTTCAGCATCAATACTGCTTAACCAAAGAAATATATCTGCCTGCGTCCCTGGCATGCTTAACTCACCTGAACCTAATGTATTAAAAGGCACAAGTTCGGCTGGGCGCCAGCTAGGGTTTAATCGATCCCAGCAGTCAGAGCCAAAGGAAATATTAAGATTTAAATCAGCAATTTTATCTGTGTATTGAATTAATTCTTTCAATACTTCTTTCACACTATCGTCAGTGACCGTAGGTTTAATAACATACTCAATTAAACGTCCATGACGACTGGTATTTTCAAAAATTCCTTTTTGCGCAATGTCTATATTCACAATCTTATCTTACCTCTTATAATTTTATGCTGCTTACGCTTAACTATATAAATTTAAACCATCAACTATGGGCATCAGCGCTTAGGCTTAGGCATACGCACATCAAATCCTGCGGCCTCTAATGCTTGCTGTAAATCTTGGCGTTTACTCGGCACTTCAATTCGCATAGTAGGAATATCTCTACGTAATGGATAATTTTTACGTAGCAAATCAAACTTAGCTTTCATTGCCTCCGGATCACCTTCCGTGCGTAATAACGTGGAACGCATAATCCCATCATCAACGCGAATTTCATAACCTGCACGAATTGCTGTTCGCAATGCCTGATGCACAGGAACACTGTCGCCAAATTTAATTCTTTTAATCGAAGGCTCAGGCAGAAATTGTGCTAATTTATTGCGAATAGGAAGACCAAATGTCTGGCAACACGCTTTATAAACCTGTTCCGTACCGCGCATCTTTCCATCTAAGGAATACCCTGCAATATGCGGAGTGGCTAGCATGCAACGATTCATCAATTTCAAATCGAGATTAGGCTCGCCTTCCCATACATCAATAATGCCTTCGAATTCAGTGTGACTAGCCATGTGAGCTTTCAGTGCTTCATTATCCAACACAGAGCCACGGCAACTGTTTATCAGGCAGGCATCCGGCTTCATTTTCTGTAAACGCTGAGCATTAATTAAGTGGTGAGTTGCATGTTCGCCGGCATCTTGTTCAAGTGTTAGCGGTATATGTAAACTCACTACATCAGCTTTCAACGCTTCATCTAGTGTTGATAACTCACCAACGTCTTCTTCGTTCTTGAACGGATCAACAGCAATTACGGTTAATCCCATTGCCTCTAAACGCTGGCGTAAACGCAAACCAACGTTACCCACACCAATAATACCCACTGATAAATCTTGAAATACTTGATCACGCTGATCGATTAAAACGCTTACAGCGCTCAATACATAATCCACTACCGCCTCAGCATTACAGCCTGGCGCACTAGAAAAAGCGATTTTCTGTTGTTTACTGATGCTTCTTTGCTGATTTAATGCTTCTAGATAACCTAAATCAATATGATCGGTACCTATGGTACAGGTTCCTATAAATTTGACTGGGCTATTGGCAATTAGTGCTTCATCAACTTTCGTTACCGAACGAACTAATAGAATATCCGCATCTTTCACATCATCGCTCGTCATAGTTCGACCCGCAACTTTACGAATCTCACCAAATTCACTAAAGAATTGTTCTAATAAGGGAATGTTCTCGTCAGCAACGATTTGCACTAGGCTATCCTCAGTTCTCAAATAATGGGGTTAAAGCAATTTTAAACCTGTAATTCTTACATTCTTACTCAGCTAGCGGTCAGCGTCCATAGGTAAGAATGGATATGATCAAAACATAGTCTATTCTGATGAGTCAGAAGCTTCTTATAGCAAAGAACGAGCGCTTTTTAATCACATTCACCTAATGAATAGCGAATATAGGCTGAATAAGGCAAATTTATAGACAATGTGAGCATGGCTTTCTTAACGCGCCAAGCCACATGTTTTATACTAATGCTGCTAATTTTTAGGCTGCTCTGCTTTACTGTGGCCAGCCGCCTCTGTTAGAGACACTTTAACAGGGTAGATGATAAGGTAAAAATCACCGTAAACGTGGTTTTTTAAATAGTCATTATTATAACTTGAGTGAGAGATTCCTATGAGCTTGTATACAGAATACCTAGAAGAAATTGAGGTTCGTAAAAACGAACTTGGTTTACACCCAAAACCAATTGATGGCGCAGAACTATTATCTGAGATCATCGCTCAGATCAAAGACACTGGTAATGAGTACCGTGAAGGTTCCTTAAACTTCTTCATCTACAACACTCTACCAGGTACAACTCCAGCGGCTGTTGTTAAAGCGGCGTTCTTGAAAGACATCGCTCTTGGTAAAGAAACTGTTGCTGAAATCACTCCTGAGTTCGCTCTTGAGCAGCTGTCTCACATGAAAGGTGGCCCTTCTGTTGAAGCACTTCTAGACATCGCGCTTTCTGACGATGCACAAGCTAAAGCCGCTGGTGAAGTTCTTAAGTCTCAAGTATTCCTATACGAAGCAGATACTTCACGCATTGCTGACGCTTTCAAAGCGGGCAACGCTATTGCTAAAGACCTTCTAGAAAGCTACGCAGCTGCAGAATTCTTTACAAAACTTCCTGAAATCCCAGCGAAGATCGACGTAGTGACTTACATCGCTGCTGAAGGTGACATCTCTACTGACCTTCTTTCTCCTGGTAACCAGTCTCACTCACGTGCTGACCGTGAATTACACGGCCAGTGCATGATCACACCTGAAGCTCAGCAAGAAATCGTTGAGCTAGGTAAGAAACACCCGAACGCTAAAGTGATGCTAATCGCTGAAAAAGGCACAATGGGTGTTGGTTCTTCTCGTATGTCTGGTGTGAACAACGTTGCACTTTGGGCTGGTGAAAAGACTTCTCCTTATATCCCATTCATCAACAACGCACCTGTTGTTGCGGGAACTAACGGTATTGCTCCGATCTTCTTGACGACTGTTGGTGTAACTGGCGGTATCGGTCTTGACCTTAAAAACTGGGTTAAGAAAGTAGATGCTAACGGCAACGCAGTTAAAGATGCTAACGGTGACAACGTATTAGAAGAAGCTTACTCAGTAGCTACTGGTACAGTTCTTACTATCGATACGAAAGCTAAGAAGCTTTATAACGGTGACAAAGAGCTAGTTGACGTTTCTGATGCGTTCTCTCCACAGAAAGTTGAATTCATGAAAGCCGGCGGTTCTTACGCGCTTACTTTCGGTAAGAAGCTACAGACGTTTGCTGCTGAAACATTAGGCATCCAAGCACCTTCTGTATTTGCTCCTTCTAAAGAAATCTCTGTTGAAGGCCAAGGCCTTACTGCTGTTGAAAAAATCTTCAACCGTAACGCAGTAGGTGTAGCATCTTCTACTCCTCTACACACAGGTTCAGACGTTCGCGTTAAAGTGAACATCGTAGGTTCTCAAGATACGACTGGTCCAATGACTTGCCAAGAACTTGAGTCTATGGCGGCTTCTACTATTTCTCCAAGTGTTGATGGTGCCTTCCAGTCTGGTTGTCACACGGCATCAGTATGGGATAGCAAAGCTAAAGCTAATACGCCTAAACTAATGGCATTTATGAACGACTTCGGCGTAATCACTGCACGTGATCCGAAAGGCGTTTACCACCCAATGACTGACGTAATCCACAAGGTATTGAACGATATCACTGTAGACGATCGCGCAATCATCATCGGTGGTGACTCGCATACTCGTATGTCTAAAGGCGTAGCGTTCGGTGCTGACTCTGGTACGGTTGCGATTGCATTGGCAACTGGCGAATGTGCGATGCCAATCCCTGAGTCTGTTAAAGTGACCTTTAAAGGCACAATGAAAGACCATATCGATTTCCGTGATGTTGTTCACTCGACTCAAGCACAAATGCTTAAGAAGTTTGGCGAAAACGTTTTCCAAGGCCGCGTAATCGAAGTTCAAATCGGAACTTTGCTTGCTGACCAAGCGTTTACCTTCACTGACTGGACTGCAGAAATGAAAGCTAAGGCTTCTATCTGTATTTCTACTAATGATACCTTGATTCAGTCTTTAGAATTGGCTAAATCTCGCATCCAGATCATGATCAACAAAGGCATGGAAAACAAAGCGGGTATGCTTCAAGGTCTTATCGATCTTGCTGACAAGCGTATCGCGGGTATCCAGTCTGGTGAAGAGCCAGCGCTTGCTCCTGATGACAACGCAAACTACTTCGCTGAAATGGTTGTAGATCTAGACTTGATCGACGAGCCAATGATTGCCGATCCAGACGTAAACAACGAAGATGTATCTAAGCGTTATACGCACGATACTATCCGCCCTACATCTTTCTACGATGGTCGTAAAGTTGATCTAGGTTTTGTTGGTTCATGTATGGTTCATAAAGGCGACATGCAAATCATCGCTGCTATGCTTCGCAACATGGAAAAACAAGGCAAAGAAATCAAATTCAACGCACCGCTAGTGATCGCTCCACCAACATACAACATCGTTGATGAATTGAAAGCTGAAGGCGATTGGGCACTTCTAGAGAAGTACTCTGGTTTCGAATTTAATGACGATGCACCTAAAAATGCAGCGCGTACTAAATACGAAAACATTATGTACCTAGAACGCCCTGGCTGTAACCTATGCATGGGTAACCAAGAGAAAGCTGAAGCAGGTGATACTGTTCTTGCGACTTCTACTCGTCTTTTCCAAGGCCGAGTTGTAGAAGACTCTGCTGAGAAAAAAGGCGAATCTCTACTAGGTTCTACTCCAATGGTTGTGCTGTCTTGTATCTTAGGCCGCTTCCCAACAGTTGCAGAATACAAAGAAGCAGTTGAAGGCATCAACTTGACGTCTTTTGCACCACCTTCTGAAGACCTAAGCGTACCGTCTATTCCGGTTAAAATGCTTTAACACTAAATAAAGAAAAAGCCTGCTCACACTTCACTTGAAATAAGTTAAGTCTGAGCTAGGCTCTTTTCTAAGAGCAAAATAAGTAACTGAATAAAAGATCGGAAAGACGCACAAAAGATGGATGACGAAGAGTGGATTTGCTTTGGCTAAGCTTAGTTAAGGCATGCAGCTCTCCGATTTTATCGGCTTCTACTGACTGATACGAAAATTTAAATTACGAATTGCTTAAAAAACCGCTTCCCTTGATTCTGATGACGAAAGTCTAACGATGAAAAGGGAAGCGGTTTTTTTATAGCTAGTGAGATAACATCTAATTTGATTTAAAGTAGCTATCACCCTAACATTCAGTGCTAACCATTTTCATCCGCATTTATTTTTATGATTACTGCCCTATGATTACTATTGAAGTTATTGCCCCACCCTCAAATGAAGATGCGATTAAT
>Ga0115572_10003335_pt1 | contig 12697 bp, 12 predicted proteins | sample COGITO_mtgs_1206_FD_88681 | JGI IMG/M metagenome (GOLD analysis project Ga0115572, IMG submission 88681) | Pelagic marine microbial communities from North Sea - COGITO_mtgs_120607 | ecosystem: Environmental > Aquatic > Marine > Epipelagic | place: Germany:Helgoland, sampling site Kabeltonne... | reverse complement strand
TCAGCTGACGTCGATGGCGTACCGGTCGCGGTACCAGCCACACGAACCACACACCACGTGTGGGGTCTTTGCAGCGCCGCACTTAGGGCACACGCTCCGCGCTGGAGCCTTCAGCTGCCACGCGCTAGCGCGACGACTGCGGGTCTTCATCTTGGAAGTCTTCTTCTTCGGGACGGCCATCGTTTACTCTATTTCTCTCCATGTCGACCGAATCGCTCGGGTCGCGTTCAGGGTCGGTCGTTAGGGCCGCCTCACGTTATCGCCACACACCCCAGGTCCAACGTCGATGTATCAGTCGTCCAGAACGAGTCCGTCGAGTGCGGCCCATCGGTGGTCGGTCACCTCGGTGTCGCAGTCGCACTTACCGGCGTTGCGATCGTCGCCACATTGCGGACAAAGTCCAGCGCAATCGTCACGGCACAGCCGTTCATCGTCGAGCTCAAGCAACGCCACCTGGCGAGCCATCGGAGCTAGGTCGAGTTGACCGTCGACAATCGGAAATGCGTCCTCATCGAGAATTTCCACCTGGTAGATCTCGTCGATGTCGGCTCGAGCGAGCCCCTTAAGGTTCTTCAGACAGCGCCGGCATGGCCGCTCCCACGGCGCCTCGATGCCGCCACGGACGACAATCCCATCGTTGAGCGCCTCAAGTTCCAGCGCCACGCCGATGACGCCGGCCAACGCCTCGTGGTCGACATCGAGGTCGCCGCCGGGCACAGTCACCTCGACCGACCGAACGGCTCCGGGTTGACGCAGCAGTTCGACGGCATTGATTCGCAGCTCCCGCTTTGGCGCAGCTTCCATCACACCACACTAGGGGTGGGCTCGCAGCCTGCCTCCCACTCAGCTCTCCGCATCGATGGTCTCCTGAAGCAGCTCGGCAAGGCCCTCGGGTAACAACGTTTCGAGGGGGGTCTCGCGGGCCTCGGCCAGGTCTGCAAGCGTCGCCACGACCTCATACGGGTCAAGCTGATCACTCAGAACAAGATCGCGGATAACTCGATTGGCCGCATGGGTAGCCTCGTCACCGGACGCGATGTGTTCGGTGATTCCGTCGACCATCCGGTCATTGAAGCCGGTGTTGTAAGGACCGGGATTGACTTTGCAGACATCAATTCCGTGAGGCGCAAGTTCCCCACGCAGACTCACCGTGTAGGCCTCGACCGCATGTTTCGTCATGCAGTACGGGGAGGTCAGCGGCGAGGCGAGTTTGCCCGCGATCGATGAGACGTTGATGATCCGACCCCACCCCCTTTCGATCATCGCTGGCACCACCGCCTGACTCATCGCGATCATGCCGAAGACATTGACCTCGAAGCTCGCCCGGACTTTGTCGAGCGGCACCGTGGACATCGGCGCCATGACTCCCAATCCGGCGTTGTTGATCAGTACCTCGACACCGAGGTCGGCGACCTGCGCAACATCAGCGCTGAGGGTGACATCAAGCGTCAGTGCGGTCAACTCGGGGTGAGCAGCGGCAAGAGCGCCAGCCTGCCTAACTGTTTCCGTAGCGGCAATGACCACGTGACCTCGTGCCGCGAGTTCGATAGCAGCCCCCTTGCCAAATCCGGAGCCGGCACCGGTGATGAGGATCGTGCGCTGTGTCATCGTGGAAGTGTTGCACGTCGGGGTCAAGTCACCGAACGTGCACCCGACTGCGGCTGGCACCCCGCACATCCATCACGAATGGAGCCAAAACGGTAAACATGCTTTGACGTCAATCTCGCAGAACCGCCAGCCGTCGATTGTGACACGGTCGACCGATCAGCTCACGCTTCCTGGTCAAAGAACCCGTGGTCGTCAGGCGCCTCGTCGGAAGTCTCAATCTCGCCGCCACCGATTGACAGGCGTTGACGCCCGGCGTGGACCGTCTTGCCAAGCTTGTCGAGGAGGATCTCGAACGAGCCGAGCCGCTGGTCGAGGAAGTCCTCGGTCTCATGCTTCAGGCGACGTGAGTCCGCCTCGGCGGTCTCCATAACCTGTCGAGCGCGTTGCTCCGCTGCACGCACGACTTCGGTGCGCTGGACCATCCGCTCGGCGCGGACACGGGCGGCCTCGAGCAGTTCGTCGGCTTCCCGACGGGTTTTGGCCACGAATTCCTGGCGTTCCTTGAGCATCCACCGCGCCTGGCGGAGTTCGTCAGGAAGACGGTTGAGTGACTCCTCGAGGAGTTCGATGATCTCGTCTCGATCGATACGCGGTGACGAAGATAATGGCATCGTCGGCGCCGTGGCTACAACGTCGATCGCCCGGCGGAGCAGTGTTTCTGCGTCACCGACGTAGTTGGCCGGTGCGCCCTCCACTGCGTCATCGACATCATCGTCGTAGTCGTACCTTCGATCGGGTTCTTGCCGCTGGTCGTAACGGTCGTCGTGGTGCTGGTCGTAGGTCATCAGGCTCAGTTCTCTTCTCGTTGCGCCACCCGGCAAACCAGCGCATCAGCGACGGCCGGTGGCACCAGATGGGACACGTCTCCACCGTAGTTGGCGATCTCCCGCACGAAGCGACTACTCACGAATCCGAGGTCGGGACGCGCCGGCAGGTAGACCGTGCGCATCCCTGAAACCGAATGGTTCATGTGGGCCATTTGCTGCTCTATCTCAAAATCGCCGGGTGTTCGGAGCCCCTTGACGACAAAGTCGGCGCCAGCTTCGGCGGCTGCATGAATGGCAAGACCGGTGTACTTCTCGACCGTGACCTGCGCGAATCCGTCGACCGCCAGCTCAATCAATGCGACTCGCTCGTCGACGTCGAACATTCCACCCGGCTTGGCAAAGTTGTACATCACTGCGACGACAACATCGCCGAACAGTTCGTGAGCCTGCTTGATCACATCCAGGTGGCCTAGGTGAAGCGGGTCGAAGCTGCCGGGGTAGAGCACCTTGCTGGGGTGCGCGGTGAGTGTCGGGTCAGCGCTCATACGCGTCGAACGCTAGTCTCCGGAGCGTTCCAGAAAGCTGACCCACGCCCGTCCATACCGCTTCGAGCGGGTGATGTTCCACCCATCAACCGGATCGATCGTCCGCCCCGACTCGGCCACCACGAATGGGGCCCGAACAATGACTAGCAATTGGCTCCAGCCGTCGAAATCGTAAGGCGGGTCGATAAATGCGATATCGACATCAAGGGTTGCAGCGGCCTGGCCGGCATCCGAACGCACGATACGAGTCCTCTGAGCCAGATCGAGTGTGTCGACATTCTCCTCGAGCGCTCGGAGCGCGTTCCGATCCCGCTCCACGAAGGTGCAGTGCGCCGCCCCTCGGGATAGGGCCTCGATGCCCACCGCACCGGTTCCGGCGAAGAGATCGGCGACGAGCGCGCCGTCGATCAAGCCAGCAGAGCCGAGCGCATTGAAAATCGCCTCACGTGCACGATCGGTCGTTGGGCGCGTCGAGGTCCCCTCCGGCGACACAAGTTTCCGACCGCCAAGTTCTCCCGCAACGACTCGCATTGGCGCACTGTACGAGGATCCCAAGCCAGAATGGGACAATGTTCGCGCCCCCGCCTCAGATCACCTGCATCGATTGCGGTGGCCGGTGCTTCTTGCTCACCATGCCGCGCGAGGACGGCACATGGGAATCGGGAGATGCCGTCGCCTACCGCTGCGAGGATTGTCTCGATCGCTGGGATCTGGTTCTTGAGGACAGCGACATCGAAAACGATGGCCGCCCGGACTGGTGACACCGCCGGGAACGTCTAGTTACGCGCCGACCACCGACTCTTTGGGATCAGCTTACGCTGCTCGTCGGTGAGCTCAGACTCCATCACCATGGATCTGCGTTCAGCCTCATCGCCCGCTTGCACCGTTCGCTCTGCCCATCTTCCATACGCCCCTGCGCCTGGCGCCGCTGTGGCACCGTGCAACAGGATTGATGCAGCGACAGTGAGCGCAATCACGCCAAAAATCTGCTCCCCCACGTCGCTTAGGGCTTCGGTGTCCTCCAGCAGCAGTAGTCCGAAGACGATTGAGGCAAGCCCGCGAGGCCCAAACCATCCGAGGAAAAGTCGTGACCTGGGACGCAGGTCGGTCCCGATCAGTGCGACCCACACCGGAAGCATCCGCCCCACCGTCAACGTAACCAAAGCACAGAATACAACCGGGACAGTGAGCTGCGACAGGGCCTCAGCCAAAAGCACGTTGCCAAACACGAAGAACGCAGCGATCCCGAACAGCTGGGCGGCGTCCTCGGTGAATTCCCCGAGGCGGACCGAGAGAATCGGCGGCGGCTCGTCATGAGGCGACCGAAACGAGCCGAACGCAAGCCCTGCTGCGAACGCAGCGATGAACGAGTTCCCTGAGACGACCTCGGCGCCGAAGAGCGCTACAAGTGGCACGACAAACGTGGCGAGTTGCTCGTAGCGCGTGTCAGACCAGCCACGCCCATTCGACCAGCGCAACACGGCGATAGTCCCGCCGCCGATGGCTGCACCGATCGCCACGCCGAATCCAATTTGTTGAATCACAAACCACCCCCACTGGGCGGTTGACCGGCTCTCCTGGAGCAGCAGCGCTGTGAGGATGGTGACCACTGGCACTGCCAGCCCGTCGTTCACACCTGACTCCACATTTAACGCCAACCGCTCGCGAACAGGCACACTCTCGTCCTCAATGACGGCTGAACCCAGCGCCGCGTCCGTCGGCGCCAAGACAGCAGCGAGCAGGGCTACGGTCACCCAACCCGATTCAGGAAACAACAACGAGTTGAGGACCGTTCCCAGAATGATCGTCAACGGCATACCGATTGCAAGCAACCGCAGCGGGATCTCAAGTTGTCGACGGAGACGCTTCATGTCGATGCGCACTGCATCGCTAAACAGGATCACGGCGAGTGTGACCTCGGCGATCAAACTGATTGCCTCGGTATCCGGCGTGAGGTCAACCACCCCAATCGCCTCCGTGAGCATCCCGGCGCCGACGAACACCATCGGCATCGTGAGCGGCCAGTGCTCAATCCGCATCGATACGGCCGCAAACGCGACTATCAGCAAACCGATTGCGGCCACTTCGATGGGATGCACAGATCAGCCGCCTGTCTCGAGAGCAATTCGCTTCTTCGTTGCCGCCCAGCCGCAGATCGGGCAGGTCGAGAGATCATGCCGACGCGCCGGGCAGTACTCGCGTCCAAAGTAGATGATCTGGAGGTGCCGGTCGCTCCACGTGTGTTCAGGGAACACCGCCTTCAGGTCCATCTCTGTTCGTTCGACGGTGGAACCGTTCGAGAGTCCCCAGCGGCCGGCGAGTCGATGGATATGCGTGTCGACAGCGAAAGCCGGAACCCCGAAGCAGCCCCCCATCACAACCGACGCCGTCTTATGGCCGACACCGGCAAGCGATTCGAGAAAGGCCCAGTCGCCGATCACCACGCCACCACCGTCGATGATCTGATTCGCCATCAACCACAAATTCTTCGCTTTGGTGGGCGCCAGCCCGACCGTCTTGATCTGCGCGAGGATCTCATCTGGATCCAGCGCTGCCATTTTCTCTGGGGTGTCGGCAATCGCAAACAATCCAGGCGTCACCTCGTTCACTTTCTTGTCAGTCGTCTGCGCCGACAGCGCTACTGCGACGAGCAGGGTGTACGGGTCCTTGTGGTCAAGGGGCACGGGTGGATCGGGATACAACTCGTCGAGTATCACGCCGATCCGATCAGCCTTGTCCTGGCGACGCATGCGCCGAACTTAGCGCCCCCGACAGCCCGCTCGATTAACTATTGATCCCCCTGCCGTCGAGCCGACTGCGCAGAAAAGTGAAGATCAGTGCGTGCATAGTGGCCTGTTGCGCTGCGTCGGCGGCTCCGCCATGGCCACCCTCGATGTTTTCCCAATACGTAACGTCGTGGTCGGCAGCTTCCAGTCGTGCCGCCATTTTACGCGCATGGCCGGGGTGGACCCGGTCGTCGCGCGTGGATGTGGTCAACAGGATCGGCGGGTATTCAGCGTGAGGGTCAACAAGGTGGTACGGCGAATAGGAGCGGAGGTACTCCCAGTCGGCTGGGTCGTCTGGGTCGCCGTATTCGGCCATCCACGATGCACCGGCCAGCAGCAGGTGGTATCGCTGCATGTCGAGCAGCGGTACTTGGCAGACCACTGCTCCGAACAATTCCGGTGTGCGGACATACATGTTGCCCACCAACAGGCCGCCGTTGCTCCCGCCCGAAATGCCAAGCTTCGACGGAACAGAGGCGCCTCGGTCGATCACCGCACACGCAACGGCCTCGAAGTCTTCGTACACACGCTCCCGTTGGTCTCGGAGGCCGGCGCGATGCCATGTGGGGCCGTACTCTCCGCCACCACGAATGTTCGCAAGGACGTACAGGCTGCCATCGACGAGCCAGGATCGGCCGATGACTGCCGAGTAGGACGCAACCCGAGGTACCCCAAAGCCGCCGTAGCCGGTGAGTAGCGTCGGTCGGGAACCGTCAGTGGCGGCAAGTGCCTCTTTCGTTCCAACCAGGAAGTACGGCACTCGTGTCCCGTCTGCGCTCACTGCGAAGTGTTGCTCGATCGCAACCTGAGCAGCATCGAATCGATGGGGCGCTTGGCGGAGCAGTTGCGGGTTGTCTTCTTCGATCAACGACAAAACATACAGCGTTTCGGGCGTGATGAAATCGGTGCCGACGAGCCAGACGTCGTCAGATTCGGCACCATCCACGGCACTCACCGACATTGACCACACATCGGGAAGACCGGTCATCGGGCGAATCTCCCACCGGCCATCGACCGACTCTGGTGGGGACGCGACGGAGAGTACGTTGTGGACATCCTCAAGCACGTCAAGAACCACCCGGGTTCGAGTGCACGTGTACCCGACGAGCGATGCAGTCTCCGTCGGCGTGAACAACGGTGAGAGTGCGGTTGTTCCAGCAAGGAAGCCTTCGATATCTGCGACTAACAGCGACCCAGATGTGAAGAGATCTTCGCCGCGCCGCAGCTCCGAGCGAGTCGACACGAAGATCCACCGTTCATGAAACCGCACCTCGGCATCGGCAGGCACCTCGATATCGACGAGCACCCCACGGCGCAGGATCGATGTCTGTGTCGTGAAGAACTCGGGCACCCGCTCGAACACGTGGTGTTCGAAGCCCCCGACGTTCGAGACCGACGCCCGGACCGCCACGTCGGACTCCTCACCCTCGAACACGATCTCGGCATCATCAATCGGCGTGCCGCGTCGCCACCGCCGCACGGTGCGTGGATACCCGGATCGGGTGAGCGTGCCCAGACCGAAGTCGCTAGTGACATAAACGCTGTCATCATCAATCCAGATCAGACCACCCTTTGCGAGCGGCCGAACGAAGCCTCCTTCAACTTCCGGCACGAAGCGCTTGTCGACTAGGTCGAACTCACGGGTGACGCTCGCGTCGGATCCACCGGGCGACAGATCGATGAGCGATCGACGGCGACCAGGACGTCGCTCCGATGAGCCACGAAAGACCCACGACTCATCCTCTTCCTCACAGAGCGCATCGATGTCGAGAATCATCTCCCAGCTTGGGTCACCGGTTCGATAGTCCGTCCATGTCGTACGACGAAGCAGCCCACGCCGGTGTTCGGCATCGGTCCAGAAGCTGTGCACCACGTTCCCGTGGCGCGACGGGTATGCGATCCGGTCGTCTGCTTCGAGGATGTCAAGCGCCGACGTGCGCAACCAGTCGAACTCCGCTGCGTCGAACAGTTCTGACTCGGCCCGCTCGTTTCTTATCCGGACCCATGCCATCGAGTCGCCACCCTCAACGTCCTCAAGCCAACGGAATTCATCGTTCTGCTCCATCCCCTTCGACCGTATCGATGGCGCCGCCACGAGTTGCGCCCGAGATATCCGCTTGCCGTGCCGGATCCGCCCCCAACCTGAGCTTGAGTCCCCGACGTCGACTCTGCCGCCGGCGCCCCATCAGCTCTTGGTGAGGAACTCCTCGTCTCGATCGCTGAACATCAAATCGACTTCGTCGGCGATCAGCGGATGGTTCACGAGATCTTGGTCGGCGTCGACGATCACGAACGCGGCCCTACGGGCCATTTCGACGAGGTTTCGGTCACGACGAAGCGAGGCCAGCTTGAGGTCACTCCTACCCTTCTGGCTCGTCGACATCAGGGTGCCTTCACCGCGGAGTTCCAAGTCGACCTCAGCCAACGCGAACCCATCGGTCGTCTCGACCAGTGCTTCGACCCGCGGGTTGCCTTCGTCGCCGTCCTCACGTTGCTGCGTGATAAGCCAACAGGTCGATGCATGCTCGCCGCGCCCAACGCGCCCGCGCAGCTGATGCAACTGCGCGATGCCAAACCGGTCGGCGTCAAGGATCGCCATCACGGTGGCGTTCGGAACGTCGACCCCGACTTCAATGACGGTAGTCGCCACCAGCACGTCGATCTCTCCCGCACGGAAGCGATCCATGGTCGCCTCTTTTTCGTCAGACTGCATCTTGCCGTGCAGGAGCCCGAGGCGAAGTCCCGAGAGTTCGTCGCGCGCTAGCCGCTCACGCGTTTCCTCGGCCGAGGCGATCTCGAGTTTTTCGCTCTCCCCCACCAACGGGCAGACGACGTAGGCCTGCCGCCCGGCCTGCACCTCATCGCAGATGTCACGCCACACTGCGGTTTCCATCAAAGGACCGTTCGCCCACATAGTGACTATCGGCGTCCGCCCAGGTGGCAGTTCGTCGAGCACGCTCACGTCAAGATCGCCATAGACGGTCATTGCCGCCGTGCGCGGAATCGGCGTGGCGGTCATCACGAGTGTGTCGGGCATCTGACCGTCAGCCGCCTTGTCGCGGAGCGCTGAGCGCTGCTCGACACCGAAACGGTGCTGCTCGTCGACGACCACCACACCTAGCGAAGAGAAGTCAACCGCGTTCTGGATCAACGCGTGGGTACCAATGGCAATGTCGACCGAGCCGTCAGCCAGTCCCTCCAAAATATCCTTGCGTGCGGCACCGGTAACCCGATTCGTGAGCAACTCGACACGGAGCGGCCGGTCACCAAACAGGTTCGCAGGGTCAGGAACCGTGACACCATCAAGCATGAGCCGCACACTTGCGGCGTGTTGTTCGGCAAGAACCTCGGTGGGCGCCATCAGCGCCGCCTGGTGCCCGCTTTGAACACCGACGAGCATCGCCGCAACCGACACCACAGTCTTACCAGCACCAACATCGCCTTGAAGCAGGCGGTGCATCGGGTGCCCGTTTGCAAGATCGACAAAGATCTCGCCGATCGCGCGTTCCTGGGCGCCGGTCAGTGGATACGGAAGCGAGTCGTAGAACCGCCGAACCAGGTCGCCGTCGGTCGCGTGCTTGAAGCCGCGCTGGTCGCGCTCCAACGCGCGCTTGCGGAGCACGAGGACGAGCTGCACGCGCAATAGCTCGTCAAAGGCGAGCCGCCGCCTCGCCATCTCCTTCTGCTTCATGTCCTCTGGTAGGTGGATTCCGGCGAGAGCGTCGCTCCGCGAAATCATCTTGTATTCGCAGAGCACTGCGCTCGGGACGGGATCGGCGATACCACGTTCCTCACATCGACGCAGTGTCTCCTCGATCCAGCTGGCCATCTCCCAGGTGTTGATTTGTGCCTTTTCGCTCTGCGGGTAGATCGGCACGATCCTGCCAGTCCTGTCGCCGATCAGATCGACGATCGGATTCGACATCTGCAGCCCGCCGCGATACGTATCAGCTTTGCCGAACAACGCGATCTGCAGACCCTCTTTCAGCTGCCGTTCGCGCCATGGCTGGTTGAAAAACACGAGGTCCATTCGGCCGGATCCGTCGCCGACGTTGACGTTGACGATCGTGCGCCGGTTTCGGGTCGCTCGTTTGTTGACCGACCGGACCGTGACAAGTACGAGTGCCTCCTCGCCGGGAACCAGATCGGCAATCCGTGCTTCGTTCGTCCGGTCGACCCAGCGCCGCGGATAGTTGGTCACGAGATCAAGCAGGTCGGTGATCCCGATCTTGACAAGCGACGCCTGCTTCTTGGGCCCAACACCCTTCAATCGTTCGACAGGGATGTCGACAAGGTCCCTCAGCGTGATCGGCTCACTCATCGCAGACGATTCTCCCCCAAAAAGCTCGGACACAACAGCACGACGACATCCCAGCTATCCAATTTTTTCATTGAGAAGCTCGGGCAACGAAGCCAGCGGGGGTCCTGCGCGTTCTCACTCGACGCCGAAGAGGTACGGGTAGAGGGGCTGACCACCAGCGTGCACCTCGACCTCGACTGCGGCGTGATGATCACTGAGCCATCCGGTAACCGAATCGGTGGTCGCCACATCCGCATCCTCACCAATGATCACCGTGATCAATTCGGCCTCGTCATCAATGATTTCGTCGAGGAGTTGCACTACAGCATCGAGCAGATTGGCGGCGCACGACACAATGCCGTCGCCCTTCACGATCCCTATCCAGTCATCCTTACGAACCTCTCCGATTTTGACACTGGTGTCGCGCACGGCCTGCGTAACCTCGCCCGTCGTAACCGATGTCGCTGCCTTGGCCATTCCCTCACCGTTAATTGCACTCGACGCCTCGGGATCGTAAACGATAAGCGCCGCCAGCCCTTCGGCCATCGACTGCGTCGGCACAACGACGACATCCTTGGTCGTCAGCGCGTTCACCTGCTCGGCGACCGGAGTGATGTTCTTGTTGTTCGGGAGGATCACGACTTGCTGGGCGTTGACGTGCTCGACGGTGTCGAGCAACTCGGCCGTCGACGGGTTCATGGTCTGACCACCGGTCACCACGCCCTGGACCCCGAGCTGGGCAAACAGTTCGACCAGTCCGTCACCTGCGCAGACCCCGACGACGGCGGTCGTCACGGGGGGCAGACCGGCGCCCGCCGCAGCAGGACGCCGGGACAAAGCCGACGACGTGTTATCGGACATCTGGGCCTCACGCTTTGCGTGCTCTTCGTCGACCTCTTCAAACAAATCGGTGATCCGAATCTGTTTCGGTCGCCCGCCAAGGTCGAGCGCAACCTCGATGGCCGCACCGACGTCATTGGTGTGGACGTGGCAGTTCCAGATGCCGTCACCGCCCACCACGACGATCGAATCGCCCAGCTCTCCCCATCCTCGCTTGAAGTCCTCGATCCGCGCATCAACAAGGTCGAGGAAATACATCACCTCGTAGCGCTGATCGGCTACATCGACTTCGTCGGCACCGCCCACCTTCCGAGCATGACTGCGACCAAGTGGATGTGCATCGAATGCCGCTGTGGCTGCTCCACCCGTTCCTTCGTCCTCCTCCGCCTTAGGGAGAGGCTCCCTGTCGACGACGTACAGCGCCGAGTCGAGCAGCAGCAGGAACCCCGCACCACCCGCATCGACAACACCGGCCTCTTTCAGCACCGGCAAAAGTTGAGGCGTCCTATCGAGCGCATCCTTGCCTGCGGCTCGAGCGGACCGTACGACGTCGATGAGCGATCCCCCCGCATCCGAGGCGGCTTGCGCTGCGTCGGCACTCTCGCGCACGACCGTCAGAATGGTGCCTTCCACGGGCTTGAGAACAGCCTGATACGCACCGTTCGACGCTGCCTGAAGCGCATCGGCAAAACGAGCACCGCTCTCGTCTGGTCCGGAGGGGGTCGACTTCATCGTCGAGGCGAACCCCCGCATGATCTGGCTCAATATCACCCCACTGTTCCCGCGAGCCCCCATGAGCGAGCCGTGACTGATCGCATCGCAGGTCGCGTCTAGATCGTCGGCGTCGGCGGCTTCCATCTCGGCGACCACGGCATCGAGTGTTCGCGCCATATTGGTCCCGGTGTCACCATCGGGAACCGGGTACACGTTCAGCCGATTGAGTGCGCCAGCATGCTCTCTAACCATGTCGCGAAACGTGACGACAAGCTCGCGCAGCGACGTGGTGCTGAAACGTTCCAATGTGGGCACGACATCGGAGTGTAGGCCCGACCTGGTTGGACGGTACGAAAGCGGCGCTAGCATCAGATCGCCGCTCGGTTCTGCCCACTCGGAGCAGCTGAGCGCAGTTCGCGACGTTCTCCAGGAGAAGATGATGGCATCGAAGTGTGAAGTGTGTGGCAAAGGCCCTTCGTGGGGCATGTCGGTTTCTCACTCGCATCGGCGCACTAAGCGCCGTTGGAATCCGAACATTCAACGCATCCGGACGTCCGTGAATGGCGCAACCAAGCGCGTCAACGCGTGCACCGGCTGCATCAAGTCTGGCAAAGTCGTCAAGGCCGGCTGACCCGTCGCCACTTCGTCATGCAGGGCGTCATTAAGGCCTACGATCCAGATACCGGCAACGGGCTCGTCATGTCCGACACTGACCTGGCCGACTACGAGCTTGCGGCCAACGCACTCGAGGGTTCGATCTTCAGGATGCTACGCCAAGGTCAGCGAGTGGTGTTTGACCTCGATACATCAGGCCGGGCCACAGGCCTCCACATGGGATCCGAGGTCGACATGGGCACCCCCGGGTACTGAGCCACAGAAACGCCTCCGAGCTGAGCCCGACTTTTGCGTCGCTGAGGTATTCCGTGACCGTATCGTTGTCCTCGATGCACGTAGCGCTCTTTGTGATGTAAGCATTTTCATGTCTGTTGCCGTTTCGCCGCTCGGTGAGCCCTCGTTTACGGTGACATCGGAGTAGGCAACCCATACCCCACCGGATCTCAGGAGTCAGCAAATCATGAGCGGAACCACCAGTAACCAACGCCTAACAGACTGGGTAGCCGAGTGGGCCGAAATTAT
>Ga0115572_10003332_pt1 | contig 12702 bp, 10 predicted proteins | sample COGITO_mtgs_1206_FD_88681 | JGI IMG/M metagenome (GOLD analysis project Ga0115572, IMG submission 88681) | Pelagic marine microbial communities from North Sea - COGITO_mtgs_120607 | ecosystem: Environmental > Aquatic > Marine > Epipelagic | place: Germany:Helgoland, sampling site Kabeltonne... | reverse complement strand
CCTGTCAAAGAGGAGATGGCACTATTTGAAAAAAAATTCAAATCCGCCATGAAGAGCGATGTTGCTCTTTTAGATAAAATAACGCATTACATTATAAAGAGAAAAGGAAAGCAATTAAGACCACTATTTGTCTTTCTTACAGCAAAAATGTTTGGCCCTGTCCAGGAAGGAACATATACAGCTGCATCTTTAATTGAATTACTCCATACCGCTACACTAGTTCACGACGATGTGGTAGACGATGCGTTTGAAAGAAGAGGATTTTTATCTATAAATGCTCTTTGGAAAAATAAAATTGCTGTACTAGTAGGTGATTTTTTACTATCACAAGGGCTTCTTCTAACCACTTCAGAAAACAGGATAGATTTACTGAATATAGTTACTAAAGCTGTCAAGTCAATGTCAGAAGGGGAGCTACTTCAGATGGAAAAGTCAAGGAAAATGGACATCACAGAAGATGTTTACTATAAAATAATTGAACAAAAAACAGCTTCATTAGTTGCTGCATGTTGTGGAACTGGGGCTTGTTCTGTTACCGATAACCAAGATATTATTGCAACTATGGAGAAAGTTGGAGTTTATGTGGGAATGGCTTTCCAAATAAAGGACGATATTTTTGATTATGGATTTTCAAAAGATATAGGAAAACCTACAGGGATAGATATTAAGGAAAGAAAGCTAACCCTCCCCCTTATTCACGTACTTCAAAAAGTGGATAAAAAAAGCAAAAGGATGATCATCAACACTATTAAAAAAAACAAACAAGACCCAATAAAAATCAATAAAATTATATCTATTGTTATTGAAAATGGTGGAATTCAATATGCAGAAAATAAAATGCATGAGTATAAAAATCTTGCCTTAAAAGAGCTAGAACAAATACCTAATACACCTGCCAAAGAATCTTTTACTGGCCTAATCCACTATTCAATAAATAGAAAAAAATGAGGATTGTTTATTTTTGAATTATATGTCGAATGAAATTTCTAAAAATTTAAAACAACAGATATCGCTTTTGGAAAATGTTCCAGGAGTATATCAGTTTTATGATATCTCAGAATCTTTACTATATGTTGGTAAAGCAAAAAAACTCAAAAACCGAGTAAGCTCCTACTTTAATAAAATCAAATTTGAAAATAGAAAAACTCAAGTAATGGTTCAAAAAGTAGAATCTTTAAAAACCATTCAACTTAATTCCGAGATAGATGCATTACTACTGGAAAATTCATTAATTAAAAAATACCAACCGCGATATAATATTCAACTTAAAGACGATAAAACTTATCCTTGGATTTGCATTAAAAATGAATTTTTTCCTAGAGTTTTTTATACAAGAAAAAAAATTAAAGATGGCTCTTTATACTTTGGCCCATATCCCTCAGTAAAAGTAGTTAAGGCTGTTTTAGAATTGGTGAAAGATAGTTTTGAAATACGCACTTGCGACCATCAGTTGAGTCCCCAAAAAATAGAAGATAAAGTTTTCAAAACATCAGTAGACTTTTATATTGGCAATTGTAAAGGTTGTTGTCAAGGGGAAGTGCATGTTGAGATTTATCAAGAACGTTTAAATAATATGAAGCAAGTTTTGTATGGTAATACCTATAAAGCTTTGAAAGCTTTAAGAGAGGAAATGAAAGACCATGCTAGAGTATACCAATATGAAGAAGCTGAAAAGCTAAAAATAAAGATTAAAAACATTGAAAAATTCCAAGCAAAATCTGTAGTAGTTGATTCCAATATTTCTTCTCTTGGTGTAATTAATATTGTTAGCCATGACAACTATGCTTTCGTTAACACTTTAAAAGTTATGAATGGTGCTATTACGAAATCCAAAACAACAGTAGTTAAGAAAAAGTTAGAAGAGAGCGATGATCAAATTATTTCCTATGTAATTGCTGATAATTTAAATGACTTTTTTGACCATGTAAAAGAAATTGTATCACCATATTTAATAGCATTAGAAACAGCTATTAATTTTCATATTCCTCAACGAGGAGATAAGAAAGCATTGCTTTTATTGTCTAAGAAAAATGCATTGGCAAAAAAAATAGAATTCTTAAAAACAGAATCCATTAAAAATCCTGAGACGCCAACTGTTAAATTATTGGAAATTTTTAAAAAGGACCTGAGACTAAATCAAAGGCCTGTTCATATGGAGTGTTTTGACAACTCTAATATTCAAGGAAATTTTCCTGTTGCTGCTTGTGTTGTTTTTAAAAATGGCAAGCCTAGTAAAAAAGACTACAGACTTTTTAATATCAAAACTGTGGAGGGACCAGACGATTTTGCGTCGATGGAAGAGGTGATTTTCAGAAGATACCAAAGATTAACCCAAGAAGAAAAATCTTTACCTCAGTTAATTGTAGTAGATGGGGGAAAAGGACAGTTGTCCAGTGCTCTTAAAAGTTTAGAAAAGCTAAAGCTTGCCAAAAAGATAGCCATCATAGGAATTGCAAAAAGATTAGAAGAAATTTATTTTCCTGGAGACCAATATCCACTTTATTTAGATAAAAAAACTCCAACTCTAAAAGTGATTCAAAATATGAGAAATGAAGCGCATAGATTTGGAATTACCCACCATAGGAAAAGACGCATGAAAGGATTAGTTAAAACTGAGCTAACAAGTATAGAAGGAATTGGAGAAAAAACAATTACTATGCTGCTTTCTAAATACAAATCTGTAAATAATCTTAAGAATATTTCACTAACTGAACTTGAAGATTTATTAGGGAAATCTAAGGCTAATAAAATTTTTAACGGTCTGAATACCAAGTAAAGAATTTTTACAATCCTAGATTTGGAATCTTAAGACAATATTTGTTAATTTGAATCAATAACAAATGTTAGAAATAAATCAGATTATAAAAGAGCTTCTTCAATTGCATGATTGTGTAATATTACCCAACCTCGGTGGGTTTGTTGCACAATATTCTCCAGCAAATTTTGACGAAAAAAAATCTGTTTTCTCCCCTCCTGATAAGCAAATTTTATTTAATAAAAATCTTAAAAATAACGATGGTTTACTGGTAAACGCTTTTGCTCAAAAAAATAACATTTCATATGAAAAGGCATTAGAAAACTTAACAGATCTTCTCTTAGAAATAAATAAAAATTTAAAGACCCAAAACCAGCACGAATTTAAAGGAATAGGAATTCTATATTATAATGAAGGGATATTAAATTTTATACAAAAGTCCAATAATTTACTTTCTTCGTCTTACGGACTAATGTCTTTAAATATTGATGATTTTAAAATTTCTAACAAACAAGAAAAAGTTATTGAGTTAAATTCCTCTAAATTTTTAAAAACCCAAATTAAAAATTGGGCTTTAGCCGCTAGTGTAATTCTAGTGGTTTTTTATTCTGCTTGGATTCCTATTCAAACTCAATTGCTAAAACAAGGAGGAGAATTTAACTATTCTGATTTAAATCCTTTTACATTTAAAAAAGAAAATATTGATTCTATTGAAGAAGTCAAGTTAAACACCCCCCAAGAAATAAAAGCTACACAGCCTATCAACAAAACTTCAAAAAAAAGTAATTCTGTAATTTTAAAAAGTGAATTAAAAAATAATCTCAACCCTGTTGTTGTTATAAAAAATCAATCTGGGAATAAAATATTTGAAGTAGTAATTGGCTCATTTAATAAGGAGTTAAATGCGAAAAAAATGATTGTTAAATTACAGAATAAAGGAATAATAGCAAGAAAATTAAAAAAAGAAAATAAATTATTTAGGGTTTCAATTGGCAAATTTTTAAATAAAAAAAACGCTAAAAAGTTACAAAGATCAATCCGTAAAAGGCATCAGATTTCTTCTTGGATTTTGAGAAAGTAATGCAAAGCGAAGAGTATAAAAAAGCCTATCTTTTCTTGTCTAATAAATGCTCGAAAAAGGAATTATCAGCTAAGGAAGCTATAATAATTTGCTCAAAATATAAGCTTAAAATCGTAGAGAAAAATAAATTAATCAATGAACTCAAAAAAAACCAGTTCATAGACCATCTACGCTATGCAAATGCTTTTGTCTACGACAGATTCAATCTATATTTTTGGGGTAAGAATAAAATAAGACACCATCTAATGCAAAAAGGCATTGAAGATTATCATATTGCCAAAGCAATTGAAAGTATTGATAATGAAAACTATAAAAATATAGCAATCCAAGAGGCATTAAAAAAGTATAAATCTCTTGGTAATAAGCATGATTTTAATTCAAAACAAAAGATTTTAAAATACTTAAGCCTTAAGGGATTTGAGGCAGATTTATCGTTTGAAGTAGTTGATTTAATATTTGATTAAAACTTTAAAGAGTATTGCCATACAATGGTTTGTGGGGGTAAGACATTTCCTGGTCTATTTGTATATTCTCTGTTCAATAAATTATTGACTATTAAAGAAAACTTTGACTTTTGATTAATTTTGTAAGCTAAGCGCGTATCAAAAACTAAATCTCCTGTCATTCTAGAATTTCTGTAACTCCCATAACCGGGTAATATTTCAATTCCAGCAATAGGACTTACAAAAACATCATCTACGTTTTCCATTAAACTAGAATATCTACTGCTCAATCCAAGAGCAAATTTTTTATAATCTATTTGAAAATCAATTTTAACCATATGCTTATTTCGATACTTAAGGATGGTATTTTTTGGATTCTTAATATTTGGATTGCTAAAAGTTAAAAGGTATAAAGAGTCTGCATCAGTTGGAGTAGGATTGATGTAGGTATATCCAGCTAAAGTGCTAAATGAAATATTTTCAGTAATGTTACCTTGACCTACAATACTTACTTCAAATCCTGGAATATTTGCATTTTGTATATTGGTACTTCTTGCCCCTAAATAATTTGACAAGATTCCAATTCCATTATTAATTACTATAGATTGAAGATCAGCTATACTTATGTCTGACCCGTCTAAGTCATAAAATCCAAACATAAACTCCATCATATCTGTGTATTGGGTAATAAAACCGGATAAATCTATATAACCTTTAAAATTATTAATTGAAAAACCTTGTTTTATCCCTATTTCCCCACTCCATCCATATTCAGGTTGAATATTTACATTTGGAAAGACGTTTAGTCCCCCCACAAATGTAGAGATATACTTTTCTGCTATAGACGGGAACCTGTAACCTTGGCCATAAGATGCTCTTAGAAATGTATATTTGAGGGGGTTATAGGTTCCTCCAATTCGAAATACAGGTTGAAATGGAATACTCAAATCTTTTCCAAATAATTTTCCATTTGATTCTACCTCGTCAATTTTAAAATACTCCATTCGCGTCCCAGCAGTGATACTTATTTTATCCCATTTTTTATTGGTTTGAATATATGCAGCAAGATTAGAAGATTGGTGGTTTCCATAAAGTTCAGAAACTACATTGGTAAAAGAGCCACTAGCTCCGCTTGTTAAGGTAGTATTGCCTTTAAATTTTTGTTGATATTGGTATTCTCCAAAAACAAAATCAGAAAGTGCATTTTGGTTGGTATTATTTACATTATTTGTTCTGTAATACCTAGTTTTAAAGTGGTGCTCTTTCCCATTTTTAGTAACCAATGAAATATAAGGATCAATAATTATTCTTGATGAACTTGAAGTACTCATTGTTGTACTTTGGGGATTAGTTCCACCAAGTGCATGAAGTACACTGTCTTGACCAGCCCATAAGAAAAACAGTGTGTTTTTATTGAAATTATTATTTAGACTTAAACCATAGGACAAACCATTATATTTTTTTGAAAAGTGCTTCCACCCGGCATTAATTCTAGATCTTTGATCGTCAGATCCAAAACGATAACCTTGATCTTTCATAAATGAACCACCAACTACTAGCTCGTTATATTCATTAAGTTTATTTAAATGCGTGAAGTTTCCCTGTAAATATCCTCTTGGCTGATCCCACCAGGTTTGGTTACTTCTTTGGTCTAAAATTGAGTCACCACCATTAAGAGATGTCCCTTTTCTAGTTCCAAACCCCGACATATAAAAACCATTGGAAATATTAATTTTTGTAATGGGCTTTTCTTTTGGATATTGTGTTCTAATATTTATTACCCCATTTAATGCAGAAGAACCATAAAGTACTGATGAAGCACCTTTTAAAATCTCTATTTGTGATATGTTTTCTAGGGGAATTGCAGTCCATTTAATATCATTTGCATCTCCTGCAAGCATGGGTAATCCATCTACCATTACCATTACTCGACTACCAGCACCATAGCTCCAACCACTTCCTCCTCTAATACTTACCTGATTTTCATTAATTTGAACTCCTGGCACTTGTTCAATTATAGATTCAGCATCTCTTGTTGCCTTATTTTCAATTAAATCGGGTTTAATTATAGCCATTGAGACAGAAACATCTCCTAACTTTTCTTCATATTTATTAGCAGAAATGACCATTTCGTCCAATTGATTATTTATAGCTACTAAAACTATATCTAATAAAACCATCTGATTTTTAACAACAGAAATTGTTTTCTTAACAGTCTTATATCCAATATATTTAAAGATTAAGGTATGATCACCATCAGATAATCCTAGTGAATATTTACCATTAAAATCTGTTATTGTCCCTATTTGCTCTTGGGTTTGGATATTAACCCCAATTAAAATTTCAGAGTCTTCACCATCACGAACAGAACCGTTAATAGTAGCATTTTGACTATTTATTATATTGCTATTAGCAACTAAAAAGAACAGTAACCAAAGTATTTTTTTAAAACGAAAAAAAAATGGCATTAATTAATTGTAAAATATTTGCTATACAAATTAATTATTTTTTCGCATTAGTAGAGTTTTATTTAAAAATAATCTTGTTAATTAAATCTTTTACTTTTACACCATCTTTGTAAATTATATGAGAGATTAATTTTCCGCTTTTACTGTATACTTTAACATCTCCATGTTTTTGATTATTCCTGTAATTTATTTCTGAAATAACAGCTCCTTTCCTAGAGAAATTTTGATATTTTCCTTCTAATAATCCATCTTTATAATTTATAATTCTATTAGGAACTATTCCTCCAGGAAAATAGTAAGAACATTCTCCATTTAATTCTCCGTTAGAGTAATTTTCCTCACTTTTTATACTTTGGTCATATTCACTGTATTTTATCCATTTACCATCTGCAAGAGATTTTTTTACCATTCTATTATCCCCTGGAATAACCATACTCCTAACATTTAAAACTTTGTAATTTCTCGTTTCAACAATACCCCCTTTAACTGAGTAATAAGTCCAAGAGTTAATTTTATAATCGTCCTCATACTCTCCCGAATACTTTTTTTGACCATTTGTATAGTAACCGACCCATTTGTCCTCCATTTTTCCTAAATTATAGGCTCCATGATCCTTTAACTGCCCATTATTGTACCAAGATTTCCAAACTCCGTTCTCTTTATTCATAAGATAATTTCCTTCCATAGCAGTTTTGCCATTTTCAAATTTTGTCGACCAGAAACCATTTTTTTGATCGTATTTATACTCCCCTTTCTTCCATGTTTTACCTGTATTGTAGAAAAAATCCCATTTTCCTTCTTTCTGCCCATTAATAAAATTTCCTCTGTAATATTCTATTCCCTTTGGATAGTAAAAAGTCCAAAACCCATTTTGTTTGTCGTCTTTAAACGTCCCTTTCATGTCTAAAGCACCATTTATATAACTATAGGTCCATTCTCCATTTTTTAACCCATTTAAATAATTACCTTCCATACTTATCTTTCCATTAACATAATACTCTTTAAATAACCCATTTTTCAGTCCTTTTTTATATTCCAATTCTTGATAAACTGTATCACTTGTAAGATATAACTCTCTCCAAAATCCTGACATGTTACCATTGATGTAAGTTCCTTTTTTTCGAATATGACCATTAGGCTTATACAGCTCAAAAACTCCATTTTTTAAGCCATTATTATATTTCACAACAGTTTTTACTTTAGAGGAGGAGTAATATGTTTTCCTACATCCTTTCCCATTCCTAATAAGAGTATCTCCATTTGGTTCATAGAATTGATCTGTAAACTCAGTAGTGTCGGAACCATCTACGAAATGAGATTTTTCCATAAGCTTACCATTTTCATAATAATATTCCCAAAAATTACTTTTTTGAGATCGTATTTCTTCATTTCTACTCAACCAATAGTTCAATACTGTTGTGTCTTTTCTATTTATTTTAGGAAGAATACTATATTCTCCTTTTTCAGCCAAAGTTCCATCTTGGTAAAAGGCTTCAAAAATAGAATCAATTTTTCCAATAGTGTAAAAGGTCCTAAATTTTAGTTTTCCATTGAGATAATAGGATTTGTATTCTCCGTTCAACTGCCCAAGGAAATAATTACTTTCTTCTTGAACATTTCCATTTTTGTAAAAGTGAATCCATTTACCAGTTTTTGCTCCAATGTTTGAGTATCCGCTTGTCTGATAAGTCCCAATACTTCTTACTTGCTTTTCGTTACTTTCCCAATAGGTTTTTATCGTTTCATTTTTTAACAAACTATTATTTTGACTATAATATATAGAAATAGAAAGTGTTTGAATAAGGAGGGTAATTGAAATAAATCGCATGTTTTTTTATTGAGATAGATAAATAAATTCAATCCAACCTTCTTGTCTCTGTAAGCTGGAGAAATCTTGGTTGAATTTCCATTTTTTAGCATAATTTATAGCATTTTTTAGTAAGCACTGATCGGAAGTATTAGTTTCTGAATTGTCTACTCTGCAGTCTGTTACTTCTCCCTTGGGACTAACTTTAATAGTTAGTCTAACTGTGCCTGTTTTGTTACAAAGGTAAGATGGGATTTTTTGTAAAATCATATTTCTATTCTCACAAAAATATTTTGCGGTAGCATTGGAAGTCTTTTTTAAGGACTTATTTACAGTTTTACTAACTGAATTATCTTTTATTTGATCATTTTCTTGGTGAGAATTACCAATTATTGGATTGTCTTTTCCAAAATCGCTAAATTGTTTCTTTTCAAATTCTTTAACATCCTCTATTACCTTTTCTGCTAATGCTTTTTTCTGAGACGCACTCATGTCTTTTTTCTGATCATAATTAGATGCAGCATTGGTAACAACAACTTCATTATTAGAAAAATTCTCTTTGCTATCTTTTGCAATTAAATTATTTTCTTGGGTTGTAAAATCTAGAGTAGCCAAAACTTTTTCCTTCGGTTGGATTACGTAAAAAGAGACATTTTGAATATTTAGCCAAACAAAAATGAGTATATGAACTATTAATGTTCCAAGGATTGCATTTTGATGTTTTTCTAAAAGAACTAAAAAGTTCATAATGAAGTTTAACAAAATATACGAAGAAAATAATAAAACGTTTCTTATTTAGAAGATTCGTAACGTTCGTTTAGTAATTTAATTATTTCAGTAGTGATATCGTGACGTTCATTAGCATAAAGCATTGCACCACCAACTCTGTAGCTCATTACATAATCGTAACCAAGAGTTTTGCCAATTTCTTGCATATAGTCATTAGTTTTAACAATGTAGCTTTGAGTTAGTTCTAGTTCCTGTCTAGAAACTTGCTCTGAAAGCTGCTGTTCAACTTGCATTATTTCTTGTTCTAGTAGTCTTATTTTTTGAGCCTTTTCCATCTTCTCTCTATCTCCCATAATTGGTGAAGCTTTTTCAAATTCTTGAACCAGACTTTCATAAGCAAAGTATTTGCTTTTAATTTGCCCCTCTGCTTCTGATCTTTTCGTATTTAAGGTTTTTTGAATTTTTTTGGCAAATCCATAGTATTTGGAAACCGTGTCGCTATTTACAAATGCTATATTTAGACTTCCTTTATTTAGTGATTGGATAGTCTCCTCTTTTTCAGCAGCTGGTATGTTTTCAGGATTAGTTGAATTAGAAAAATGAAGAAAATACAAAGCTGCTAACAATAAAAATAATATTATATACAGTATTTGGTGTGTAGATTTAGTCATAACAAAGGATTTAATTTTAAGTAAGCTTATATATTGGAAACATAGTTCTCAACCGTTTCAATAAAATCGAAAGGAATTGAAGCCATTTCCGAGTAATCCTTTCCAAGCTCATAATTCCCATCTTCCCCATTTTTATATACCCATCTAATTTTAACTTGGAAACCAGATTTATATATATTTTCCAATTGATATATGATGTTAAGTAAGAATTTAGAAGATGAAATATTGATACCTCCTAGATTTATAGTTAATGTGGTGTTTTCACATGGATTATTAGAATAGTTTTCAATCCAATTTGAAATATTATTGAAAAAATCATCAGGGTTTTCAGAAATACAATCACCATCAATTAGGAAAACTCCTTTTGCTAAGTTTAAAGATACCAGTGGAGTTTCTTTGGAAGCTTCTATATAGTACAAACTAGTTCAATTATTAATTGTCAGCTAATATCTATATAATTTTAATTCCAAGAGGAAATTTTGCAACTTTTTTTAACCAATAATAAAATCTTTTAAGTAGTAAGGATTAAAATAAGGTATACTTTCGAACTCCTTTTTCTTAAACTTTTCAAATGTATTATACGACATGCCACTTGACGAGTTTGGTACTAATCCATCAATTTTTACAATTTTAGAATTAAATTCCCCTTTAAACTTTAATGCTCCATGTACTAAAAAATAAAGTTCTTGGTAATTTTTATGATTTTTTAAAAATGCGGAATTAATCTCCGGATAATAAATTTCTGTTATTTGTTTTTTTTGAGAATTATATCCAGCTGTATAAACTTCTTTTCTTCTAGCGTCTATCATTGGGAAAAACAATGCTTTCTTATTATTGAAAATGCCTTTATAGCTATTTATCATTATTTCAAGAGAGTTCATACTAATCAGAGGAATATTAAGGCCAAAAGCCAATCCTTTTGCTGCTGAAACACCAATTCTAAGACCAGTAAAAGATCCAGGGCCAGCACTTACAGCAACTGCATCCAGCTTTTTCAAAGAAAAATTTAAAGATGTTAGAAGATCTTTAATTAATAAATGAAGTTTCTCGCCATGAACATATTTCTCACTCGTAATTTCATTAATACCCAGTGATTTACCATTTTTTGATAGGTTTACAGAACAAGTTTTGGTAGATGTTTCAATATTTAGAATTAAACCCATTCAAAAATCAATTGTTTTCTTTTTTAATTCAAATTTTTGACCCAAATAAACTTTTCTTACTTGCTTATCTTTAGCAAGATCTTCTGCCGTTCCAGCTTTAAGAATTTTTCCTTCAAAAAGTAAGTATGCTCTATCAACAATAGATAATGTTTCTTGAACATTGTGATCTGTAATTAAAATCCCAATATTTTTTTTCTTAAGTTTAAGAACTATTTTTTGTATGTCCTCTACTGCAATTGGATCAACTCCTGCAAAGGGTTCATCTAACAATATAAAATCAGGTTCATTAGCTAAACATCTTGCAATTTCTGTTCTTCTTTTTTCTCCACCAGAAAGGTTTCTTCCTAAATTTTTTCTTACACGATTTAATCCAAATTCATTGATTAGTCCTTCCAATTTATCTCTTTGTTTTTGTTTATCAAATTTAGACATTTCTAAAATTGCTTTTATGTTGTCTTCAACAGATAATTTTCTAAAAACAGAAACTTCCTGAGGAAGATATCCAATCCCCATTTTAGATCTCTTATACATGGGTAATTTTGTAATTTTTAAGTCATTTAAAAAAACATCTCCATGTTCCGGACTTATTAAGCCAACTATTATATCAAAAGTTGTAGTTTTTCCAGCTCCATTTGGACCTAATAGACCAACTATCTCGCCTTTTTTTAAGCTTACAGAAACTCCTTTAACAACTTCAATTCCCTTGTATGACTTATTAATATTTATAGACTTAAGTTCCATTAGTTAGTATTGTGTTTTTCGTTTTCAAAATCTTTTAACCTTTTCTTTTCTACTCTTTTAACGATAATAATTCCAAATTCGTATAAAGCATAAATAGGAAAAGAGACTAAAAGTTGACTTACAACATCTGGTGGAGTAATTAAAGCAGAAAGTATTAGAATAGCCACTAAAGAATGTTTTCGATATTTTTTTAAAATATCTGGACCTAATATTCCAATTTTTGCTAGAATATACATAACAATAGGAAGTTCAAAAAATAAGCCAGATAAAAAAGTAGAAGTTGTTATCATTGACATATATGAGCTAATTGTAAAGTTATTTTGAATTTGATCTGTTAATTTATACCCTCCGAAGAATTGGACGCAAAGAGGACTAATCAAGAAGTAGCCAAATAAAATACCCATAAAAAATAATAAGCTAGCGTTAAATACAATCCATCTAGTTGCTTTTAGTTCCTTAATATTTAAACCTGGCCTGACAAATGACCATATTTGGTAAAATGTAAATGGAAAAGAAATAATTAATCCACCTATTAATGCAAAATACATGTTTGTCGAAAATTGTTTAGTCATTTCTATTGATTGAATTTGTATTGGTATATCCTCAGCACAAAGGGCATCGCTGATATTTAATTTTTCAGAAAGAAGACAAAAAAACTGGTAAGTAGGAAAAGTTGTTTTGGACATGTTTATGTAAAACTCCTGGACAATAGGGTCTGTAAAGTAAAATAATCCTATTGCAACTAAAATTATAACAACGCTTGATCTTACAAGCCGCCATCTTAATTCTTCTAAGTGTCCTAAAAAAGAAAGCTCTTTTTTTTCATTTTCACTTTTCATAACTG
>Ga0115572_10003329_pt1 | contig 12704 bp, 14 predicted proteins | sample COGITO_mtgs_1206_FD_88681 | JGI IMG/M metagenome (GOLD analysis project Ga0115572, IMG submission 88681) | Pelagic marine microbial communities from North Sea - COGITO_mtgs_120607 | ecosystem: Environmental > Aquatic > Marine > Epipelagic | place: Germany:Helgoland, sampling site Kabeltonne... | reverse complement strand
ACTCAAGTAAGTGGTAGAAGTGGTAGAAAAAATGAAAGAGGTAAAGTTATACTACAAACCTTTGATCCCTATCATTGGGTAATAAAAAGAGTAATGGAATACGACTTTAAATCTTTATATAAGCAGGAGTTAGCAGACAGGAAGCATTTCAATTATCCTCCATACTTTAAATTAATAAAGATGGTTTTATTACATAAAAAGTCAGGTTTTTTATTTACTGGAGCCCATAATTTAGCTAAAAAACTAAAATTTCATTTAGGGGATAGGGTATTAGGGCCAGAGTTTACCATTATACCAAGAATTAATACGTATTATCAGCAGCAAATATTATTAAAAATAGAAAATGAAATTTCTATGAGTAAGGTGAAGGAATATATTCAAAAAACGATTGATGTTTGGGGTAAAGAGGAAAGTAGTAAGTCTATAAGAGTTAAAATAGATGTAGATCCTATGTGAAAGCCTATGCTGTATGTGCTTCTTTGGGATTAGCCCCCCACGTATTTTCACCTTTGTGGCTATCTTTAAGCGTCAAAACTAAAAGCCAAATTGCTCCAATAAAAGGAATAAAAATAATGAGTAACATCCATCCACTTTTACTTACATCGTGTAATCTTCTAACACTTAAGGCAATACTAGGGACTAGAGTAGCTAAAGCGAATAAGCTATAAATATATCCGTAGCCTAATGAAATTTCTGCAATACTAAAGTCCATTCCAAGGGACACATCTAAAATCATAGTAATAATAGAAAACAGAGTATAAAAGAGGTTGTACATCCAGTATTCTTTTCTTCGAGCTCTTGTTTTAAAATCTGCAAATTGCTTTAATGCTTTTATAAACCATTTCATTTTGTATACTTAGCTTAATCTTAAATTTATAAAAAATTATTTGATAAATTGTGTAAAAATTTAGTGTGAATAATTGGAAATAGTAGGTGTGTTTTTAATACTATCTCTATTTAAATCCAATCAAAACAACTTCATTAAACATAAAAACCATATTTTTTTATTATGAATAAAAAAGAATATATAATCCGACAAATAGCCAAGACAAATAAGAAAAACTATGAAAATTATGTAGTTACCAGAATATTTCATCTAATTAATCGATTAGACATAAAATTTGTAACTCAGCAATATGTAAATCGTCCTGAAGGTCATGCATTAACAGATATGTATTTTCCACAATTAAAATTACATGTAGAAATAGATGAACCATTCCACAGCAAACAAAAATCTTTAGACCTTAAGAGAGAAACAGACATTATTCAAGCTACTGATCATCAAATAACTAGAATTAAAATTACAGACAATCTAGAATCAATAAATAATCAAATAGATAATTTGGTGATGGATATAAATACCCAAATTAAAAATTTAGAAATCAATAAAAAATGGGAATCATGGGATCTAGACAAAGAATTTAATCCGTTTTATTACCAAGAAAAGGGTTATTTAGAAGTTGAGGAAAGCCCAGCTTTTAGAAAAATTGTAGATGCTTGTAATTGTTTAGGTCAAAATTATAAGGCAGTTCAAACGGGATGGTTTAAGAGTAAAGTTTATCCCAATCATAACCTTTGGTTTCCAAAATTTTATAAAAATAAGCAGTGGGACAATTCAATAAGTAAGGATGGAATTACTATTACTGAAAAATGTCTAGATCCAACTAGCTACAATAGTTGGTACGAAGATGTCATGTCTAATTTAGTTAGAAGAATAACTTTTCCAAGAAGTATTGATAATTTAGGATTTAAGCTCTATAGATTTGCTGGGGTTTTTGAGACAGACGTTAACGCATCTTCCTTAGAAAATGGAGTTATCCATAGATTAGTAGAAACTAGAATTGATATTAAATAAACTTTTTAGAAATATAAAAAACCCACAAACTAGTTGCAGGTTTTTAAAATCATTGATGGAATATAAAATGCTTACGGTTGCTCATTTTCTAATTTATCCATTTCTTCATTAAAAACTTCTCTGAATTTTGCAGCGTCATAGTCTTGACGTAATTTTTCGTCCTTAGAAAATCCTTTATTTATACCAGTGTAAATAGTTTCTTTGTTACATTCAATTGAAATAAATGTGTTGTAAGAACCATCTTGTTTTTGCATGGTTTTTTCACAAATAACTCCTACATCCATTAATGTTTCTTTAACAATTTCTCTAGTAGTTGCTTCAACTTTTTGTTGAAATTCAGATTTTCCAGACATTTGTCTGTCTTGTTGGTATCTTTCGGAAACTTTTTTCATTTGAGTTTCAATTAACCCTGCTAAACGGTCTTTAGCAGCTAATAGAGCCATGTCTTTAGACATTCCAAGATTAGTACTGTTAGCAGTCTGATTAGCTCTGAAGAAATTTTTATCAGATCTAGCATCGTTACATGGTATTTTAATTTCTACATCACCTACGGTTTTTGCACTTACTTTTTTTGAAGCACAAGAGTTTAAAGAAGCTGAAGTGATGAGGACAACAGCAAAAAGAGAAACAATTTTTTTCATTTTATTTATTTTTTTCAAAAATATGATTTTATCCCAGTATAGAAAATTCTTATTAAAGAATATTATGATTTTACTTTTTACATATTAGTTAGTCACATTTATTAATTTTATATTTAAGTAGTGAGATGTAATTCTCTAAAATTTAGAATTTGATATTAGGTTACCTTGGAGCAGTTTTAATAGGTGTAGTTCTTGGGCTTATTGGTGGAGGCGGATCTATTCTTACAGTTCCCATACTTGTTTATTTAATTGGAATTGAGCCTCTTTTAGCCACTTCATATTCTTTATTTGTTGTGGGCGCTACTGCAGGTGTTGGTACTTTAAAAAATGCTTTTAAAGGATTTATAAACTTTAAAGTAGGTGGTGTTTTCGCAATTCCGTCTTTCATTGCAGTATATATTACCAGAAGATATGTCATAACTGCAATTCCCAAAACAATAATGATTTTAGGAGGAGTAAATATTTCTAAAGACACGTTTATTATGTTGCTATTTGCTACTTTAATGGCTATAGCAGCCTATTTTATGATAGTTAACAGGTCGAATTTTCAAGTAAAAGATAAAGATTTAAATTATTTTAAAATTAGTTTAGATGGGTTGTTAGTTGGTTTTTTAACGGGTTTAGTGGGTGCAGGAGGAGGATTTTTAATCATTCCTGCATTAGTAATTTTAGCTAATCTCGATATGAAAAATGCAATTGCTACATCATTATTTATTATTACAGTCAAATCTTTATTTGGATTTTTAGGAGACGTTCAAAGTCAAGTTATAGATTGGAGTTTTTTACTAACTTTTACTTTATTTGCAGTTTCAGGTATTTTTATAGGAATGTTTTTTGGAACTTCTATAGACTCCAAGCCACTTAAAAAAATATTTGGTTGGTTTGTTTTAACAATATCCATTTTTATTATTGTAGTTGAATTTTTAAACTAAAATATTAACCTATTAATTTTTTTAAATTTCTCCTGTCCTTTTTAGTAGGTCTGCCCTTGATTCCTAAATTTTTATTTTGTCTCAATACCATATCGTGTTGGTGGAGTATTTCTAAGTCTTTATGATTAGTTATTTCAATAATAAAGTTGTTCACCAACTTTGCTCCAACTCTTGTTTTTGGAAAATCTATTATCTTGTAAGTCCTCCAAATAGGAAGGTGTTTTACAGAAATAACATCATTAATTTTTACAGATTTACTTGCTTTAATTGCCACTTTATCTACTAAAACTTTTTCTTCATTGCATCCTTTACTTGCCAAAGACCTTGTTTTAAATATTCTTACTGACCATATGTATTTATCTATTCTCAATTACTTTAAGTTTAAAAATCTATTTCGGACAAACTATTTAAATTTATTTATTTAAATTTAGAATATAAATTCAAAAAAAAACATTTATGAAAACATTAGTCGATACACTAGGATGGGTTCCTGTTTTAGGTACTATCTTAAAAACTACTTACATTGCAAATTGTGCAAAAGATGCAATTATGAAGGTGGATGTTGATGAAAAATCAATTAAATCTGATAATGCATCTCAATATATTAAAGACCTTGCTGATGAAGCCTATGATGAATTTCTTAAACCAGAAGTAAGTAAATTAAATTTGCCTTCTTTAGTTACTAATAAAGCAAAAGAAAAGGCCATTGATATAATTGTTGAAGGTTTAAAGAAAAAGTATATTAAATAGCATTAGTTTATACTTATCATTTAATCATTGAAATACTTTTTTTATATAACAATAATATTTATATCATGTAATAAAGAAAATAGCGATTATCCCCATCCTTGTTTATTTGAAAATTGTTCTACAGATTTTAAGTTAGTTTACCTTGGAGACACTTTGTCACAAAATTCAAATGGTTATTGGGAAATCGACTATGCGGGTTTAAATTATTTTCAAATTTGTGGTAAGCTTTCAGAACTTAACGATCGTTATGTTATTAATAAGGTTCCTTTAACAGAAGCAAATTTTGATTCTGATTATTGGGTATTATTTGATTCGCTGCGGTTTCAAATCCCCATGTATAGCTATTTGGGATGGTTTGATGACCAAACAATGAATACTCCAATACCAATAGGGACATATACATATACAATGATTGACTTAATTGACTTACATCCCCCTTTAAATATTGTAGGTTATCAAATCCCCAAATATTTTTGCTGGGAATGTCCCTATGCTCCATCAATTGTTGGGGTTCATTCAAAATATAATTATCGACCTACCTGTAATGTTTTATTAGATGATGAGATGGTAGGAGATACCATTAATATTTTTATAGAAACCATCTTTAATTCAGATTTAGGACAAAGAGAAGTGATTAATAACCAATTAAAAGTTGTTGTTATTTAACATTACAAAATATTATTAATATGAAAAAAATTATTTTTTTATTTTTATTGACATCCTTTTTTGGAATTTCAAATGAACAAAAATTCATCGAATATTTTCAAAAGGCTAAGGTGGCTACTTTTTACAGTTCGACGTTTTTAAATGGTTATTACGAACTTAATATGGCTTTCTCTTTTGTTGACAGTGCTCGTTCACAACTATCGAAAATTCCAGACGAAAATTCCAATAAAATAAAATTTAAAAGTCAATTAAATGCGTTGTACAACGAGTTAAAAATTTCTGAATCTATATCAGTGGACAACCTTAATTATATATATCCTCATTACTCTTTAATAGCGGGATATAGACAAGACTTTAATTTGATAGATGAACCCGAAGAACTTTTAATAGAAGAAGTAATAAACAAGCACTTAAGTCAAGCAGATCCTTTTTTTAAAGGAAATTTAATTGATAATTCTCATGTAGTTTTAATAAACATAACTCCTTTTGATTCTACTTTTCTACAAGTTGCACTAGATTTTCTAGGAACAGAGACCAGTCATTACGCTATAAGACCTCATGAAATTTTTAATTTACTTGGTGATGACGGCTATGTTAGGTATATCAATAATTCACTTTTCGAGTCTGATTTCCAAAAGATTTTAAATAATTATAATATAGACAAATTATATAATTTATCTGTATTAGACCAAGGTTCAGTTATTGATAACTTATTTTATAAAGGTTGCTATTTAAATATTGTAAATAAGAAACAACTTTCACCAAAATCTGTAAAGTATTTCGAGAGTTTTAAAATTAATAAATCAGATTCATACAAAAAGTCAGTTGTTCTACTGATAATTTCTTTTATAATTTTTCTTTTTTTAACGATTATTTCATTTGAGGATTCATTTACTAAAATAAAATCTAGATTCACAACTGAAAATATTTCAGCTGATCTTATTATAGCTTTATTCGTTGGTGTTTCAATTGCTATTTCAAATAATTTACTAGGATTAATTGACCCCGGAATTAATGCATTCAAAGGTGCAATTACATCTAAAGCATGGCTTTTAGTAAAAATATTAGCACCATTGACTATTTCTTTTGTATTGTCATTTCTATTTACAACAAAATTTTCAAAAGTTGTAACTACAGACGTAAGGTTTATGAGAAAATTTATATTTGCTGCCTTGTGTGCACCTGTTTTAAGTGATATTTTCTTTATGAGTCACTCAAAAATAATATTTGACTTTAATACAGATTTTTTTGCAATCCCATTTTTAGTTTTAATCATTTATCCATCCAGAGTTTTAGGACTTTTATGGCATAAAATCTTGAATAAAGGTGAATATTCTAAATTGCTAATTTTTACTAGTATTTTAATTTTTGTAAATTATTATTTATCCATTACCTATTTTGAACAACATTCCGAAAGTTTATACATTTCTCTTGTTTTATGGCTTCCAATCATTATTCTAGGTTATTTCAGTCAAACTAATTTGCCTGATTCTGTAAGTGTAAATGAACAATTAAATAGTTTTACCAATCCTTTTCAGTATATAAAGTCAGGTTTAAATATTCCTTCTGTAGAAAGTGAATTAGAAGAATTCATCAACTCTGACTTTGAATTTGTTTCTGTTCTAAAAGGAAAAAGGAATATGGGTAAAACAAGATTTATTAAAGAGTTCATGGCTCAAAATAAATCTAAAAATGAATTCTTCTTTGGTGACTTTGATGAATTTAAAGAAGGTGCAATTCAGCTATATGAGCCCTTTCATCAAGCTTTTTGCCTTCATGATAATTCGAATTATATATTTGAAAAAGGATTTTTTAGTGATAGGTCTGTAACATTTAATTCGTTAAAGAAAGTTGCAACTATGGCTTCAGCAGCAGCTCCAATTGATTTAGGAGAAATAATTTCCATTGATGATAATCAGGGTTTAAGTGTTAATGAAATTTCAGGAGAACTTATTGAAGTTTTAATGGATAAGCTTAATAATGAACCAAACAATAAAAAAGCGGTACTTATTTTAGACGATTATCAATGGTTAGATTCGGCAACTAATGAGTTGTTAGTTAGCTTCATTGATAAAATTAAAAATAGAAAATCGGTAACTAGAAACATAAAAATTGTTTTAATAATTAGTGATCTTGATGAGAGTCTTAATGCTGAAAATGATATTTTCACAAATTCTTACAATGAATTACATGAAAAATTAAAAGATAAGATTCCTCATTTCGAAGTCAGCTGTACAAAACCTAACGACTTTTTGAAGACTTTATTTGACGATAAAGGATTTGAGTATTTTAAAAGTGATGGTAATACAACAAATAATAAAACAGTTTTCTCAACAAATTTAAAATCACATTTAAAAGATGTTGTTTCCAATGATTTGAAAAAACTTATTCCAGGAGATTTATTCAACTATTTTCAGGCTTTAAAAAATTCAGAGTTAATAGGATTAGAAGGAAATCTAATTCGTTTAATTAAATATCCTGATGAGAATTTCACTTTTGAGGAAAGTGAACAAATCTTAATGAAAACTAAATTTGAATCGCTTAATGATGATGATAAAAAAATTATTGAATCTGCTGCTCACACTGGTTTTAAGTTCGACGCATCTATTATTGCACATATATGGAGAAAAGATTTAATGGAAGTACTAAATATTTTAGAAGATTTTGAAAAACTAGGGTTAGTAAATGATGAATCTTCATTAGATAATATTTATTCTTTTTCTAATAAGAATTTCCATAAATGGTTAAGGTCTAACCATGACAAAGAAAATAAAGCAGAATTCAAACAGAAAATTATTGAGTTTCAAAAAAGGATTATTGACTCTATTATTTCCAAGGGAGATAATTATATTCAAAATTTAGATATTGACATCCTTAAATCTGTTAGCAACAGATGTAATTTATTTTTGAAAATTGAAGAAATTGAGGTTCATGCTTTGAAGTTCAATATAATTACAGCTGAAAAACTGGTAAATTCAAACAAACTATCTCAAAGCAGTTTATACTTATCCAAAGCGGCTTTTTCATTTAGACTACTTAACGAAAATCAAATTGATACTATTTACAATATTTTAGAATCATTTCAAAAAGTAGATCTCAACTTAAATAAACTAGCAATAGAACTTGAGAACAAGTTGGGACAGCAAGTCTCATTGATTGATGAGGTTTTTGATGTATTACTAAAGAAGACAAATAAGAAAATTAGGTCCAAATCAGTTTTAATTTTTCTTTTAGATTTTTATAGAACTAGATCTTACTACGATCAAATTAAAATAAAGGAAAATTTATCATTTTTAGAAACTTCATTTTTAAATAGAATTAACAAATTAAAAGACATTACAAATTTTATTGAGAAAGAAGATCAATTACGAGCAGACTTTTATCAAACCATCATTAACGATAAAAATGATTCGATTACACTATCTGCCCTCAAAAAATCATCAATATCTAATAAAGATTACGGATTAGCAGGTGAAATATCCAGACATTTATCTGTTGTTTTTAGGTCTAAAGAAACAATTGATTTGATGTTTGAAAATGTAATTGATAGTCTACATATCGAGTCTAATATGATTTTTGAATTAGAAAATTCAAAACTTGATAAGATTGATTTTAATTATGTACATAAGATTGTAAATAATTTACTTTCCAATACCAATATCAGCTTTGATAGAGCTAAAAGTTTATCGTATTGTATTTCCAGACTTATTGAACTTTTTTATATTAAAGAAGACTATTCTAGTGTTATTAAATTAGGTGATATGGGGGAGAGCTTAAATAAAAGAATTGGTGACAACATAGGCCTATATATTATTTGGGGTTATTCTGGTGCAAGTAACCTTCAATTGAACAATATTGATAAATCAATAGAGATTTACAAAAAACATTTTAATTTACTAATTAAGGAAGGTTCAGATAAAAAATACTTCATTGGTCCTCTAGAAGGTATTTTATATTGCTGCAAAGAAAAAAACAACTATGATGAGTTCAATATTCTTAAAAATGAGATGTATGAACATTTATTATTTATTGATAGTAATATGAAGGAGTCTGACTTAAATATGAGTATTATTAATAAGAATGCAAAATTAGAAGACTTAATACCTGTTCAAGAACCAATGTCTACTGTTTCTAATAATTATTCCAAAGATAGTTTCGAATTAAGTGTAGATATTTTTAATATACTTTATTGTATATCTCGATCAGACGGACAAGTTGATAAGTCAGAGGTACATGATATAAAAGAAAGTGTCAATGCTATCACTTTTGCAGTGGGTTTAAAAGTTACTATTAGCGATGATTTAATTAAAGATTCTAAAAATGAAATTGACCAGCTAGAAATGAACGAAATTCAAAATTATTTCGAAAAAAAATGTCATGTAATTTCTAATAATCATGATAAAAATAGACTTAAAGCGATATATCACTTCTGTGAAGATATTGCTAATGCTGATGGAGTAGTAGATGAGAATGAGCGCCTACTTTTAAATATTGCAAAATCAATTTTAACTAAATAAAATGTTTTTAAAATTTATTTTTTCAAGTTTGTGTGCATTTTTATGTTTTTCTTGTGGAAATTCAAAGTCTCATAACAACACACCATTTATAATAAAAGACAGCTTCGTAGTAAATAATGCAGATCTTTTAGACGACTCTAGTAATCGAGAAACTAATACTTTAGTTGACACAAAATCTGCAGCTGTAGAGGACAATGAGAGAGTATTGGAGGATGATTCAACATCTGAATCTAGCGATTATTTTTATGAGAAGAATCCTAATGTAATTTCTCATAAGTATTATGAGCTTTTATATTCAGAAGAACACGAACAACCATTTTGGGTGAAATACGTGGGAACTAAAGAACATGTTCTGGACAAGAAATATAAAAGGAAAAATAATTTCAGAGAAGATCCTCTAGTAGAAACACAATCTGCAACCTTGTCAGATTATGTAAAAAGTGGTTATGATCGAGGTCATTTATGTCCAGCAGGTGACATGTGTTTTTCAGAGACTGCTATGTCAGAATCTTTTTATATGAGCAATATGTCCCCTCAATCCCCTTCATTTAACAGAGGTAAGTGGAAGTCTTTAGAAGAGAAAGTTAGGAAATGGTCTGTAAAATATGATACCGCTATTATATATTGTGGAGGTGTATTAAGCGATATTGCCAAAACGATTGGATCTAATAAGGTATCTGTCCCAAAATACTATTACAAGGTGGTGTATTGTCCAACAATCAACAGTGCAGTTGGTTTTATAATGCCTAATGAAAAATGTGAACTATCTCTTAGCTCTTACATGGTTTCTGTAGATTCTGTGGAGAGTTTAACCAAAATAGATTTCTACAATAATTATCTACCCAATGTTCAAAAAAGTTTTGAATCTAATTCTACTCTTAGCTTCTGGTTTTAAAAAATGGACTCGTTAACAATCACCATAATAAGTATTATTGTTGTCACCTTTGTGAGTGCATTTATAAAGGGAAGAAAAAAAGACAGATGTCTAAAAAAAATAAATGGATATTTCATTCATATTTATAATTCTAAGGAAAAAACTATTTGGGGCAGATCTGATGTAGAATCCAACTCTATAGTAATAGATTTTGAAAATAATACCGATACTGTTAAGAAAAAATTTATTCTTTATAAAAGTGAGTTTAAAAATATGCAACTCATACTTAGGCTTCATAGTTATTTAGATAAAAGTCAGAAAATAAAAAGAGATAAGGTTCTAAAAAAAGTCTCGAATCCAGGAATATTTTCCAAATTGAAAAGAAAATTAGGAAATGTATTTGCCACTGCTAAGGATGCCGTTACTGAAATAATTAATCTACTTATGTCTTCTGCAAAAACAATGGGACCCATGAAAGCTTTATCTTCCCAGGAGAAGCACGTAGATCGTTTAAAAGACGATTCGTTAGGGAATTTAACTAGTAATGCATTTGAGCCAATTTGGGAAAAATGTATTGGCCAGCAAGTAGAAGTAGAGATTAATGAAGACGATACCTTACAAATTGAAGGAGTATTGGTTGAATACTCTCAATCCTACATACTTTTATTTGATGCTATTATAAATGGACTAGATGAAGCAGGTCCACACGATTTATTAATTAGCAGAGAATACGGAACAATAAGACATGTCTTAAGTAAATAATTATTTACTCAATCTTTCCATTTAATTTGGAATTCTATTTCATTTTCTCCATCACCCCTTTCGTGTTCTATGTTGTAGGTGGCTCTATCTGGAACATAGATAGCTTCGTTGTCAATTGTAATTCGGAAGTTTTCACCACTTTCGATGCTGTCTGCTAATCTTCTTAATTTCTCTACGAATTCAATGTTATTGTATGTTTTTTCTATATCTCTTTCTGACATGATTTTATGTTTTTATTATTAACTTTTATTTATTTATATCCTGGTTTAGAGAAATCATTTTCTGAGAAATCTAAGCATGAAAGTATAGAAAAAATTGCAACTCAAAGAGGTTGTGAAAATATTGAGGATTGCCTGAGCAAATATAAGTTTGAAGAGGCTAGACTTTACCTTGAAACAAGAGAAAACTATACTCCTGGGGAAGCTGAATATAAAATATTCAAATCTGAAATATCCTATTATTTATCCTCTGGGGATTATCAAATTGCTTTCAGAATCTTCAATGAGTATGTTTACGAGCCTGAAATTGGTGTTTGTCTAAAAAAAGCAATAATGGATAACTGGTGGAGTGAGAGCAATGAAGGATATATTAAAGATTCAAGAAAATATAATAAATTAATTGAATTACTAATCCCATATTTTGAATATGATAAAATTAAGTTGAGAATATTAGCAAATTCTTTATATCCAGAATGTGAAATGGGTAAACAAACAGGCAAGAAAAAAAACGGACGTCCATATTATAATTTTAATAAAAATAATGATCGTAAAAATGAATTGTTTAAAATACACAATCTAAAATGAAAAATCTATTAATATCCATGTTTTTAATCCTCGCCTTTATAGGTTGTAAGAGTGATTATGAGAAACGAAGAGAACAAAGAAAAAAAGATTTATCTGACTTAGTTGATAATTTGACTTGTAAATCCGTCGATGATTGCTTATCAATATATGATTTTAGTTCAGCAAGAAAGATTGCAGATCTTTTAAATGATGACGCCATTGGTGGTGAGAAGGAGGATAATATGCAAAAAATTATAACTGAAGAAGAGTTGTACTGGGCAAAAGATAATGACTTTACTAAGGCTCTTTATACAATTTCTGAAGGTAAAAATCATTTTACAAGATATAATGATTATGATGCAGGTCGTTATTATGGTGCTCAATTTACTCTTATTTCCTTTATTGTAGATCGTCTAATTGACGAAGAGAAATATAAGGCTGCTAAAAAATGGGCTTTAAAATTACCAGATGCCGTATATGATGAAGGTTATCAACTCATTTATAAAAAAGGAAGTAGCAATTATGACCCAAATAATACAATGTCTAAAGTCCTAACAGAAAGGATAAATAAAATTGAAAAATTATCTAAATAGTTAACTATGTTTGGATTTGGTAAAAAACTAGGTATTTCCTTTTCTCTAAAGAGATTAGTAGGTATAAGCGGAATAAAAAGTTCCATAGCTAAAAAAACTGGTGTTCCTCTCACTAAAGGAGGAGTAGAAAGAAAGGTAGCCAGAGGCTTAATTAGAAAAATCTTTAAGTGGTGGTAAAGTGACTGCTAGTATAATTGGTAATAGTATTATCTAAGAAAACAACCTCTTACTTTAAAAAAATATCTTCTTTTTTAAAAGAACCTACTATTTCAATATACAAATCTGTATTAGCAAGGTTAATTAATTCAAACAGGTTTTCACTGGGATTTTTT
>Ga0115572_10003325_pt1 | contig 12717 bp, 12 predicted proteins | sample COGITO_mtgs_1206_FD_88681 | JGI IMG/M metagenome (GOLD analysis project Ga0115572, IMG submission 88681) | Pelagic marine microbial communities from North Sea - COGITO_mtgs_120607 | ecosystem: Environmental > Aquatic > Marine > Epipelagic | place: Germany:Helgoland, sampling site Kabeltonne... | reverse complement strand
GTCGCCCCCACATGCGCCGATGATGAGTACAGCGCCGCAGCACAGGGCAGTCAGCCGAGCGATCCGCCCGCGCACGCGCCGAACGGTTAGAGCAGCGGTGCGTTCGTCCATCTCGTGCAGGTCGCCGCGGAGAATCAATTGGTTCCCGTCGGTCCGAGATACGCCGAGTCACTCACCGGCTCGGTGGTCATCGCGGCGAGATCGAGGCGTGCCCGTGAGACGCGCGAGCGGACTGTGCCGACCGGACACCCGATCACATCGGCAGCCTCGTCGTAGTACAAGCCCAGCACCTGCGTGAGCACGAATGCGGTTCGGCGGTCATTGTCGAGGTGGTGCAGCAGCTCGTCGAGCTCGACCACCATCGTCGCGTCGGGAGCGAACGCAGCATCGACCTGCGCTGCGTCGAAAACCGCCCGGTCGTTCCGGCGACGACGCTGGGCCCGGCGAACATGATCGGAGCACACTCGTCGTGCGATGGTGAGCAGCCATCCGCGCGCGGCACCTTCGGCTCGATAACGAGGAAGCGACTTGATCGCTCGCTCATAGGTTTCCTGCGCCAGATCGTCGGCGTCGCAGGCGTCGCCGAGGAAACGGCAGAGCTTCCAGACTTCGCCTTGGGTCTCCGCAACGAATCGGTCGAGTGCGGCCACGTCACCGCGTTGGGCGGCGAGAAGGAGTCGCGTCAGATGGTCCACCACCCCAGTTTGGCGACTCGGGAACCAGAACGTTGGTCAAAGCGACCTTGTTCACATGGACGCCGAAGACCTGCCGTGCACCACTGCGCACGAAATCCTCTCCGCGCAACTTGACGGCGAGACCAGCGAGTCCGAACGGGAGCGGCTCCATCATCACCTGACCAGGTGTCTGGAGTGCCGGCAACTGTCGGCGCAGTATCTGCAGTTGGATCGCCGGGTCCGTCTCCGTCCTGCGGAGTTGGTGCCTGATCTACGTCCGGCGATTCTCACCCGGATCCGGCCGGCGGTGCTTGGTCGGAACGGTTGGATGCGGCCTGCGCTCGCCTGGGTCGCAGTCGTGCTGGTCATCCAGAACGTGACGGCACTGGTGGCCGGTGAAATGAATGGCGCCGAGGTCCACCTTGCACGTCACCTCGGCGCGTTCGGCGTCGCGTTGGGCGTTGGCCTTGCGTTCGTGGCGTGGCGCCCTCACCGTGCGTACGGGCTGCTTCCGTTCGCCGGTGCGCTGATCGGCACGATGATGCTGAGCGCAGCGTTCGACATCGTCGAGAACGGCCGCAGCGCCGTGTCCGAGGTCAGCCACATAGCAGAACTCGCTGGGTTGTGGCTGGTGTGGGTGATCGCCGGGTCGCCGGGGCGCCCGGACTGGGGTGCGATCCGGCCTGCGCTGGCCCGCCTGCTACGCCCCGCCGGCAATCGGTCCTGAGTACGAGACCGACGGTCGGGACTCGCTCCCGGGCGAGTCGGTGGGGACAGAGTCATGAGTCGGTTCAGGACAGAGCTTTGAGGAACATTGCAGTCTCCTCGGCGATCGCGGCCGGGACCTCGTAGCCGGTCTGGTCGGTGACAGCGTCCCAGTTGTCCCGAAGGCTCTCCGGGCTCAGCTCAGGGTCGGTGAAGCCCTGGCACTCGGCGATGAACACTTCGGCGACACGACCGCCGCCGACGGAGTAGACCCGGCCGGTCGAGTCGCACGACTCGTGCGAGAGGTACGTCACGAGTGGTGCCACGAACTCGGGCTGGAGCTTGTCGCCGAGGGGGCCAAGCAGATCTTCGGTCATGCGGGTGTACGCGAGGGGAGCGATGGCATTGGCCTTGATGTTGTACTTGGCGCCTTCGACGGCCAACACGTTCGTGAAGCCGACGAGGCCCATCTTCGCTGCGCCATAGTTGGCCTGGCCGAAGTTGCCGAAGATGCCTGCGGCAGACGACGTCGACACGATCCGGCCGTAGCTTTTTTCGCGCATGATCTTCCAGGCGGGGCCGGTGACGTTGAACGCGCCGCGCAAGTGGACGTCGAGGACTGGGTCGACGAAGTCGGGACCCATGTTGTGGAACGACTTGTCACGCAGGATGCCGGCATTGTTGATGACGATGTCAACCGTGCCGAAAGTGTCGACGGCGGTCTGAACGATGCTCTCGCCGCCCTCGGGTGTTGCCACCGAGTCGGTGTTCGCAACCGCCTCGCCACCGGTGGCCTTGATCTCGTCGACGACCAGTTGGGCTGCGCCCTTGTCGGACCCTGAGCCATCGACGGCGCCGCCGAGGTCGTTCACCACGATGAGTGCGCCGCGTGCTGCCATTATCAGAGCGTGCTGCCGTCCGAGACCGCCACCTGCACCGGTGATGATTGCTACCTTGCCGTCGAATCCGAGATCAGTCATGGACGACGAAACTATCTGCCGGTTCGGCACCTGCGGCAACCGATGACGAGGGGTGGCTGCGTCGCCGGCGTTGGTGTGGTGAGATTTCACGGTGTTCTCGATGTCGCATCATCACCGCCGAGCAGTCTGGATCGCGCTTTTAGGATTCGTGGGCGTCGCAGCGGGGTGCACCGCGAGCGCCGACCCTGCCGGAGCGGCGGTTGAGTTGATCGAGGGCGAGTTGTCGGAACAGATCGAACTCGGCCCGCTCGCCGGCGACTGTGCCGAACCTGACGAGGTAGCGCTGGGTGACGAATTCGCCTGCACCGGCGTCACCGAGGGCGGGGCCATCATCAATTTCACCGCCGTCTTCGAATCAGGCGACATGGTCTTCCTGTACCCGACCAATCTGGTGGTCGAGAGTTCGCTCTTCGAGGTTGATGCGGCGGCAGCGCTCGGCCCCGAGTTCGGTATCGAGATCGACCCGGCACAGATCGAATGCCCCGAGGGGGTCACGGTGCTCGACGCTGCCGGTCAGATGTTCTGCACGATCACCGACATGGAGACCGGTGGCGTCTTCCCGATGACTGCGACGCTTGGCAACTATCTGCGGGACCAGGGCTTCGAGGAGCGGTTCTACGAAGTCGGCGATTGGGTCGAGTAGCTGGGCGACGCCGTTGCGCGTTCAATCGTCACCACGGGGAGCACGGCGCAGGATGAAGTGGGTGACCCCTTCCTCCACGATGACGCGCGCGCCGCGGTCACGTACCGGGACCCCGACGCCGTCGAGGTGGCGCAATGTGCAGCCGTCCGCTGTCAGCTCGACCTGCATTTGCGAGCCGTGGCGATTGATCCGGAATCGAACGGATGACCATTCGGCCGGGAGCCGTGGTTCGAATGACAGCACTTCGCCCGTCTCGATCATCCCGGCAAAGCCGTGGACGATGCCGGCCCAGACCCCACCGCAGTTGGCAATGTGGACCCCGTCTGCGGTGTTGTGGTGGACGTCGCAGATGTCGAGGTACAACGCGCGCCGGAAATAATCGATCGCCAAGTCGTCGTGTCCGACCTCAGCGGCCACGATTGCCTGCACGCAGGCCGACAACGACGAGTCTCCCGTGGTGATCGGGTCGTAAAAGTCGAAGTTCCGCCGCTTCTGCTCGGGGGTGAAGTGCTGGGATCGGAGGTACATCGCAAGGACGACGTCGGCTTGCTTGAGGACTTGTTTGCGGTAGATGACGAGCGGGTGGAAGTTGAGCAGCAGTGGGTACTTGTCGAGCGGGGTGCCGTCCCAGTCCCACGGCTCGAGATCGAGGAACGCTGTATCCTGGGGGTGGATGTCGTGTCTGTCGTCGTACGGGATGTACATCGCGTCGGCAGCGGCATCCCATTCATCGAGCTCGACGAGTCGAAGGCCGGTCCGGCGTTGCAGCGACTGAAACGCCTCAGGATTCCACTGTGCGAGGAACCGTACGGTCCGGGCCGCATAGCGCAGATTGAATCGCGCCATGACGTTCGTGTAGCAGTTGTCGTTGACGACGGTGGTGTACTCGTCGGGGCCCGTGACACGGTGGATGTGGAACGACCCGCTGTTGTTCGTCGCGTAGAAGCCGAGGTCGTTCCAGAGTCGCGCGGTCTCGACCAGGATCTCGGCACCCTCGTCGGCGAGGAAATCGACGTCGGCGGTGGCGTCGAGATAGCGGGCCAAGGCGAACACGACATCTGCATTGATGTGGTACTGGGCGGTTCCGGCGGCGTAGTACGCGGATGCTTCTTCGCCATTGATCGTGCGCCACGGGTAGAGACCGCCATCCTGGTTCAGCTCGCGTGCGCGGCGCCGAGCAGCATCCAACATGTGCCAGCGGAACCGGAGGAGCTTGCGCGCCGCGCTCGGGTCCGTGTACGCCAGGAACGGCACGACATAGACCTCTGTGTCCCAGAAGTAGTGACCGTCATAACCGCCGGCTGTCACGCCTTTCGCAGCGATGCCCTGCTCCTGGCTCTTGATCGACGCCTGGGCGAGTTGGAACAGATTCCACCGGATGGCCTGTTGTGCCGTGTCGTCGCCCTCGATCTCGACGTCGGCCGAGTTCCAGAATCGTTCGAGGCCGCCGGCCTGCTCCTGGCGGAGCGCGTCCACGCCGGTCTCCGAAGCGCGATGCAACGTGCGCGAGCAGCGGTCGACCAACTCTTCGCAGGGCACGCCGGTGGACGTGTGGTAGCTGACGTACTTCGTGAGGGTGATGGGGGTGTTCGGTTCGGCATGGAACTCGACCACTGTCTTCGCCAGATCGGGAGCGACTTCGGTCGACGCAACGAAATGCGAACCCGTGCTGATCTCGTGGCGGTATCCACACGCCAGGGTCATGCCGCTGTTGGCGCAGGTGTATCCGAGGATCACGTCGCCGCGACCGCGTGCCGTGTAATCGTTCTGCGATGTGGGGAGCAACACACGCTCTTCGAACTGACGCGCCTTGCGCGGGTCGCTTCCGAGGTGGGCCTCGCCCAACGCCGCGTGGGGAACGTGGTATTCGTCCTCGCCATCCTGGCGGTTCAGCAGCTGCGACGAGATCACCACGGGTGCACCGGTATCGAGCAGGGTGACCTCGAAGGTCATCACGGCCAGGTGTCGCTCGGCCACCGACACCATCCGTGTCGACCGGACTCGGACCCTCTTGCCGCCGGGGGTTCGCCAGAGGAGATCGCGCACGAGGTATCCCGTGCGGAAGTCGATCGACCGTTCGTACTCCTCGATGTCGGCGGTCGACAGTAGGAGTGGTTCGTCGTCGACGTATAGCTTGATCAGCTTCGCGTCGGGGACATTGACGATGGTCTGACCGACCTTCGCGAAACCGAATGCGCTCTCTGCGTGCTGGATCTCCCATGTCTCGTGGAATCCGTTGACGTAGGTGCCGTGGCTGTGCGCGTCGCGCCCCTCCTCGGGGTTGGCGCGCATGCCGAGGTAGCCGTTGCCAAGACCGAAGAGTGTCTCGGTGTGGCCGAGATCATCGGTGGAATACTCGGTTTCGACAAAACGCCACGGTTCGACGGGAAAGCGGTGCGACTCGAGCCCAGCCGGAGGGGGCAGATGGTTCGAAGCCATTAAGCTGTTCCAGGGGTCGGATCGGGCCGATCGGGGAGCAGGTCACTCAAATCGTTGACAACGAAGGTGGCGCCGTTGGCCAGCAGCACGGCGTGGCCCGCGCCGCGATCGACGCCGATCGTGACGGCAAACGCGCCGTTTGCCCCGGCGGCGACCCCTGAGACGGCATCTTCGACCACGACACTCCGAGACGGGTCGATTCCCAGGCGGGTGGCACCGAGCAGGTATCCGTCGGGCGCCGGCTTGCCCGCCAGCCCCAATTCGGCAGCCACTACGCCGTCGACCACTACGTCGAAGCGATGGGCGAGTCCGGCTGCGAGCAACACCGGCACGGTATTCTTCGATGACGAGACGATGGCCGACGGAATGCCCTCGGTGGCGAGCAGGTCGAGCGTGGACTGTGAGCCGGGGTACGGCGCGATGCCGTCTCGTTCGAGGAGGTCGTTGAACAGGGTGTTCTTTCGATTTCCGAGTGCACACACGTTGGTGTCTCCGGGGGAATCGCCGGGGTCGCCGTCGGGCAATGTGATCCCCCGGCTGCCGAGGAACGAGCGCACGCCGTCGTAGCGCAGTTTGCCGTCGATGTACGCCAGGTAGTCGGCTTCGGTGTAGTCGTAGGCGGCGAAGAGTTCGGCCCACGCGTGTTCATGAATCTCTGCAGTGGGGGTGATCACCCCGTCGAGATCGAAGAGCACACCGTCATAGTCGGCCCAACGGAAGTCGGCCGGCGTCGGGGAAGAGGTCGCCATCGCCACGATGCTATGACACGACAGCTCGCCGAACCCAGGACCACAGGGTTCGGTCGTCAGCCGCCCGAGGCGGTGGCTTTCAGTGCTCTGTAGTCGAGTTTGCCGTTGGCGGCGCGTCCGATGGTGCGGATCTCGATGACGTGTTTCGGCGCTTTGTACGCCGCTAGGTGCTCTTTGACGTGGTTGCGTACGCCGGATTCGTCGAGGGTGGCACCGGGTGTCAGTTGGACGAGCGCGTTGATTGCTTCACCCCACTTCTCGTCGGGCAGCCCGACGACTGCGGCATCGGCGATGTCGGGATGCAGCTTCAGACACTCCTCCACCTCCTCTGGGTACACCTTCTCGCCACCCGTATTGATGCACTGGCTGCCACGGCCCATCAAGTTGATGGATCCGTCGGTGGCCACCGTCGCGTAGTCGCCGGGAATCGAGTAGCGATCGCCGTCGATCATCACGAACGTCTCGGCAGATTTCTTCTCGTCCTTGTAGTAACCGATCGGAGTCCGACCGCGGATGGCGACGCGACCGAGTTCGTCGGTCCCGGGCGCGACGTCGCGCCCGTCGTCAGTGACGACGCGGGTGTTGGGTCCGAGTTCGAACCGGGCGGTCCCGCCACCGGACTCCTTCGTCGTCGTGTTCGTCGCCATGCCGATCGCCTCGGACGAGCCGAGCGCGTCGACCATGATTAGCCGGGGGTTGTGCCGGAGCAGCGCGTCCTTCGTCTCCTTCGACCACATCACTCCCGACGACACGATGACGCGCAGCGAGGTGATGTCCCAGCGATTGGGTTCGGCGTCGAGCGCCTGGAGGATCGGTTTGGCGAATGCATCGCCGACGATCGACGTCGAATTGATGCCGTACCGTTCGACGCTGTCGAGGAACTCCTCTGCACTGAACGATCGACCCTCCATGGTGGTGATCGACCCGCCGACCATGAGATTGCTGATGGCGTTGAACAGGCCGGTGCCGTGCATCAACGGCGCTCCGGGCATGTTGCGCGGTCCTGCGGTCGTCACGCGTTGCGTCGCGGCGTTGAGGTCTTGCTCGGGTGGCATTCGTTTGCGATTGTTGGCGTCGAGCACGCCGAACAAGTCGTCCTGTCTCCACATGACCCCCTTCGGCATGCCGGTCGTCCCGCCCGTGTAGAGCAACAGGAGATGACTACCCGATCGCCCCCAAGGGCCTTCGACTCGCTTCGACGTGCCGTGTGCCGCTGCGTCCTCGTACGGGGTTGCCCAGGCTGGACACGGCTCGGACCCGTCGTCAACCCACAGCCAGTTGGTGACGCGGGGCACACGCTCGAGCACAGCCGCGCACTGCTCCGTGAAGCTGCCATGGAATACGACTGTGGTCACGTCGGCGTTGTCCCAGAGGTAGACGAGTTCGTCAGACGCGTAGCGGTAGTTCGTGTTGACCACCGCCATGCCGGCTTTGAACGAGGCGTAGACCGACTCAAGGTACTCGGGCGAGTTGTAGAGGTACTGGGCGACCTTGTCCTGTTCGGTTGCTCCGTCGGCTGCGAGGAGCGCAGACGCAACGCCGTTGGCGCGTCGGTCGAAGTCGGCCCAGGAGTGCTGCCGTGGTCCCTGCTGCTGGGCCAACTCGTCGGGGATCTGAGCCGCCATGGCCTCCCACAGATCGGCAAGGTTCCATCCGGTGTCGCTCATCGGGCGTCACGGTAGCGACCGCTTGCCGGCCGGCATGCAGTCAAAGCTTGCTGAACGTGGTCAGCGGGGTGGTCCCTCGCGGAGCCGGTCGTACGCAGCGGTCACGGGCGAGTGCTCACTCATCGCTCCCCACATCGACTCGATCCACCACGTCGCGTCCGCGTACGTGGCCAGCGAATGCTCGGTCCATTGGCCCTCGACTACGATGTTGGCCCCCGGCACCGGGCCCGCTTCGATCGCCGTACGGAGCTGGGCCACCTCGGCGAGAGTGGCCTGTCGAGCGCCACCCTCGACATCCGGGTCGAGCGCCTGCGGGACGACGCCGTCCCAGTGCATCGCACGTTCCATCGACTTCGGTCGGCCAAGTGCGCCGACACATCAGATCGGCACCCGCGGCGATTGCTCGAGGATTTCGATCGTCGGGAACTCAGATGGCTGAACGGTGTAGTGCCGGCCGGAGTACTCGAAGAGCTGTCCGCCCCAGAGTCCGCAGACGATGTCAAGGCACTCGTCCATCAACTCGGCCCGGGTTCTTCGATCACACTCTTCGCCGAACGTGTCGAACCCTGAGTTCACCGCTCCGAGTCCGACCCCGAGGGTGACCCGCCCGCCCGAGAGGCGGTCGACCGTTGCGACTTAGCTTGCCAACTCCCACGGCCGTCGTAGCGAGGGCGTTGTGAGCATTGCCCGAGACGGATTTGCGAGGTCCGTACGGCAGCGAGTGCGAGTGCGAGAGCGATCCATGCCTCGACGCCCCACAGTGGCTCCCAGACGAACAAGCCGTCCCAACCCGCTTCCTTGGCGGCTTCCGCCAGATCACCGACGTCGGCGGTGTCGCCCTACGAGACCACAGAGCCGTTCCTCATGTGCCGACCGTAGCTCAGCGGTTGCCATCGGTGTTCAGGGTCCTCACTGTCCGGTTTTCAACGTCTCGACGTCGGTCCGTCCTCGGGTATGCGATGCCGTGCATCACCGGTTGGGCGTTCGTCAATATCGACCTGGCCGTCTACAGTCGAAACAATGTCGTCCGCCGTCGTCGAAGCTTCCGCCGACCTCTCGGAGATCATCGAGGCCCGCGCCGACGAAGCCGAGCAGGCGCGGAGGCTGCCGCCATCGACGGTGAAGGCCCTCGTTGATGCGGATCTTATGCGGATGTGCCTTCCCGCAGCGTATGGCGGACCGGAGGTCGACCCTGTGTCGATGGTCGAGGCGATCGCCAACGTGGCACACGCCGACGGGGCAGCGGGGTGGTGCTCGATGATCGCGTCGACGACGTCGTCGATGGCCGCGTTCCTTCCCGAGGAAGGGGCCGCCGAGATCTACAGCGATCCGTCGACAGTCACCGGTGGTGTGTTCGCCCCGAACGGGCAAGGTCGGGCTACCGAGAGCCATGGGGTCGGCGGGCTCGAGGTGTCGGGTCGTTGGGCGTGGGGGAGCGGGACTCAACATTGTGCCTGGGTGCTTGGCGGAGCAATGTGCGATGACGGCACCTTCCGGTTGTGTTGGTTCCCTCAGGGCGAGGTCCACTTCATCGACACCTGGCACACCGGCGGGATGCGGGGATCGGGGTCGCTCGACTACTCGGTCGAGGGTGCATTCGCACCGTTCCGGCGCACCATACAGCCAGGGGTCACGGCACCGGTGGTCGACAACACCCTCTCCCATTTTCCCAACTTCACGCTGCTCGCAGCCGGCGTCGCCGCAGTCGGACTCGGCGTCGGACGCAGAGCGCTCGACGAACTCAATGACATAGCGCAGGGCAAACAACCCCAGTTTTCGTCCAAGACATTGGCGCAGAGTTCCTTCACGCAGATCGAGTTCGCCCGCGCCGAGGCCACGCTGCGGTCGGCCCGTGCGTTCCTGCTGGACGAATTGGCCACCGCATGGGCAGACGCTGAAGCGGGTTGCGGCGTCACCATCGAGCAGCGGGTTGCGATCCGTTTGGCTGCGACCAATGCTGCTGCGGCCGGGGCGGTCGCAGCTGACGCTGCCTACACGTTGGCGGGCGGCACCGCGGTGTACGACGCTAGTCTGCTTGGCCGCTGCATGCGCGACGCTCACGTCGTCACTCAGCACATTCAGACTGCACCGAAGCTCAACGAGAAGATCGGCAAGTTGCTCCTCGGCCTCGATGATGACGTGAGCATGTTCTGATGGACTTCCAGACGATGCGGATCACGCGTGACGGGCACGTCATCACCGTCACGATCGACCACCCTCGGTCACCCATGAACGCGGTCGACGAAACGTTGCACCACGAGTTCGCTGAGCTGTTCCAGATGCTCAAGCGGGAGGGGGATGCTCGCGTCGCGGTCCTCACCGGCTCCGGTCGCGCATTCTCGGCGGGCGGCGACATGGGGTGGTTCCCCGAACTGCGGGACCCGGCGCGGATGCACTCGCTGCGCCGCGAAGCGAAGCAGATCATCTGGGACGAACTCGACGTCGAGATCCCGATCGTCTGCGCGCTCAATGGTCCGGCGGTTGGCCTCGGCGCGTCGATCGCATTGCTCTGCGACGTCATCGTGATGGCCGACAGAGCAGTGATCATCGACCCGCACGTTCAGGTCGGGCTCGTTGCCGGTGATGGTGGCGCAGCGATCTGGCCGCTGCTCGTCGGTCCGCTTGCCGCGAAAAGACACCTGATGCTCGGTGAGCCGCTGACTGCCGCCGATGCCTTGCGACTGGGTGTCGCCGCGGAGGTGTGCGCACCGGGCGAACTCGAAGCTGTGGCGCAGACCTGGGCGGATCGGATCGCCGCGCAGGCCCCGCTTGCGGTGCAGGGGACGAAGATGTCCGTGAATCAGCAGATCAAGCAGGCGCTGCTGACCAGCTTCGACCTGTCGACCTCGCTTGAGATGCCGTGCTTTCTGTCGGCCGATCACGCCGAGGCCGTGTCCGCCTTTGTCGAGAAACGAACGCCCACCTTCGAAGGACGCTGAGTGGTCTGCCACGATGTGGTGATGTCGTTGACGGAGCATCCGGTCGAACTCGACAACACGACGTGGGAGGGCGGCCGACTGGTTGCCGACCTCCTTGATCCCGACTTGTATCGCCGCAACCCGCACGATGTGTGGTCGTGGATGCGTGCCAACGAGCCGGTTTACCGCGACGAACGCAACGGATTGTGGGGTGTCACCCGGCATGCCGATCTGATGGACGTGGAGCGGCGCTCGACGGTTTTCATCTCGGGCCAGGGCTACCGCGCCGTATGGTCGCCGTCGGAGATCAACATGATCGCCCAAGACGATCCGCGGCACCGGCAGCAGCGTATGCTGGTCCAGGGCGACTTCACGAAGAAGTCGGTGGAGGCCCGTCACGCAGAGGTCGAGCTCTTGGTGGCCGACGTGCTCGACGCGGCGCTGGCCGACGGCGCGGACGAGATCGAGGTGATCGAAGCTGTGGCCGGCCAGGTACCGGCGCGGTTGACCTCTCGGCTACTCGGCTATCCGGAATCACAGTGGGCCGACCTCAAGTCGTGGTCGGAGCGGCTGATGCGGACCGACATGCGCGAGCGTGACGGGCAGGTGTTCCGCGACTTCATGGCCGCCAACTTGGAGTTCATGGGTGCGCTCGGTGAGATCGCCCGCGAGAAGTTCGCGAACCCGGGAGATGACCTGATCTCGTCGTGGATTCACGGTCGCATCGACGGCGAGCCGTTGCCCCCTGAGGCGATCGCCCACGAAGCCGGCTTGTTCATCTCGGGCGGCGCGGAAACAACACGAACGGCCATCGGACACGGGCTCCGGGTCTTCGTCGATCATCCCGATCAGTGGGAGGAGATGGCTGCCGACCCCGGTCTCGTTCGGGGTGCGGTCGAAGAAGTGCTGCGCTGGGTGACACCATTGAACAACATGTTTCGGCGAGCGGTCGCCGACGACTTGATCGGCCATCAGCCCGTCGAGCGCGGTGACCGGATTGTCATGCTCTACCCATCGGCGAACCGCGATGAAGGTGTGTTCGTCGACCCGTTTCGTTTCGACATCCGGCGCTCACCGAATCCGCACATCGCATTCGGTTTCGGGACCCATCTCTGTATCGGCACTCACGTGGCCCGTGCAACACTTGCGGCGGTGTTCGCTCAGATGAGTCGCCGGATGACCGACCTCAGGGTTACCGCCGAGCCCGAGGTGGAGCGAAATATCTTCGCTCGCGCCATGGTGTCGTTCGGTCTCGGGTTCGATCCACGCTGAGCGGACCAACGCAGGTGGGCGTCAGCCGACAGATCGCGCTCGGGTCGATTCCACACGTCGCCGCGGCAATCCGCGACGCGTCGACGAGTCCCTGGTCATCGCCGGCGCCGTCGGCGTTCCGGATTGTGCTGAGCCGGTCGTCGCCGATTTCGTCCTGCACCGTTTGACCGAGACACTCCCTCTGTCCCTGACCGAGGACGCTCCGCCGATAAAGCGACGCCAGCCATTCGCCGATCTCGCTCACCGATGCGGGTACGGAGACAGCAGGGCTCACTGTCTTCGCCGTCGAGGTTTCGGGTGCGACAGTGGTCGCGGGCGCGATCGCGGTCGCTGGTGGAATTGTCGTCGGCGGTGCTTCAGCCGCAGCGAGGACCGCTCGCAACGACTCGTTCTCCTCGGTAAGGCGTTCGACGTCGGCGGTCAATCGCTCGACCTCGGCTCGGTGATCGTCGATCTTGGTCGTGTCGGTGCTTGCGTCCGGAGCGCTTTCCGCTTCCGCCGCGGCATAGGCGTCCGCGAGTTGGTCCTGAGTCGTCTCGAGTTCGTTGTTGAGCTCGATACCTCGAGCGATGGAGGCATCCCGCTCGTCCAATGCGAGGTGGCGCTTGCGGGCGAAGAAGTCGGCGAGATCTGGATCCGCTCGCCGCAGGTGATGACCGGCTACTGGCGG
>Ga0115572_10003322_pt1 | contig 12729 bp, 2 predicted proteins | sample COGITO_mtgs_1206_FD_88681 | JGI IMG/M metagenome (GOLD analysis project Ga0115572, IMG submission 88681) | Pelagic marine microbial communities from North Sea - COGITO_mtgs_120607 | ecosystem: Environmental > Aquatic > Marine > Epipelagic | place: Germany:Helgoland, sampling site Kabeltonne... | reverse complement strand
TTTTTCTTTTATAAGACCTCCAAGTTCTACTGAGTTAACATCTGATATACGTTTGTTTATTAAATCATTTAAACTATCAAGCTCACTAGTTGGTTTTGCTGGTTTTAAAGATGATTGTTTATCTTGTATTTCAACCTCACTAGTTTGTTGTGTTGGCGCAGGAGTAACTGGATCAACTTGTTTTTTATAGGCTTCCTGTGCAGTTTTCTTTATCATGCCAGGCTTTATACTATCTATTATAACTGCTTTTAATTGATCGTCAGTTATATTCTTAGCTCTAAACTCAGAAAGATTACCACCAGGTAGTATCTCTATACCATTTTTTACTATTGAATCATCTACAAGTTTAATTTTAAATAATATTTTTTTGCCTGTGTTTGGAGATGTGTACGTGTTTACTGTATTACCATCAATAACATATGTTTCAGACCTTCTAATTGGTATGTTTGTAGCTTGTGAGCTTGGTTCTGGTATTTCAAAATTATCAGCTGTGTCATTATTAATAAAGTACACACCTTTTCTGTTAGACTCACCTTCAACTTTAGGTTTCATTAATGTATATAAAGGAAGTTCAAAGTCTCTTCTTCCTTTACTTGATAGTAAATAAGATTGATAGTTAGGCCAAACGACAGACTCTATATCACCTTCTGGAGATACAGATATTATCTGTTCAAACTTTTGGTTGATGTCTTGTGTCTTAGACCTATTGACATTGTTAAACATGCCCTCTAGAGTTTTTACAATTTGATCCTTGTTTCTTTCTAGCGCTGAAGGTGTAAACATAAATGTAACACCATTGTTAGAAAGACGCAACATCAGTTTACCATCTTTACTCTTTTCAAAAAATACACTATTGTTTCCTGCTTCATTAGCTGGTATACCCCAATAAGTTACACCTCTTAAAAAGTCAAGTATACGTGAAGAGCTAGTACTATTAATTCCTTCAGCAGTTAATAAATTTTTAGATAACTGTAGTATAGAATCATATATTGCAGAAGCATCTTTAGCTGTATGTTTTCTATTTTTAAGTCTTACTAATCCATTCTTTAGTTCTAAGAAAACAGAACCAAGAGCTGACGTGTATTGAGTTGTTCCCTTAGAATTTGTTTTATTAGTTGTAGGAACATCTAGTAAAAGACTACTTTCCAAGTCTGAGTCTGTAATAAGACCTGCATCCTTTACAGATGTTGTAGTAGTATATATCTTGTTACCTTTACTATCTAACTCAAACTGAGGTATACCAAAGGATGCTGATACATTAACTGGAACACCTAATGTTTCCTGTGCAAGAATACCATCTCTAAACTTTTTGTATTCTGCATTTATAAAATCTTTTGTTTCTTGAGGTGTGCCATCTCTAAACATTGTACCATTACTAAAACCTTCTTCTGCTATAGATTGGAATATTGCATTTTCTAATAATGATGCTCCTTCTGGAATAGGTTTACCATCTACACCTACAGGTAATCCAGTTTCATCAACCATTACCATAACAATTATTGAATCTTTAAATTGATCAATGATTGATTGATCATTATCTAACATCTTTTCTGTTACTCCTGGTAGTAATTGATTTTGTGTTTTACTTGTTACGTAAACACCACGTATCTTATCTCTATTATTAAAAGACTCTAAGTCTAGTCCAAATTGATTAGCTCTAACTTGATGTTCTTTAATCTCTTCCCCTTTAAAATAGTCACTATCACTGTCAATACCTAGTGTAGTTCTAGGAAGAACATTTACCATTTTCTTTGGTTGAGGTTCGTATACATCATCAGTTGAGTACGTAGGTATACCCTTATCAGCTGTAGACATTATTTTGTTAAGGTTCTCTTGCTGTGCTACTTCTTGAGCCTTTTGAGCATTGTAATCATCTATAATAGACTGAAATCTATTTACAATAATGTTTCTAGCATTAAGTTCAGCTTCTAGATCAGTTAAATCTGATTGAAGTTGTCTAAGATTCTTTGTAGCTTCGAGTAAGCCATTTTCATTTATGTTAGTATCTTTAGCTAAATCGTTTGTTAAAGTAAAATTAGCCAACTCTTGTTTTAAGAGTGGCCATACAGTTTCTATATTTTCACCAGTAGCAGCTTCATCTAATAACTCATCAAGGTATTGTGAGTAGTCTTGATCTACAATGTATGTACTCTTAATAGCACTCCTAAGTAATTTAACTGCTGACTTAACAGTTTTATCTGCAGACCTAGAAAGCTTCTTAGCTGCCTTTATAGCATTGTTTAAGTTCCTACTATTATCAACTAGTAGAGCAACTTGATCTTTTAATTCTTTTAAGAACTCACCGCTGTTTTCAGGAAGGTCATCTATCTCATTTGCAAAATCTTGAAAGTATGAAATATTAAACTCAAGTTCTTCTTTCTCAAGTTCAGCATTGTTTATCATCTCAGTAAGCTCAGCTTGCATGGATGTTAAATTATTTATAGCTTTAGTAAATGATTTAGTAGCCTTGGAGAAATTAAGTTTAATCTTGTCTCCAGTCTCTTTCATCTTCTGGATGTTTGAAAGATCTTCTCTAACTTTGGCTAGCTTTTCTTTAGACTTACTAATCGTATCATTGGCCTCATCAAGGTTTTCTTTTGCTTCTTCACCTAATTGAGATAGTGCTTCTAAGCGAGCTTCTCTATTTTTTTTAAGTGTAAGTTTCTGTCTAGCAATTTCTTTAGGTGATAAAAATAATTCTTCAGCAGTTTTTTGTCCTTGATTTTCTATACCACCTATTGGTTTTATTCTAGGCCTATCAAAACCTTTCTGAGCAACAAAATGAGATATGTTAACTTCTTTCTTTGTCACCTTACCTTTTGGAGTTAGGTATACAAAATAAAGATTACCGTCTTGATACTCAAGTCTGCCCTTTCTTATACCACCTAATGGTTTACCAAAGTTATATTCAAACAATTCATTTCTATGCTCGTAAAAATAGTTAGCTTTTGAATCAGCTTGTAGAATAGAAACTTTACCAACTTTAAGATTTGCAAACTCTTCAGTGGAAATCTCTGACTCTTTACCTGTATCAAGATTCTTTATCTTAAGTTTACCATCTTTGTCTACACCTAGTATACTAAATCTAGATATAGGTACAGGAGAATTTATAGAATCTTTATTATAGTCTACACCTTTACCAGCAAAGTATTCGGTGTTAAGTTCTATATCTCTTTGCCCTTGCTTAGTTTTTACACTAACTGTTTCAACAGGTCCGCTAGCATTTGTTGCATCTTCTGGCCTGTACAATATAAATTTATCAGGATTGTCTTTTATATCTTGATATGCTTTTAAAAAAGATTGTCTACTTAGTGAGAGTTCTGCTATATCATCTAATGCTTTACCAAATGTTTCTTTATCCTCATCAAGAATGTCCATCTGTGAGATATTGTTCACAGCCTCATTAAATGCTGCTGGGTCACCTTGTGCAAGTTGATTTAAAACTTCAGAAGTATTGATTCCTGCAGCGGTTAAAGGAGCCATTAGATCTACTATTCTTTTGTCAAGATCTGATACTTTACTAGCTGCATAAATCATTTGATTCATTACATCTGGACCATACTTCAAAAACTTCTTACCATCTTCTATAATAGGATTACCATCCTTGTCTTTTTTTATTTCACTTCCGTAACGTAGGTTAAGAGATTGATATAAGGACTTTACATCTTCTGCTGTCTGCTCAAATCTATTAAGTCTTTCTACATAAGCTTCTCTTGTGTCAGACTCAAGAGCTTTACCCTCACTTTGCAATTGTGCAAAACCTTCTTCTGTACTAGCAAGATTTTTATATTCATTAATGTCAGATTTTATTAAATCATATCTACCATATTTTATTCTAGGTGTAAGATAATTAATAATATAATCAGCTTCCAGATTTTTGCTTCCTATAATATTACCATCTTTAATTTCTTGTTCTCTTTCTTTTTGTATTACAGTTCCTCTATTTACAGCATCAATAGTTTCTTTTGTAAAGTCTGACAATTTAACATTATTAAACTCTTTAAGCGCTGCAGCTGTACTCATTTCACGAGCCTTATTTTTCTGGTACCTACCTTTACTTAACATTAGAGTTCCAGAGATTCCACCAATAAGAGCATTCTTAGCACCCTCATCGCTGAACGCACCTTCTGTAATACCAACACCAATAGAATTCATCCAACTTGTAGCTTCACCGTTTAGAGCTTTCTTGTAATAATCTTGTGTTGCTACTGTAGCAGTATATTGACTCACCTCTTCAAATGCTTCTGAGGTAGAAAATGTATATGGTCGTATTTTGTTTAACTTAGATAAGAATGGGTATTTAGCTTTTGGTAATGCGTATTTACCACCCTCTAAAACAATGTCATCTATCTCTCTAACAAGTCCAGTGACTATTGATTTCTCTCCACTGTATGTACTTCCTAGTATCTTTGGAAATTGAATATAGTTAGTAGCTGTTAAAAGTCCCATGTTAGCAAAGAATGTAGCATTCCCTGATCCTTCTGTAGCATCATTGATTTCTTTTAATGCAAGACCTGTTGGCTCTATACCAAACTCAGCTACGTGTGCATCTATTAACTCTTTTCTAAATTCGTTACTACTATGTAAAGCTTCTATACCTGCTTCACCAGTTGTAGCCAAACCAGCAACAACAACTCTACCTCCTTTATTTAAATAACTATAATTAGAAGCAAACTTATTAGATAGATTTAGTATTTTACCATATGTATCAGTCACCTTACTTGCACCTGCTAGAGCTGTTTCTGTAGCAGCAAGTGTTTCTGCACTTTTACCAACACTAAATAATCTTGAAGCATACGGAAGACTTGATAATGCTTTTGTATATGCACCTCCTGATAGAGCAGCACCAGCAGCAAATCCTAAGTTTTTTACAACACCATCCCACATGAAGTTACCTGTTGCCCAATATTTAGGAGAGTACCAACTAGCATCTCTTTCTGCTGCTGTATAGTAGTTTGGTAAAGCATCTTCTGCTTTCTTATTTATTTCATCTAGAGCTCTGTTAAACTCATTATCATAGAAAGATGAAAATTTACCATCAGCAATTGCCTTCGCAGCACCATTTACTAATCCTACAGTTGATTGTAGAAAAGTTGTACCTGTAAGTAATAAACCTTTACCTACACCATTTACCATCTTAGAACCAAAACTTTGATTTTGAGCTACAGCATCTTCATTATCAAAATCACCTGGCATAAAGAAATCATACCTTCCCTTTTCATTACCAGCATACTCATCAAGAGTTCTTAACTTACCACCTTTACCAGGATCACGTTCAGTGTTTGCAAACTTTAAAAGGTTCGCAAGAGCAGATGAGTTTTTTGAATCATCTGTACCTGTATTATAAGGATTTGTGTAAGCCACACTTGGAAGAGGAGAACCATCAACAGCTGGAGATCTATATCCACCATAACGGTCTTGCATAAACTGTTCATCTATTAACGGATTAGGAGATGACAGCTGACCTGGAGAACCAGTTACTACTTTTCCACTTTGTGCTTTTGGTAGATTATCTTTAGACATTTTGCTATTCTATTTCTTTTGATGATTCCTCTAATTGCTGTAATATAGAATTAGGCATGTTCTTACTTGTACTATTTAAGAGTTGCCATATTGCCTCATCTGTTATTTGTTGCAAGGTTGGAACAAGTGAAGCTTTATCCATTATAGCAGGTAATAGAAAGTTCTTAAGAACTAACTCATCTACTATCGGATCATATACATTAAGTTGAAGTTTAAATTGCTTATCAGTATTTTTAGGATTACCATCACTTACAATATTTCCACTAACAGTGTAATAGTTTACATTTGGAAAATCAGTAGGCCCACTAAGAAATGAATTATCTGGGGTAGTTACATATTCTCCATCTAAAGAAGTTGAGTAAAAGGATTGTGGTTGTTTTGCAAGCACTTCAGTGCCACTGTCATCTGTTGTTCTATATAAAGGAGTGGGTGTAGATAGCATCTTGGGAAGATACATCTCATCAAACATTGCTACCTCAGGACTAGCTTCAAACCTACCTCCAAATATACTACTGTAAATTTCTTCGTTTATTGGTATAGTTGTATTTGTTCCTTCTTTGTCTGATATGTTAATTTGATATTCTCCATCAGAGTTTGTATATACCATAGCAGTTTGTAAATCAGCTGCTATATCTCTAATAGTTGCACTGTCTCCATCATAATTTGGTAAACCCCCATCCATTCTATCAGCCACCTCAGCTAATGAACTAAGGACAGGTCTAAATGCATCGATTTCTTTTGCACTCCCAAGAGGAATTCGATATGCTTGTGATTGACCTAATAAGTAATTTTCTTTATAATACTTTGTTACATAATTATCTTTCTGTTCCTGAACTGTTGCTGCTGCTTGCCCACCAGCCACTCGAAGTTTATTAATAAAAGATTTAGTGTCACTTGAATAGTCATCTTTAAAATCTCTGTCACCTCCTGAAGCAGCCCAAAGTTTATATAAATCAAATTCATTTTGACTAATTTTATTACTTTGAAAATCAGCTAGAGCTGCACTGTTATCTAATCTAGATGCTGTACCACCTGATGTTATACCTGTAGTTGGAGAAGTAGAACCTGGGCTACCTGAAATAAAATATCTCTTTGTAAATTCTCTAAATTTTAAAACAGCCTCTGCAGGACTATACCCATTTATATTATCAACCCCCATGACTTCTTTTAAACTATCATTTAACTGAGTGTCATAAATAAAATCAGCTTCACCGTTAGCCTGTTCAATTAGATTCTCTTGAACAGTTAAACCTCTAGCTGTTTTAATATAATCATCTAATTCTATTCTTTGATCCCAATTTATTGATTGTGATTTTCTTTTAGCACTATCCACCAATTGATCAAAATTCTCTTGGGACATTGGTGCACCGTCAACTTTATATTTATTTACAAAATTATTCTGCTTTTGTGCTAATGAATTTTCAGTTTTACTTCTGTTAGCTTCTACCCTAGCAATAATTTCTACACTACTAGTAGATGCTTCATCTGTAGGAAGAGGAACTGGACCGTAGGGGTCTTTCATAAAGTTAAGTTTTGCCTGCTCTATATCATTACCTCTTTTTGTTTCTTTTAATCTAGCTGCACGAGACTTTGCTTCAGCTTTAGCTTTGTCTCTTTTAAGTCTCATGTCAGCCATTGGGTTAGTATGATATGACCTAATTTGACTCTCCGTTGCATAAGCATTAGATGTGTCCTCAATCCAATTCATTGTATACAATTGTGCTTGTGAACCCTCAACGTTTCCACCTTCAAACCCTTTAGAAACACTCTCGTATTCAGACTTTAAAGATTCGCTAGCATTATTTATATCGTCTATTTGCTTTTGTAATTTTTGTTTTTCTCCTGGACTAGATGCTGAGTTTTGAAGAGTTGAAAGTCTATCTATTTCTGTAACATACTTATTAAATGTGTTCTCATAACTTGAGTTTATATCATTTACATATTGTTCAGGTGAAGTATTAGAGTATTTGTATACCCCATCAGTTTGTATTTGTCTGTATTCATCTGGACTAAGACCTTGTTTTAAAGCTGTTCTTATTCTTTCTGAACTAATTCCTTTAATTCTAACTCTTGTTATTGCATCTACTAATTGTCCTTTTTCATTAAAAGCTACATCGTATCCTGTTTCTTTTGAACCCAGTGCTTTTACAATCTCTCTAGCTTTTTCATTATAGTCAGTGTATGGACGATACATACCATTGTATTCAGAATTTATATCAGTACTATTCAACCATTTATCAGCATCTCGATTAAACATAAATGTGTTTGAATCAGAACCTTTTCCATCTTGTATAATCTTTTCTTTAGCTTCTAGAGCTTTTCTATATCTAGCAGCAGATCCAACAGCACTTAATACTTTGGGATCTTTAACAATCTGATTAGTCATTCCGTTTACAGAGTTGACTAGTTGGAAATTAGAAAAGTCTCCACCAGCAACTGTAGATAATTTTCCACCTAGTTGATTAAGTTTTGATTGCAAATACTGCTTATCAACATCTCTAACAACATCAAGGCCAGCAATATTATCTATGCTTTCTTGTATTTTTTTTATCCCTTCATCGTAACGTTCTTGCTTATATACACCGACTTTCATCATAGCCTCAACAGGCTCTTGTTGTATGTAAGGATTAAACGTGGGGATTATGTCTTTATATGATGCCATAATTTAACAAATGTAATGTGATTAATTGTATTATCCAAGTAGCTCTAACAGGTTTTAGTAATGTTTTATAATCTGTTTGATTATAAATTTCTTAGATCTTTTAGTATATTACCTTTTTTATAATTCTTCTTTTTTATTGTCTTACCTTTTTTAGCATACGCTCCATCAATAGGTTCGTACTGCTGATAATCATAAATATCCTTAGTATTGTTAAGGTCTCTATTCAACACTCTATCTATCTTATTATAGTTTATTGGATCTTGTTGATCTATAAATTGTTGTTGTTGTTGTTGAAGCTGTTGCATCTGTCCTAGCACCCCAGGTATCTGTAACAATGCTGGATTAAATCCTGGTGTTGCAAGACCTGGTATACCTGATATCGTTTGACCATTAACATTAAATGAACCAGACTGTTGAACTCTAGCTCTGTAGTCATCATCAAAACCATACGTAGGATAAAGATTTGCAAAGGTTTGCTTTAATCTAGTTTCTAATTGTTTTTGTTGATATTTACTAGAGATAGAATTAAGAGCAGCAATAGTAGTAGCTTTAGTATTAGCTACAGCCTGCTGTTGTCTGTCTTGTTGTTGATCATATATGCCCAAGTTTGTCATACGTGCTCTGTTAATTGTTTCTGTGTTTCCAGAGTATACAGAATCTTTCATTGCTTGATTTTGTCTGAACTCTTCAGCATTAATTTTATTAAGCGCTGCATATGTAGGAGCTTGAGTAAGAGCTGCAGCAGCAGGATTATTTGCTAATGCTGGATTTCTTTGCAATGCTCTATTTTGTGCAATAACATCATTCTTCATATCTTGTAAGGAAATGTCATAAGGCACTCTTAACTTAGGTTGATATGTTTGAGCATATGCAGGAACTAATGTATTAGAAGATAAAGCTGCATATTCTCCAAGAAGTTGATTGGGATCAAGAGGCTCACCTTCAACTCTTGGTTGATATCCTGTAAGAGGAAACCCTTGTGCAATAGTTGTAGTCTCTGTAACAGTAGGCTCCTCTTTAATCTTTGCCACCTCTACTTCAGGTTCTTTTCCTGGAGCAGCTGGAGTAAATCTAGCACTAGTTGTTTGTTCTCCAAAGTCACCATCTACCTTTATTCTTTTATCTGAACCAGCTTCTTCAGCTCTCTTGTTAAATTCTTTTTGATAACGTTTAACGTCAGCTTTATTTTTAGGATCAAAGTTTTCCCAGTCAAACCAAGAGTTAGCTTTTTTAGCATCCTCGTATTGTTTTACTGTAGTGTTACCAAATAGTCCAGTACCTTCATCTCTACCTTGACCTGGACGAACCTCATCTAATGCATCAGTTTCTGAGTCAGTAGGTACAACAGTTTCTCCATTTGACTTTTCATACAAACCTGTTTCTTCATTAAGTATAAAACCTGCAGCGATAGCTTCTTCGATAGTCATTTCTACACCAGGTCCTCCTAGTTCATTTGTTTCAAAACCACCTTGAGCTTTAGGAACACCTGCTCCATTCTTAGCAAAGTTCTTAGCAAAGTTAGCCATCTTAACAACGCCTGGGCTATATCCATCAGTGTTAGCCATAACCTTATTAGCAGCAGCGCTTACAGACATACCTCTTTCTTTAGCCCATGCTGTAAACTTACCCTTGTTCTCTGGTTTAATTTCTATACCAGACTTAGCCATGTTGTTCATTGATCTTTCTGGATCGTTAACCATCTTGCCTTTTTGAATAAACTCATTACCTTTTATTTCAAGTTCATCAAATGTTTCATTTAATGCACTCTGTAAATCTGCTAAGATGTTTTTCTTTTCAGCAATACTTTTTAATTTCATATCTGATCCTTTAAGAATAGCATCTGCAGTAGTTCTTTCTAGTTGACCAAACACAGTATTGTCTGACTCTAATCCAAGATCAGCAGCTTTTTCCATTCTTTTGTTAGCTTTAAGTTCATCCTTATTTAGAACATCACTAACATAGTTTTTAAACTTTTTACCTTTTGCTCTATCATCACCTATCTCACTAACAAACTCTTCAGGTATTTTAAGATCTCCATAGACAACTAAGTTCTCAGCTCCTCCACCATCTTTTAATTGTTGTGCTGGTTCATTCTCTACCTCTACTACAGCTTCATTGTTAGCAACAGACTCTTGCCCATAGGCAACTCCTATTCCTGTTTGTCCTGTTTTAGGATCTCTATAGTCATGTGAGTTTCCTTTAAATTGAATACTCTCACCACCAGCATATGGATTATATGAAACTGTTTCAGCCTCACCTCCCCATAGTGTTTTAAGTTCTCCTCCCATTTTCATTGTTTCTAACATTGATGGGTTTGATGAAATATTACCTCCCTCACGAACATGTGAAGCATATCCTGCTTGAACTGCTGGAGCAATAGCTGTATAAGAAAGTTCTTTTGTAGCTCGTTCAGCTCTTTCATTTTCTTTTCTAGTTCGCCTATCATCTCTATCGACAAGATCTCCAATACCTGATCCAATGAATCCTCCTACAGCACCTCCTATAGGACCAAATGCAGAACCAATAGTACTACCTATTGTTCCACCTATATTAGACCCAGCATCAGTACCTCCTCCAAAAAGAGTCGAACTAAGATCTTGACCCAATCCTCCAGATGCACCTCCACCATAAGAAATATTAGACATGTTAAATCCACCTTGTGCTTTAGGTATTTTACCACCATTTTCCATAAACATTGTAGCTGCTGTAGGATCTCCTGCTAATAATCTTGCGAATGAAGCAGGATCTTCTTTAATTTGTTGTTTACCTTTTTGCATTTTACTCATCTCACTCCATACTCCTGGAGATAACCAACCAAGTTGTGCTTTGGGTACTAAATAAGAATTACTTCCAAGTGCACCACCTTGTCTAAATTGTTTTTGTTGATTAGGATCAACAAGAGGCATGTACTCACCAGTAAACATTCCACCATCTTGAGCTTTATATGCACCTCCGTGTTTAGCTAATACGTTTGTACCTACACCGTAGATAGGGAAAAACTCTTCTCCTGTATTCTGAATATCTTCAGGGCGTACATATTCACGGTCTATTTTTTCAGGTTCTGACTTAGCTGCGTCTAGAGTAAGCTCAGTTAACATTCTATTTTGCTTAGCTCTGGCTAGTCCTTCTTTTTGCTGCTTGAGTTGATCAGAGATTTTCATTATATCACTCACTATAGGTATACCAAAATTCTGTACAGCATCAGAGTTAAAAATGTTACTTGCTTGGTCCATACCACTTGCACCTTCTTGCATACCAAAAAACTGATTACCTGGTGAACTATATGCTTCTCCTTGTGGTAAATCTATACCTTGTCCCCAAGAAGGAGTAACTGTACCACCTTGTGCTTTAGGTGCATCATGACTCCAACCTTTTTTCTTAAAAGCTAAGTGCTCCTTTAGTGTTTTAACTTTCTTACCCTTCTTAGTCTTAGGGTCATACATCATATGTGGTTCAAACTTCTCAACATTACCACCTCCTTTAAGCATCTTACCAATTCTTTTAGCTTGACCTTTATGCATTTTAGAAGCTTTGTGTAACTCACCTTCTATCTTTTTTAATCTATCTTTACTAATCTTACTACCATCTTTACCAAGACCTACACCACTCATCATCGCACCCATATCACCAGCACCACCAGCACCACCAGCGCCTTCTGCACCACCCATCATTGACATAATCTGAGGTAACATGGCCATCATGCCACCCATACCTCCACCACCACCGCCACCAGACTGTTGTCCTGCTGCAGCTTGAGCTTCTGCTTTCATTTTTGCCATCATCTCATCATAGCTTTCTTTACCCATCTGACTAGCAACTGTATCATATAAAAAAGCATCATCAATACGAGTGGGTTTCCTATTAGATGTAGGTGCTTGTTTGTTTTGAATCATTGCACCAATGTTTGCTTTCTTAACCATAAGTTTCTTTACAGCTTTTCCATGCTTTGCCATAAAGGCATCCTCAGAAGGAAACTTCTTGTAAAACTCTGCTTCAGACTTAACGCCTGCCATTTTTAAAAATTCAGCTTTCATATTATTAGTATTTGTCTAACCAGCCTCCTGGTTGTGGGGTGTTGTAGTTTGTAAAGTTAGTCAATTGATCTAAGGCTACCAAAGATTTTCCATCTTTGGCCATCATTGTTCTTGAGTTATCTTTCTGATTTACAGATGCTACCTTATTCATTAACTCAATAAAGTCTTCATCAGACTTAACATTTTCCATTAAGTCTTGAAAATGTTGGTTGTTCTTTATTGTTTTATTTTGTTTTGCGTTTTCTAAATCTTCTTTTGTAAAGTCTTGTGTACCTGCATCATATAATCCTTCTTGTTGCATAAGATATCTAAGAGGTTGCATTCTTCCTAAGTACTCTGTAGGTCTTGTATAGTAATATTTATCTTTAGGTATATCTAAAGAATTTTCTTTCATTTTAGAAAGCATTAAATCAGTTGTAGATTGTGGCATTCTATTACCGCCATCATCAGCTGCATGACTCCACTCATGTAATGGTATAGTGTTATAACCACTTAAATAATTACCAGGTT
>Ga0115572_10003316_pt1 | contig 12751 bp, 14 predicted proteins | sample COGITO_mtgs_1206_FD_88681 | JGI IMG/M metagenome (GOLD analysis project Ga0115572, IMG submission 88681) | Pelagic marine microbial communities from North Sea - COGITO_mtgs_120607 | ecosystem: Environmental > Aquatic > Marine > Epipelagic | place: Germany:Helgoland, sampling site Kabeltonne... | reverse complement strand
GTTGTACACACTATTATAGTTTGTGCCAAGTGCAACATCAAATGTAATCCCGTCTAAAATGTATCCAGTATCTCTAGCACACTTTACACTATCAAATTCAAATGTGCCAATTGAGTCTAAATCGACTCCAGTTGCTAATGCACTTGTTACGCCAGTAAATCCGTCGCCTTCATTTGAGTTTCTATCTAATAGTAGTGTCGCTGTTCCTTCGTCTGGGTCGTAATTTTTAATAGCATTAACTTGGAAACGACGACCATCTACATAGAATGGACACGGAGTTTGTGGTCTTCTAATAAACAATCCCTGCGGATCACTCTGACTTCCAAGACTTTCAACATTTAATGTAAATGCGTCATCTTTAGAAGTTACTCTCATTGCACTATTACCAGTAAAAGCATCAACAAAAAGTCCGCCTGCAAATACTTGTTTGTTTAGTGATCTAGAGAAACTAGAGCCTGTTTGTACATACGGAGATTTTGTAAGAACTTGACCATATGGGTCAAGAACAAGCATAAATCCGCCATGGCCTTGCACTGTCATATTACGTAGCAAACTAGCATCGTTCATTAAGAAAACATCCATTTCATCATTTCTTAACGGTGGGTTATAGTTTTCGTTAAATGCGTAGTTAATTGTTTCTATAAAGTTATTGCTTAACGCAACAGCGCCTGCTTCAGCTTCACCGTTGAATAGATCTGCCTGAGGATGTTCTAACCCAGTGCCCCAAATAACACTAGGTTGAGTTCCTGTTAAAATGTCAGATGCTATTGTGTGTATCCATTGGATGCCTGCAATTGTTGCTGCTGTTTGCGTACCGTTTTTTGGTAATGCTCCGAAGTAATACTCGCCCTGAGCTTCAAGAATGTTTTCTAAGCCACCTTTTTCAAAGTCAGATGCCATAGCTTCGACAATTAGTCCTACATCTCTTGCACACTTAGTAGGACTATATACTACTGCTGGAAAGTTGATATCAATATATTCTACAACTTGTTCTTGTATAAATTCTTTATTGTCTCGCATAATAGCTGCGGCTGACACACGTTTTTCTGTATTGTTGTATCCTGATAGTAACAAACTTCTAGGTTTGTTAGGATCTCTTAAATAATGATATCCAAAGTAACCATCGATATTATTAGTTAATGGATTTACATACGGTTTGCCGCCTGATATTTCATCAACAACTAATATAAGATCGTCAGCACCTGTTGCACCGATATCGTCATCTGATATTGTAATTGTATCTCCTACAAGATAGCTTGTGCCGCCGTCGGTGATGTCAATGTCGCCTACTGTAACACTGCCGTCTGCATTAACAGTGATATTAAATATAGCACCAGTACCTGTACCACTTGTTCCTTCGCTGATTGTAACCTCACTAGTGATAGGATCAACTGTAGTAACTGTAGTTTGTGTTACACCTGTATAAGTTCCTACTGCTGCTGCTCTAGTAACATCAGCAGTACCATTTCTTACTTCTGTAAGAACTAAGATACTACTGCTTATAGGTACAAGCCCATCAAACTCTGCATCTCTATAGAAGAATGTGTTGGTATATCTCGATTGTGATACACGCTGTTTCGGGCGAACAATTACTCGTCTAAATTCGTCACCTTTGATAGAAACATTTGCCGGAACGCGGATTGGATAATCTTCTTCGTAAATACCTGATTCTACCTTGATAGTAATTTGTGTTTCTCTGACCAAATTGCCATATTCAAGTTCTTCACCATTTTCAAATTCGATCGGTTCTAATAGTTGAACTTCAAATTCATCTGTTTCTGCAATACTTACAGTAGTGTCTGGATCTGCTTCATATCTGTAAGCAATAATTCTTGCTCTAGCACCAGAATTTTTACCTATAATAACTTTACCTGGAATAATATCTGTGTTTGTCGGATTACCTTGATCAATAAACCCGTTGTTGCCGTTGCCTACATTAAGTTTATAAGTTGTTCCGCCATCAACAATTGTAGGAGCTTCAAGTGGTCCGTCTTCAATAACTCCTAGAATAATTGCAAATTTAGCATCTGTAGCGTCAGCAACTGTTTCTGCTGTCGCTTCGTCCGGTATTAGTGCAGGTTCAACATACTGAGTTTCTCTAGTTTGGTACTTTGTTCCTGCAACACTATCATTACTTCCAACAGTAATACCCTTGACAATATCTCTTACAAGTTTCTGTGTATGTTCAATACTGGCAACTGTTTCAGTTCTTTGTTCTCCAATTGCTTTTCTTGCACTAGGATTTGAATAGTATCTAATACCACTCCAACGTGATAGATAGTTTGCGTTATTACCTAGAAGAATATCTAGTCTAACACTATTAACAATGTATTCAACATCTCTTGCACACGTTAATTCGTTATATTCAAAATTAGGATATGTAGCTGCAATAAATGCAATAACTTCAGCTTTAATGAATTCTATATTTTCTGAAATAAGTGTGCTAAAATTATTTCTTCCTACTGGTGGCGAAGCAACACCGGCTGTAGCAATTTTTGCTGTATCGCTTCCGGCGCCTACAAACATTGTTTGACGATAAGGGCCTGTTTCAAAGGGCGATGATTCGATTATTTCTTCAGCTTTTTCACATGCTGCTTTCACACTTGCATATGCCCATGATTCCGATCTACCTTCTTTCCCTGCAGGAGTAAATTGTTGTTCATCATCGCCAAAGGTGCTAACATAAAGATTAACTTGTGAAGTTGGAGTACCTTTATCAACATATAATTTAGTTGCAGCTTGTAAATCGTCAGTTCCGCCGATATCTGTTCCTAGTCCTGCAAGGTCGCCTGGGTGGTCATGTAAAAATAATGCACCTTCCATACGATCGCCTTGACGTCTAGTTACACTTTCTCTCGGCACTGCAACTGTTGATAACCAGTTACCTTCAAGTGTCTCGTCATAGTCACTATCTGTAATAGTTAAAACACCAGAACCGCCATTCATAATAATACGTCCAGTATTATTATTTGCGTTTGTTTCTGTAGTATGAAAACTTATGGTATCGTCGTCAAGAACTCTCAGATAAACTGTTTGTCCATCTGTTAAATTAGTAGGTGTAGTTCCGGTAGTATTAAAGATAAACGGCGCACCTAAAAATTCATTACCATAGCCATGATCTGTAATTACAGCATTACCGAAACTGTCAAAACTAACTATTGTTTTAATGTAGGCACTATTATCTACAGGTTCTGAGTTTAATCTAATACCACTACCTGCACGTTGTTTTTCTTGATAATTTGCATCACCATATTTTTTATCAATAACAAGATCGCCTACAGAAATATTTGTGCCGTGAATAGAATTAAAGTTATCAGCCGAAGTTTGATTTACCTCGGCAATGTTTCCGATTGATTTTACGTTTGCATTAAGTGGCCCGCCAAGTGCAGGAAAAGGATCATTTTCTACTGATGTAGAACCTACTCTTAAAACTAATTTACCTTCAACTGAATAATCAAAAATAATAGTATCTACATCATTCGGATCGATATCGCTATTACTTGCTAACTCAAGAAAATCTATTCCAGATGCATTTGACCTAACAACAGGAACTTTGTTTTCTTGATCGATGTAGCTATTTGGTACATCACTTAGGTCAGTAAAACTAATCTGTCCTCCAATACCAAATACGGCATATAATTCTCCAAAGTTTTCATTTACTTTACGAAAGCTCTCTCTAATACTGTCGCCAGTATTGTCGTTACCTTCAATACCAATATCTACTTCTTGTTTTGCCATTTAATGCTCCGTTTTTAAAACTGTGGAATACTATCCATATCAAAATTTACACTAACGCCGCAGCCACATGATGATTGTGCGTTTGGATTTCTTATCTCAAAATTTGCACCTACTAAACTTTTTACATAATCTACTTCAGTGCCGATTAAAAACATAACGCTATGCTTGCCTACCACAAAGTTACCTTGATCGCAAGCAACTAATTCGTCACCTTCATCTATATCTTGTACCTGTGCTGTGCCCCATTCGTATTCGAACCCTGCGCATCCACCGCCCTTTATGTTTAAAGTGATAGCATAGCATTTATTTTCTTGACATAGCTTACTAATTTGATGGTTTGCTAGGGGAGTTACTGTGCAAATAGTCATGTTTTTGTCCTTCTATGATATTATTTATCGTATGATTTTATAATCTTAATGTAAATATAGTTATGTTTATAAGAGAATTTAAAAAGCAGTCTCGGCACGTTCGCACTAGCAAAACGGGCAAGGAACATGCCTATACACGCGAACAGACTATGTGTGTATTTCGATGTGATAATTGTGATCAAGAGTTTGAACGCACACGAGGTAGTATGGATCCTAAACGCCTAAGCAATTCCTACTTTCACGTATGTAAGAACTGTGATAGTAAGGTTTTTGCTCAAAAGAAAGGCGTAGAACAGAAGCAAAAATGGAATATGACTGCTAGTAGCTCTACGCCTATTAATAAACTATAGTTATTTTTCTTTCTTGAATAGTGTCCAAGCACCGTATGCAATAGCTGCATATGCTACTAGGCTTGCGATTGGTTTGAAGATTAAAAACGCAACACCTGCACCAATTAGTACTGCGCCGTCAAGTGTAGTACGTTCGTTTAGTCTGTCGATAATAAATTTTTTCATATCTTTTCCTCATTACAAATATATTTATTAAATACGATGGAGGTACTAAATGATTCCACTTTTTGTTGTCCCCAGTTGGCAAGTTTATTACGATAATCACAAAAAAAATAAAAACAAATTTATTCAACACCTTGACAAATATAAAGAAAATAATATATCGTTACCTAACTTGAAAAGTGCAGGATCGTTTATTACTAATCCTTCTATTCATGTTGATCCTGTATATAACGATTTAGTTGAATTTTTGTTATCGGCAATAACTCAAATTAAACCAGATTATAATCTTGCATCTAGTCTTAACCTAGGTATGAGTTGTATGTATGGAACTATAACTAGAGAAGGCGGTAGCTATCATAATGAAATGCAAGGTGACGATTTTTTAACTGGAATTTATTTTTTAAATACTCCTCAAAAATCAGGACAACTTTGCCTTAAGCACGATGTTAGTGACAATGCATATCATAGAAAGTTATATGTAGAAAATCAAAATCACATCAATACACAAACAATTAAATTACCAATGCCAGAAGGCGGCGCAATAATATTTCCTTCTTATTTAGAAAACTTTACTACACCCAATATCGATACTAGTAATAGATATCTAATACATTTTACATTTAAGTTAATCTAATGCTTGACAAAATTTATATTTCAAATACACTGTCTGGAGAGGTCAAAAACTTGCTTTCAAATAATCTTGGAAAAGTATTTGGAATTGTAGATAATGAAGATGCTCCACTTAATGCAATACATTACACAGATGAATTGCCTCAGACCGGTTTTAATGTAGTTTTTACAGATGCAAGTAGTAATATAGATTATAAAGATAACTGTGATTACTTTCAGCCGTTTAAACATAACGAAGAAGTAAAAGAAATTGATATTACTCTATTCATGAACTTGATAGAATATCATGCAGAACGTCTAAAGCTTAGTCCTGTATTAAATTCTAATTACGAAACCATCCTTGCATGTGATTAATTAACTGACTTGGTACGCTGTTATTAAGATGCTTGTAATGATTGTAATTATGATCTAATATATTTTTCATATCTCTATGCATTTTATCTAACTCAGAATAGTCAAGCTGACCTAAGTATTTTATTTGCTCAAAAACTGCTTGTATTCGTTTATCATCATCTTGAATATTATCATAACTTTCGTCTATATATTTTCCAAATGTAATAAACCCGTAGTCTTTTAGACTTTGTATAGTGTTTGGTAGTCCTACAACTAAAAATGGATTTTTATAAATGAAGCATTTTAAAACTTTTTCAGTCCAGCCTTGATAGACATCTGATCTATAAAAATCTCTTTCTGTAATAATTGCCCAATATGCTTCGTTAAAATATTTTTCTAAATCAGGTAGCTCTGCAGGATTCATATTATACTGAGGAATGTCAAGTACTAATGGAAGATTGTTTAACAAGCGAGTTTTTTGTTGTTCGCTTGGTTTAAATTTTTCTAATTCGCTATAAGACCCGTATAATCTTTTTCCATAAAATTCTTTGGCACTTTCAACACCATTATCCCATGAAAACTTTTCTACTGATTTATTTTCTGTTAAAGGATTCATAAATTCGTGCAAACTACAACTAGCATGAGAATGCCTAAGTAAATCATTTTCTATTAAAAAATCAATCGTAAGTAATCGATGTAATCGTTCTTGTCTATTAAGACATATAAACTTTTTTGATCTATTTAAATATGAGTCATTTGAGATATGATTTTGTACATTAATATTGTCATACTTAGAGTTGTACAAATGAAAATTTAAATCAATTACATTATCGCCTACAAGTTTTTCATTACTTGTACAAATAAGTACTTCTTTAAACCCTGTCATTTCATTAATTTTTTTAACATCGTCTTGTACTAATAGTCCTTCGTACGAATCATCTATAATTAAATATAAGTCTTTATTTGGATATAAAGACTTTGTACCTATTAAAGTATCGTAGTCAATAGCACCTTCGCCTACATGTTCGTAAAACATTAAAATATTATTATCTTGTGTTCTAAATGTTAAGTCGCTATTCATCTCAACATTGATTATTCTTTTCACAGAAGGTTTATTAAAAAGACCAATTATTCTCACGTTACCGTAACTATTCGCTGCTATGTTTGATGTGCTCGAGTATAAATTCCTTATTAGGCAAGGAACTGGATTCGAGGTTTGATTTAAATTTTGTAATAGTGTTCTCATCGCTATTTGTTATATCCAATTGTTCTGGAAAGGTTAATACATTTATATACCAACGTTTATCATATGTAGATAAAAACTCTTGTAAATCAAAAATTCCTTCTAGATTATTTTTATGTAGTACAGTGTTAAACTCGTAAGTAAAATTATTATGTTCTAACCAATTAATAAAATCCAACACCTGTTGCCATTTTGTTCCAAATCTAACACGTTCATTTACTTCTTTGTATCCGTCAATGCTAACAATAAAATGTGTGCGGTGTCTCTTAAATTCTTCAAGTATATAGTCTTTGGGAATAAAGGTAGCATTAGTGTTGTATATAATTTCGGTGTTGTCTTTTAGTTTTTTAATTAAGTAATAGTGTTTATCAGTAATAAGAGGCTCACCACCTAAAAATAAAACCTTATTAATGGTATCTGGAACTGATGTAATTTCATCTATTTCCATTAACTTATTTTTAGCAGAGCCGTATATTGATTCTTCTTTGGCGATCCAGCTGGTGCTAAATTCTGAGTTACACCCATCGCATACTAAATTACATAAATTATCAAATCCTATTTCTAAGAATTCTAATTTAACTTCGTTAAAGTCATACTTTTCATTAAACTCTTGACGTAAGCTTTTGTGTCCGATACTTTCTTCGTAAGCACATTTTTCGCAGCCGGGTATAAATTCGCCTGCTTCTGCTCTATTGCGTAACATTTTATATCGACCATGATTTAATACATTTTCTAAATCACCATCGAAATCAGCAATAGGATATTTAAACCTACAACACGCATAGATTCGATTTCCTGCTCGTATGTTTGTGTGTTTCCAGAAGGCACTACATTTCATGTATCTTACCTTTTAGCACTGCTTCTTCTTGAGGTTTGAGTTGTGGATTTGCTGGACACATATTACAGATAGCATGTGGCGCGAATATATTGCTTACAAAGCCTGCTAATTCATACTCGGAACAATCTAAACTCACACCTTTGTATTTCAAATATGGTTTCCAATCTTCATCATTGTCTAATCCAGATTTATTTGCATGAGTTTCTAACATGCTAATCGGTGGGCATTTATAAAGTCTATTTTTATAGATTATAGGATATATGTTTGCACTGCATTTATTATAACTACTTTCAGGATCTTTATCAGTCCATGGTTTTGTAACACCATTAATAGTTTGTCTATAATCGTACCAGCCGCCTTGTGTAGGATCTGTAATTTCTAATTCTACATCTTGATATTTCCACAGCCCAGGACCGACTTCTTCCCATTCGAGATTTTTAATGATATAATCTTCGATATTTTTTTGTACTCTATCTCTTACACTTTTATCTTTATTGTGTAGCGTAATACTTAGTTTGCTTGGCTGTGTATCAATTAGTACTTGTAATAACTGATCACGCTTGGGCAAAAAGAACCCATTTGAATATACTTCAATTCTAGCATGATCGAAGCATTTCCTACTGTGTTTTAAAATATCGTAAATGTCTGGATGTATAAGCGGCTCTCCCCCGATAATAGTAAAATTATCAGGGTCAAGTCTTTTGCTCCATGCTGACATGTTAGATTTCATTTTTTCAAAATCTTCATGCCATCTATGATCAAAATCAATAAAACGGTCACACCCCGGGCAAGCTAGGTCGCACGAAGTTGTAACCATCCATTCTAAGTAAGGTAAATGATATCCCCTAGGATCAATCAAAATAGCTTTCCCGTGTGCCTTTGCGTTTTGTATCTAGTGTTACGCAATGGAAGCCTCCACTTAGAGTACGTGCTTGACGCATTGGCAATCCAATACTATCGATGCCATGTTTAGATAGCACCTTACGTAGTTCATCTTGATTTTCATCGCATATAACTAGTTCTTCATTAACACTCATGAAGTTTAAACCAATATACTTTGAACATGGGCTAACACCATTTGGCAAATTAGTACCAATGTCATGTACCTTATCACCCGGGAAGAAAATCTTATCCCAGTCCTTAAAGATAGGCGGATACCAGTCTTCATTAATTCTGTCACCATTAAATAATACTAGTCCGGGACGTAACGGAATAACTGTACTATCGAAGTGCGAGAAACTATAAAACTTTTCAGCAAGATGTATTTTATAACCTAGCGGCTCAAGAATAGTTTTTAGCCACTGTCCGCCTAGTAGTGTTCCTGAGTTACTAACTTGATACAACAAGTCATTGCCAAGACGTACTACGTTAGGTGCATCAAATACAATCTCTTTATTAACAAGAGTTGGAATACTTAAATCTTCGAGCTGATAACTTTCGTCTAACAACTTAGGACGTGGCGCACTAATCCATTGTGATCCGCCTTCCATTGCTTCGTATAAGAATTCTCTATATGCTGTTGTTTCATACTGACGTGCTCGCATTGCACCAGGACAATCAATGATAACATTGTCTAACGGCAACAACAAGTCTCTTGGGCAATAGGTGTACCACCCAGTTGTTTTCCAGTCGGGCGAACCAAATTCTTTGGAATGATCAATTGATTCGGGTCGTCTTACTTTTACACCTAAATCTGATAGTACCTTAGAAAAATTGTCTAAGTCTTCATTTGCTTCGTCGATAACCCATTGCGGGCTAGGACCTTCCAAATCTTTAATGTGTTCCCACTCACAATCAGCAAACCCAAAACTATGGGTTGATTTATCTACTGTTGGAATTCGTGCATGATCTGCAATACCAACGAAAACTTCCTCCAAAGGATCCCAATCGTTATGGCTACTTACTACGGTCATTTATTTTCTCTCCTATTAACTCTGAAATACATACTCTATTAACATCACTGCCTCTGTTATAGTCGGCATACTTTTCGCCGCCTGTACCAAACATAATACAGTCTGTTGTGTTTAACTCTAACTCGTTACAAACTTCTTGATATACATCAGCATATGTATTCCAACTATGATCAACACTATACTTTGCTATCAAGCTCATAGCAATACTTAACGAAACTCTATTGACCATTTCAACAGAATTGAATACATCAATCCCGTCATCAGTATCGTTGCGTTCTAATCGCATACCTACACGTAAAAACTCAGCACCGTAAAATGCTTTTGAAATACTAAAAGTAACTGTTTCTATACATGTATATTTGTCTAGATTTATATCTATATTTTTAGTACATGGATAGTACGCAAAATCTAATAGCACAGGTATTCCCAATGCTTGACAATTATTAAGTATAGAATCTAATTTAGGATGCTGTGATCCGTAATCCGAAAATGGCACACTGATAATTACAGCATCATTTGGCTGTAATTTTCTATCTTCAATGTTTGCATAAAGGCCGCCATGTTTTAGTACAGCACTATGGTACATAAATTCACCTTTAAAAAATCTAAAGGTTCTGTTTTTATGTCGCCAATACCAATGGTCAAATGCCTGAGCAGTTCCGCTAACTAGTTTTCGATTTGTAAAATTTTCTAATCCGGTTAGTTTATTATTTTTACTAGAATTGATCCAGTTATAAAATTGTTCAACAAATTCGTTCTGGATATTTTCATTATACAAATCAGCAGTAGGATTAAGATGTTCAACAAACGCCTGAACACTATAATCTACTACAGGCTTAGCGCCTCGTAAGTTCATTCTTTACTCCTGTAACCTGCATAGTATATTTGGTTGTTAACCCCATATTACCACTGAGATGCGGTTCATCTCTCTCTATTATTATAGCATCACCACGCTTCCAATGCAAGACCGGAATGTCATTTATTTCAAAATAATGTCCGCTTTGCCAATCCTCTAAAAATATATTAACCCTACAACACGCATATGGATCTACATCATTAACTTTCGCAAATTGATAGAAAGTATCTTCATGACTAGGAAGTGTTTGTCCAGGAGGTTGTTTCATTATACCGACACTGTATCTAGGAAACAATGTGCGACAAAACTCATGTACTTGGTCATTAACTTCGAATGCTCGATAATACATACTGTTGTCGTGATTATATCCTGATTCGATATATCGCAAGTTTTGTTGTTCGAACTCGCTCGCACGATCTAGTATAGTTACATTGTCTTCTCTAATCCAATCATACTCTGTATAGTTGAATTTTGGTAAATCTAATTTTATTCTTTCCATTTTATATCATACGGTAGTTTTTCGTTATTGTCAAACCAGTAAAGGCTACGATGCGGTGGATTCTTTGGATCGGGCTCTGCGTTACTTACATAGTAGAACAACCTCAATCCTTTTCTACTTTCATTTTCAGGGCATGTCATAGGCTCTGGATAACCGTGGTATGCTAGATTGTGATAACTCCAAATTAACAAGTTACCAAACCCTGGCGTAGTTTTACTGATCATTTTTTCGTTGTTAGTATCGTGAAACTCAAGGCCGCCTCCCCATTTTTCTTTCCAGTTTTTATTTAGATATACAATACAGTTGATTCGTCTGTGAAGTCGTAGTTGTTCTACCCAATTAAAATCTGTATGTACTTGTAGGCTATCACCTTTAAAACTTTTCATGTAACCAGCACCGATTAGATGCGGATCAGGAACAAGGTCTTTTGAGTCTGTAACAGACTGAAGCCATTTTAAGAATGTACTGCTGTGTAGAGCATGTACTACAGCGTCAGCAACTGGTGTTTCATCTAAGTTATTATGCTCATACATATTACTGCCTTTGCGAGTAAAATGCTTACAATCTTCTAGAGGAATATCATCAAGTTCTTTAGCTAACATTTCTACAATATCAGCTGGAAGAAAACTTTCTATTTCCATTTTGCTATAACATGGGTGTTCTCTGAATTGTCTTTCTAGATCAGAAGTGTTACTAAAGTTTTCTTCAATGTGATCTAAAATTCTCTTTTTGATATTCACTTTTTAAATCCTTGTATTTTTGTGTTCATAAATAATTATCCGAAGGGAGACTATATCAAATGTTAAATTGGTTTAAAAAACTTTTAGGCATTGCTCCAGTAGAAACAAAATCTTTGGTTTTAGAAACGCCAGTGGCAACTAAACCTAAGAAAACTACTACAGCAAAACCTAAAAAAGCAGCAACAAAAAAGGCTGCTCCTAAAAAGAAAGCAATTGATCTCTCAGCAATGAAAAAAGACGAACTTCTTGCCCATGCGAAAAAAGTAGGTGCGAAAGCAAATGCAAGCATGAAGAAGAACGATATCATTGCTGCTATTAACGCTGGTTAATAGTTTGATTTAATTGCTGTATAGCAGTTTCTTGGCGGGCTAGCTTGCGCTCTAACACAGTAATAGCTGCCCGCTGTTTTTTTGACTGCTCTTCTAATGAGCGCACATATGCTAAACTTGGAATCTCTTGTTGGCTACCATCTTCACCTAGCATAAGAAGTGTATCCGCGCCTTGCGCTCGTAAACCACCTGCTACACGATTAGGATTCTTATCAGATGATGACTGGGTCTGGGTTGGATTTTTTCTTCCGTACATTTGATTCAAATAGCTCATTGTCTTTTCCTTTGTAATATTTATACAAGTCAATACTTGCCAAGTTCTTCATCTTGCTTTCGCACATAATATCAAAGTTATCTAAAAAGCTAAGTGCATATTCATTTACTACAGGATTAGGATACCAATCGCTATGAGCTCGTAACTTTGCTTTCTTGTGTCCTGCTTCTAGTAACGCAGGCATATCAGGAAATGTGTTGTGTGCAAATCCTTCAGGTAGTGCAGTATCGCGACTATAACTGTAGTGTAGCACAGGACGTACTCCTCTCCACGAATCGATTATGCGTAGTATTCTATCGTCGGAGGGTGAAATGTAATCTCCTTCACGGCACCAGTGATGGTGTAGATCTGGTACAAGTGCGCAGTGGTCTGCAAGTTCGAGGCTGTGTTCGAGACCCCATTTGTTTTCGTCGTTTTCGATTGTGATGGTGTTTCTTGCTTCAGGCGAGAGTCGTTTAAGTGCGTCGATGATGCCTTG